>JAEEGK010019959.1_pt1 | contig 14309 bp, 12 predicted proteins | sample 8958771 | NCBI WGS metagenome assembly JAEEGK01 (sample SAMN16246547, study PRJNA631951) | gut metagenome | biome: gut microbiome; feature: rumen; material: SC-attached | host: Bos | place: Iran: Karaj | collected 2018-10
GATAATTCTATTAGAATTTTGAATTTTTTAAATTGATTTTTTTTAATTTTAAATTTTAGTATTTTTTTATTTTTATAAAGAATTTTTTTATGATTATATATGTTTTATTTTATTAAAGAAAAATATTTTTTTTTGGTATTATTTAAAAAAAATATAAAATTTAATTTTTTTTATTTTTTTTTTATTTTAACTACTGTTTTTTTCTTCTTCATTTGATAATGAATTACTATTATTACTGTGTGAGTCTAATTTTTTATTTATTTTTTCATTCATTTCTATACATTCATCTATATCTTTTAAATAATTATCCATTCTTGAATTTACCATATTAATTTCTGCAAATAATTTATCAATATTTGAATCACCTGTTTCAGTTTTTGATTTTTTTTTTAATTTTTTTATAGGAATTTTTTTTCTTTTAATTTGTTTACTTTTAACTTCATTAATTTCATTTTCTTGATTTTTTAATTTTTCCTTAATTGAATTAAAATCATTATTTCTTTCATCATTATTAGGAATAATATATTTTTTATATTCATTAATTTTCTTTTCATCAATTTTAAAATCATTTTCTAATAAAATATTATTTTTTTTTTTAAAATCCTTATTATCAGTATTAATAGTAGAATTATCAGAAAAAGAATCATTATTATTTTTATTATTAGGAATAATAACATTCATAAATTTTAAAAAATCTTCTTTACTTTTTATTTTATCATTTAATTTAATATCTTGAATTTTTTGTCTCATTTCCTTAATTTCTTTAATCATTGTATCAACATCAGATAAAATATTTTCTGATTTTTCTTTAATTGAATCTGTTTTATGTGATTCTTTTATCATTTCTAATTCTTCTTTATCTAATTCTTCTTTCATTTGATTTATCATTATATCATTATCTCTCATCATTTTATAATATTCATCAATTGAGGTTCCTGTATAATTATCATATATTGTTTGAGCATTTTTTACTTTCATTAATAATTTTATTCCTTTATTATTTTTTACTTCTTCTGCTGATAAATTTGAAGATAAAGTTAATGTTGGTATAAATTTTTCTTCCATTTTGTTTTTGTTTTATTTTATTTTAAATTTAATATTATTTTTTTTTTAAATGAAAGAAATTGGTTTTAATAAATTTAAAAATAGAAAAAAAAAGAAAAAGAGATTATCTACAAAATTTTTAACTGTTTTTTTTATTCCTTTTTTTTTTGGAACTTTAATTTCTACAATTGTAGTTATTGTATATATTAATATTTCACATGAAAAATTAATAAATAATATTAAAGTACAAAATACATTTGAAAATTCAAAAGAAAAATCTTCAATTCCAATAATATTAAATGCTAAATTTTTTATATTTGATTATATTCAAAAATATATAAATAATTTAATTAAAATTCGTGAATATTATTTATCATTAAAAGATACATTAAAAGATAAAATAGATTTTGAAGATGAAAAAAAAATAATGCACTTTTTCTTTAATGCAATAAATGATACAGAAATAAATAATTTTAAAGAATCATATGACAAAAATAATGAATCTAAATTTACACATGCAAAATGGTTTATTAATAAAGAAAAAAAATATATCAAATTTAATGAGAATGATACAACATTAATAAATCAATTATATTATTTTTCTTATTTAATACCATTATTAAAAACAATAATAGAAATTTCAGAAAAACAAAGTTTAATTTATATTATATCAACATTAAATAATTTAATGATTAAATACCCAATAGAAGAAAAATATATGGATGGAAGTGATTTTAATATATTATCAAATACAATTAATTGTTTAAAATACAATGAAAATATTATTGATTATTATTTTTATAAATGTAGACCATATTATAGAAGTATGAAAATTTCTAAAAAATTAGGTTATAATTTTACTATTTCTGATGTTTATAAATTCATTGATGGTAATTTTGGAATTACAATTTGTATTCAATTTGAAGATATTGATTTAATAAATAATAACAATACAATTATTATTTGTCAAGATATAAATATTAATAATTTAATTACAATCTTAAATAATTTTAATTCAAAGTTAGATGGATATTTTTTTATTACTAAAATAAATAGTAATATTCCTATTTATTATCCTTTTATTTTTGATATTGAAGAATATAATGAAATATCTAAAATGGAATTTACATTAAATAATAAATATTATATGGATGAAATAAGTAAATATAAAGAGAATTTAAGTAATTTAACACAAATTTTTAAAGAAAATAAATATATTACATTTGATACATATAAAAATGGTCAATTATTTAAATATATTATTTATCCTATTTTTTTTGATTATAATAATAATTATAAATATCATTTTCTTTCAATTATTTATGTAAGATCAAAAATAATTTCTATTGAACAATATCAAGATAGTAAAATAACAAATATTTATATTTCAATATTATTTTCAATAATGGCACTTATTCAATTATTACTTACAAAATATTTAATATCATCTTTAGCTAAAAATTTAATAAAACCTATAAAATTAATAAAAAAACTTTTAGAAACTGATTTTGAAATAATAACAGATAATTCTAATAATACTAATAATCTAATAAATAATAATAACTATTTAAAAAAAAATAATTCTTTATTAAAAGATACTTTTATTAATGAAAATTCTCCTTTATTAAATCATTCAAATATAAGTACAAAAACAAATGAAAATGAAACATCAATTATTAATAATTATATAACATCAAATAATAATTTTTTTACAAATGCAAATTTTAATGATGAAAATAATTCATTATCATCATCTTCAAGTAATGATGATGAAGATGAAAATAATAAATATAAAAGTAATAATATTCAAAAATTATTTGTAAAATTTATTGATTTAAAAAATAGTTTTAAAAATTTTGATAATCAAAATATAAATGATAATTTACCATATTTAGTACATTCTCAAAATATTTTTAATAATATAAATAATATTAATGCATTTAGTACTTGTCAATCAAATATTTCTTCATTTTTTATTAAGAATAAAGAATTTGATAAAGCAATTTCTCATTTAAATGAAGGAATTAGAAATATAAGAATTAAAATATTAAATTTTAAAAATCAAAATGAATTAAAAAGACAAATTAAAACAGAGAATTTAACTAATAGATATCTTAAATTATTTTATTGTTATAAATCATATTTTAAATATATTAAAAAAATAAATAAAAGAGAATCTAATAAACTAATAAATAGTAATTTTTATATTGAACATCATATTGAAAAATATAAAAAACATATAAATGATTATATTGAATTAATAAATAAGATTAATGATGAAAAAGAATTATGTATTGCATTATTAGAAAAAGTAGAAGAATTAATTGAATTTGAGATTATTCCTTCAAAAAATAATATTCATAATATAAATAATAATGAATTATCTAAAAAACAAAATCAAATTAAAACTATTATTGAATTATTTAAACAAATAGATAAATTAAATGATAATAAATTTATACAAAATTATAATATAATTCATTTAATAAATATATTAAAATATGAACCAGAAATTGTAAATGCAATGGATATTCCACCATCAATTTTAATTCAAAGAACTAATTATTTAAAAGGAAAATTTTATTTTAAGTGTTCTCATTATAAAAAAGCAATTTTTTTTTTTGAAAATTCATTAATTTATAATAAAGTTGGTAATATTAGTATAATAATAAGTTCAATAAAGAAATTAATAAAAATATCAAAAATATATTTAACATTAGTAAATAATGATATTGAAATTCATAAAAATGAATCTAAATATAAATATGAATTAAGAGATGATAAACAAAGAAAACAAATTTTACTTAATTATATTAATAATTTAAAACAAGAAATTAATATTTATAAATATATTAAAAAAGATATTTGTTTCATTTTAAATCTTTCAAATATTTCATCAATTAATAGTGATAGATTTCATAATATTCATAAAGTTTTAATTAATATTTATGAAAATATATTAACTTATAAAGATAGATTATCCATTATTGCATATATTGATGGTATTTTTAAATTTATAATTGATTTAAAGAAAAAAACAATTGAAAATGATAATTTTATTTTTGAACAATTAAATAATATTCAAAATATTATTAATATTGATTTTTCAAGAAAAAATTCTACTTTATTTCAAAATTCATTAAAAGTAAATGAAAGTATATTGTCGAAATCTATTCAATTTACTTATAAATATTTAAAAAAAAAAACAAATGGGATTAAATAATTTTAATAAAAGAGAAAATTGGTATATTTATTTAACTAATGATATAAGTATAAATGAAATTAAATGTTTACAAAAAAAACCTTTGAAAAAATATTTCAATTCTAGAGATGATGATAATTTAAATAATTTAGTTATTTTATTTTATGAAAATATTAAAATAAAAAAAGAATTGTTAAATTGGTTAAAATATAATAAAAGTTGTGTAATTATTAGAAATGAAATTGATAAATTAAAAAATATAATGGGAACAAATGGTGAAATACAAAATATAAATTTTGATATTGAAAAATATAAAGATTTAAATAATTTTAATTAATTGTATTATTTAAAGTTATTCAAGATTTATTAAATATATTTTTTAAATAGAAACTAATATATTAAAATTTTTAAAATTTAACCTTATTATTCTTATTAATTAATATTATTTTAATAAAAATTTTAAAATAAATAAAAGTAATATTAATTTTTTTTAATTTAAAATAATGAAAAACGATTCGAATTTAATTAATGAACAATATCAAAAATATTATAATAATGATGACTATTCAAAAATACAAAGACAGCAAATTTTTGCTCAACAACAAAGAGAAGATTACCAAAATTATATGAAAAAAAAGCAAGATTACATTCAAAATATGTATTATGATAAAAATATATTAAACACTCCAATAAAAATAACTGATAATAAATTTAAAATAAATGAACATCCAGCAATAAATAACCAAAATATAAACATTCAATACACAGAAAATCCATATTTAAAATATCAAAACAGCCAATATTGCTATAATAATAATAGAAATATATTAAAAAATAACAATATAATGAATTTAGATTCAAAAATTCAAAATTTATATAATAAAACACCTCATAATCAAAATAATGAAATAAATATAAATCCAATAATAAAAAATAATGAATTAAATAAAAGAAATGAATATGAAGAATATCTTCAAAAAATAAAATTAAATGAAAATTCAAAATATCAAAATTACTATAAAATGTCAAGTATAGATTCATATCCAGCACCAAAATTATTTCCAGAATTATATGCACCTAATATGGATATTATAAATAAATATGCAATAGAAATGGAAGATAAAAGAATTAAAAAACAAATTGCTTTTGAAGAAATGCAATTACCATTATTACAACAAGGAAAATATTTATCTCCTTTAATTAAACCTATTCCAAAAACTAATTTAAAACCTGGAGAATTACCTTTTGATAGAAGATTAGAAGAAAGACAAGAATATTTAGAAAATAAAATGAAAAATAATGCAACTTATGCTAATTTAACTCATATGATGACTAATAGTACTGCATTGAAAACTATTCCTTTAAGACCAATTTGTGATAGTGATAAAGAAAAAATTTATCAAATGCAATTAAAAGAAGAAAAAATGAGAAGATATAAAGAAACTTTAGATCAACAAATTATGAATAAACCTTTTAATTGTTATTCTAAAGAAAATAATGATTATAGAAGAGAAATTCCACCTGATCCTTATTCAAGAGGATATTTAAATACAAATTCAAATTCAAATATTATTAATAATCCAATATTAAATAAATAAAATTAATAAAAAAATTAATATTATATATTTTTAAATATTAAAAATCTAAAATAATAAAAAGAATTATATAAAATAAAAATGTTCTCAAAATCTACTATGAATAAATTAAGTATTGTAAATGGATTAATTTCTCAAATTGCAATGACTTTTATAAGTAATGCATTAACTTCAGTTATTTCATTATTATTATCAAAAATTACTTCTCCAAAAGGAGATGATGAAACAGTTTCAGTAGAAATTTTTTCAGTAATGAATTATTTTAGTAAAAAGAGTTTTTCTTCAATATCAAATTTATTTATTCCAACAAGTATAATTGGTGCATTATTTATAAGATTATATGGTATGAAAAAGTAAAATAAAAAATATTATTTAACATTATTATAAAAATAGAGTTCAAATTGTTACATGTTTACTACAATCAATATGTTTAATTTTATTATCAACTACATTAAAACAAAATTTATTTTTTTTAATATTATGTTATTTAATTTTCTTATTTGGAATTGGGGCAGTTTCTCAAATTTCATTAAGAAATGCAGCATTACATTATAGACAATATCAAGGAACAGTTGCAATGTCTTTAGTTATATTTGGTGATATGGTTGTTACAGTCATTGGATATTTATGTATAAATTATTTACATTTTCCTACTAATAATAATCGACAATTAGATGATTTAATTATTGTTTTTATGTTATATTTAATTCCAATGTGGATATCTCTTTTTATTACTTTTTTTGCTGATTTTGAAAAAGATCCTATTGATAATACACAACAACAACAAATTACTCTTACTGATTATATTGAAGAACTTAAAGGAATTTATCAATATGAAAATTTAGCTAAAACTATGTTATTTGAATTTGGTATTACTATTTTATCTTATTTTCTTGTTCAAATTGTTTTTAGTTATACTGATTATTTTGCAGAAACTGCAAATCATTGTTTACAATTAAAGAATGAATATAAAGATTTACAATTAATTAGAAATTTTTCTTGGCTTGGTTGTATTGTTTTTGCTTATTTCATTGATAGAGATTTATCTTTTAAAACTTCAGTTAGATTTATTAACTTTGCAGGATTAATTTTAGGAATAATTACAATAATATTTTCATTTATTGAAAATTCTTTTTTTCAAATTATATTTTTAATTCAATATATTTTCATTTGTAGTTTTTATTCTGCAATTTTAGGAAAAACTTTAAAAATTTTTACACCTTCTAAAATGATGGAAGTTACTGGATTTATTGGAATTGCTCCTGCAATAGTAAAATTAATTAGAATGTTTTTTGAAGAATGTTTTGGAATGTTTTTAAGTGATAATATAAGACAAAAAATAAATGATCATTGTGATAAAATTGATAATACTAGGGCTTATACAATATTTGGTGCTTGGATATATTATAAATTGGAAAAAGCTAAATTTTTTTATTTAATTGCTGGAATTATTTCTATTTTATTAAATATTTATGCAATTTATTATATTCAATTTGTTCCTGAAACTCAAGTTCCTTTTGATAAAGCAACTATTAAAGATTTGGAACAAAAACCTGAAGATGTTCATACTTCTGATGTTAAATTTAATACTGAAACAAGAATTGAAGAAGATGATTAATTGTAGTTTTTATATTTAATAGATATTTAAAATGCTAAAAAAAATTTTTTTTTGGTTTTTTAATTTTATTTTTTTTTTTTTTTGTTTTTTTTTATTTAAAATTTTAAAGATAATTATAATAGATAATAGGATATTTAATTAATTAATTATTTATTTATTGTTTTTATTTTTTTTTTTATATTTCATTTCTTTGATTGAAATCTTCTATTAATTCTCTTTGACAATTTGGACAGAAAAAAGTACTTTTTGATAATTTATTTTTAACTACCCATTTTACTAAACATTGATAATGAAATACATGATTACAATTTAAAATAGTAACATTATTAAAATTTTGAAATCTTAAATTACACATATAACATTCTTTATTTGATTCATTCATATGTTCATTATATTTTGTAGGAGAAAAAAAAATAAAATTTTGAATAGAATTTAATTTATTTGGTTTAGGAACATCTTTCATTTTACGATATAAAACAATAAAAACGAATAAAAAAAATAAAAAAATAAACAAACCAACACCAATTAAAGTATAAAGAGAAACTTTATACAAAGAACTTTGTTTAAACAAAATAAATTGATAATTAATAGTAAAAGGATTATTAAAATAATTTTCAGGAGTATGTACAAAAATTTTAATTTGTTTAACACCAACCATATTAATAGTATAATCTTTATCATTAGAAACAACAGTATATCTTGTATATATACCATAATTATAAATTATAGCAATATTAATATATTTATAATTTTTAGTAATATTTAAAGTAAACATACTATTTTCTCTATTTTGAGTATTTTCAATTGTAAATAAACATAATAAATTAGGAACACTGAATTTATTTCCAATTTTCGGAGCATAAATTGAATTAACTGTATTATTATTCTCATCTGTTATTAATTCTTCTTCATTACAATAATTATTCTTTGCTAAATTACTTATTGGATCATATTGACAAGTTGAAAATATATTTCTTAAATCAAATGAATATGAATATGAACGAGAATTATATATTGGATTACATGTTTTTGATATTTGATTCCATTGACAATAAACATATTCAAAAAATGTAAATGAACAATTATAACAATTAGTTATATCTTGACAAGGTTTTAAATGAAAATTTGAATTTATTTTTGCTGTGTTTAAAATTGATAAAAGTGGATTTGTTGGATTTATTATTTGTTCATTTGATATTGTATTGATTACATTATTTAAAATTAAAAAAAGAAAAATTTTCAATAATAAATTTTTCATTTGAAAAAAAAATTTTAATTATAAATTTACTTTAAATAAATTTTTACTCAAATGATAACTAAACAAAAGATAAAATATATTCCAAATAATAAAATAAAAAAAAGAGTAGCATCGTCAAATTCACCTTCAATAAAATATGTTCAAATAAAAAAATCTTTTAAAGAAACATCAAAACATAAATATAATTCATTAAATAAAAGTAGAGAAAGATATGTTAATCGTCAATTTCCTCATACTGGTTTAAATAGTTTATTAAATCTTTCTCATATATCTTCTATTCCAAATAATAAAATGATGATTAAAAAAAATAATTGTGATAATTCTTTAAATTCTAGTTCAAATTTTATTAATAGTAGTTTTTCTATGCAAAATTCTATGATGATAAATAATAAAAATAAAAATTCTAATAATAAAAATAATAAGATTTCAAATAATATTGTTATGATGAAAAATACTAGTATTCATAAACCAAAAAAAATTTTAAATTTAAATACTGATTTTAATATTTCTAGAAATTCTTGTAATAATAATTATATTATTACTGATGATTATAATATTAAAAATAATAATAAAGAAATTTTGAGAAATAATTTTTTATTAAAAAATAATTCTAATAATTATATTATAAATAATAATAATGAAATATTAATTAAAAATAATAATGAACATAAAAAATTTATTACAACTGTAGATGATTCAATTATTAATATAATTAATGAAAATCAATCAACAAATAAATTTTCAGAACTTGAAGAAAAATTAAAAATAAAATTATCTGAAAATAAATTAAATAATAGAATAATAACATATAATACTTATAAAAATATTTTTGAAGAAGCAATTAAAATTTTACCAGAAAATCAACAAAATTTATTTAATATAATATTAAATGGATATCAAAATATTATAACAGGATATTCAAATGATGAAAATAATATAAATGAACAAAATGAAAATTATAAAAATATAATTAAAACATTAGAAAAAGAAAATATTGAAAATAAAAAGAAACTTCAAAATAAAGAAACAGAAATAAATGAATGGAAAAAAAAGATAAAATTTTTTTTAGAAAAATCTCCTGAACAAATAAGTAAAAGTACAAATGCTTCTGTTATAATAACTTCATCAGATAAAGAAAAAGAGAAAGAAAATGAAAAAATAAAAGAAAGAAATTTAATAATTGAAGAAAGAAAAAGATATATTGAAGGATTAAATAAAAAAAATATAAAAGATTTAGATGCTTTATATTTTTATGATAAAGTTTGTATGAGATGTCATTCTAAATCACCTTTGAAAAATAATAAAGGTGAAATTATTCCAATTCTTGATTTAAATTTTGAGAAAAAAAGAACTAAAAGTAAAATGAAAAATAATCATAAGAATGATAATAATAGTTTTATTCAAAAAGTTGCTATGAGTTTTAATTTAAAATAAAATTATGATATAATATATTTTTTATAAATAAAGTTATATGTATTGTTTAGAGTATTTTTCATTTTATTATATAATAATTTTACAATTTAAATTATTTGAAGATTATTTTTTTAAAAAAAAATATAATAAAATAAAAAATTATAATTTTTTTATTTAAATAATAATAATGAAAAATTTAGATAGTCCTAATTCATCAGAAAATAAAGAAGATTTTATTTCAACTGATATTATTTTTACAGATAAAAATGATGATTTAAAAGAAGTTAATAGAGATAGTATAAATTTTGAATTAACCTCTTCTAAAGTTTCTCAAAGAAAATTAAAAAGAAAAAAAACTATAGTTCAAACAACTCAAATTGATGATAATAAAGAAATATTTTTAAAAAAGATAATTAGATTAAATAATATTTATTTATTTACAAAAAAAATTGGTAATTTTTATTCACAAATATTAAAAAAATACTTTGATTCTTATTTTGGAAAATTAAATACTTTTTTAAATAATGAAATAAAACCTTTTATAAAATATTTTAAAGAATTAACAAATGTTTATTCTAATTTTTCATTAGAATTATCAAAAATATCAAATTTATTACCAAATCAAAAAGATGATTTAATATTAGGTCAAAGTTTAATAGAAATAATATCAACAACAAATACAACTTTAGAAAAAGTTTTAAATGAATTATCATCTGGTTTAAAAAAGAATTTATTATCTATTTCTGTTAATAAATATGAAAATATAAATATACAATTTGAAGAAAATCACAAAAAAATATATAAATTAATTTGGGAAATTGAACATAGAATAATTAAATTAGATAATTTATATACTAAAAATTATAAAACAGATTTTGAAAATTTTAAATTAAAATTTAATGATGAAAATATTGAAAATGAAATAATATTAATGAATGATTTTATAATGATAGAACATAATTTAGTTTCTTATTGTAATAAAATTTTAAAAAAAATTGAATTTTATTCTAATGAAATATTAAAAATAAATAATAATTCAAATAAAGATTTTAAAGATTATGTTTTATTTATAAAAAATAACTTAGATATTTTTAAAACACAAATTTTTTTTAATTCAGAAATTAATTTATCAATTGAATTAAATGAAAATATAGATTTTGATTTTGAAAAACATTCATCAATAAATAATATAATAAAAAATAATAAAGAATTAAATTTTTTAATTAAAAAATTTCAAAATAATTTAATTCAAAATAATTATATGAACAATAAATTAATTTATGAAGATTCAAATTTTAATATTAAAAATTATGAAACACTTAATGATTTTATTCCATTTATGTTAAAATTAACACCAAAAAAATTTTCTATAGAATATAATGATTTAATTGAATTTAAAGCTCCTTGTTTAAGAGATGCAGGAGTTTTTAAAGGATGGAGAAATTGTTTTATTATTATTACAATACAAAAACAGGATATTATATTTGATGAAGAAAGAGATATTAAAGAAGAACAAATTAATATGAATTAATTATTTGTTGTGTATGATCAAAATTTAATTTATGTAGAGAAGAAAACATTAAAAAAATCAAAATTTATTATTAGTATTTCAGAAATGAATAAAAAGAGAAAAAAATAAATCTATTCAAATTGATGCAATTTATGAAGAAAATAGAAATAATATTATTAATGGAATTTATTTATCAGAAAAATATCAACAAACTCAAATAATTAAATACATAAATTTAAGGGATTGGGCCCAATCCCCATGAAATAATTAATTTATTAATAGTCTTTTTATTTTGTGAGTATTAAAAAGAATATTTATTTTATCTTTTTCATTTTTATTTGCTTTAACAATATATAAATCTCTTTTCTTGGATTTTTCCTTTTAATTCACGTTTTTGATTTCTTTTAAAATTTTTTCTTCGTTTAAAATTCAATTCAAATTAATTTTTTAATATTAATTAATTTTTATTAAATAACAATTAAAATATTTATATATTTATCAATGAAAATTTTATCAGGAGATGAATTTGGAATAATGAGATTGACTTCGAGAAAAACAAAAAGAACAATTGATAAATATGAAAATTTAAATAGAGATAATGAAATAATAAAAATTTATAAATCTCCTTTAGAAAAAAATAAAGAGAATTTTAATTTATCTATAACATGAAAATATGATAAATATACCTTTAATTGAAATTTAAAAAAGATAATAACATCTTTTAAATTTAAAGAAAATAAAAATATATATTCAACAATGAAGAACTTAAAAGTATCAAATTTATTAATGAAGGGAAATGAAAAAAGTGAAATTTCAATAACTAATTTTTCAAAGAAAAAATATTTAATTCAAATAAAAAATTAATTCCAAAAGAAAATCCAAATCCAAACTTAAGAATAAAACTTTCAAATATAAAAATAGTAATTATAATTATTATTTATAAATATATTATAAAGCAAACTATTCAAATAAAAATATAATAATAATATTAAAAATATTCTAATTTTATAAAATCATTTTATAATCAAATATATAATTCCTATAATTGTTATAACAGATATTATTATAGTTATAATTATATCTTTTTTTGTTGTAGATTTTCCATGATCTAAATTCCCTAAAATATACAACATACATCCTATAAAATAAAAAACAAAATCAAATAAAATATTTTCAATCTTAAAAGAAATTAAAGATATAATAGAAATTAAAATTCCTAAACAACCAAAAACAATATTTTTCGTATTTTCTTTCCAACTTAATTTAATCAAATAAATTGAACTTACAAAATAACAAGGAATTATAAGAAGAGTAGATATATTTATTATAAAAATATATACATTATCACTCAAAAATGGAAATACAATTATACATATTTGAATTATTATTGTTCCAAATAATAAAGAATAAATTGATATATTATGTTTATTTTTTTTCAAAAATAATTTAGGAACACATTCATCAATAATAAATTTATCAAATAATTCTACAAAATTTACATTCCATGATAACCAACATGAAAGAACTGAAATTAACATTCCAAAATTAATAAAATATTTTCCAAAATCTTTTAATTTTTTTTGTAAAAGCCATTGAAGGATTTCTTAATTTACTTAATTCATCTTTTTCTAATATTCCATAAGATAAAAATGATGATAATAAATATAATATTGTAACAATAACATAAGAAACATTTATTGCAATTGAAACTAATTTCTCACTTTTTGATTTATTTGATAATGTTGTTGATGTTTCAATTCCTAAAAAACAAAATATACAAATAATATATACATTTTTTAAATGTTTTATTACATCAATCACATCTTCATTTTTTCCCCAAAAATTATTTTTTATTTTTTTTTTATCCATTAAAATAAGTAAAGCACAAATATAAAACATAATAACAAAAATTTTACAAAATGTGGCAACAGAATTAAGTATTAAAATTTTATCTAATCCATTATAATATAATATAAAATAAAACCATAAAATAACAGAAGTTAATAAAATTGAATAAAATTTATTCTCATCATTAAAAATTATTGGAAAAAAATAATTCATTCCTTCTGCGATTATAACTCCATAACAACAAATAGTTAATACACTTGCAATATAATAACCAAATCCAATTAAATAACCTAAAAATGGTCCTGTTGATTCTTTTGCATGAGCATAAATACTTTCTTTTGGTTTTAATTTTGATAGTATAATATATATTTTTAAAATAAAATAAAATGTAATTGCTGTGAAAAGCCAAATAACTATTGAATATCCTGCATATGTTTCCTCTGCAATATTTTGAGGAATATTAAATATTCCTGCTCCTATTGTTGAACTTATTGATATTATTAATAAAGATAATAATCCTAGTTTTTCTTCTTTTATTTTTTTTGTGTTTTCAATATTTATTATTTCTAAGCTCATTTAAAATAAAAATTTGTCGAATAATTAAATTTATTAATTAAAGATAAAGAATTATTTTTTTAATTAAATTATAATTATTAGAAATAATTAATTATAATTTATTTATATTTAATAATATTTAATATTTATTCTAATTTATTTTTAACAATAAAAAAAATTTATAATTTTATAATTAAATTTCAGTATTATTTAGTGGGGATTGTGGTGGGGATTGGGCCCAATCCCCATTTTAAATAAATTTTCAA
>JAEEGK010019960.1_pt1 | contig 14308 bp, 10 predicted proteins | sample 8958771 | NCBI WGS metagenome assembly JAEEGK01 (sample SAMN16246547, study PRJNA631951) | gut metagenome | biome: gut microbiome; feature: rumen; material: SC-attached | host: Bos | place: Iran: Karaj | collected 2018-10
CAAACGGACCTGCAAAAGCAAGCCGTACATCAACCAGCGAATTCTTTTCGGTATCACCAAGAAAAACAAAAGAAGCAGAGTGTTGTGTGATTGTATGCTCCGGACCAATTCTTCTAAAAATAGAAACCTCGGGAGAAAGCAGTGGAATCCTTAGATTTTTTAAGATATAACCTTCCGGAATCTTTTTAAGATTTTGAAGAGAATCAAGTTTTGTGTCTGTTGGACTTTGGAATACAAGCTTTGTATCAAGCGCAACCAGTGGTGCAAATAGAGTATGGTTGTGTCCTTCTATACAAATATTTCCGCCAATTGTTGCCATGTTTCTTATAATTGGATTTGCAATACTTAAGATTGCTTCGTATAAAACAGCAGGAAGGTGATTTTGTCCAACTGCAAGAATTTGCGAAAGTGTTGTACCTGCTCCAATTTCAAGAAAACGTTCATGACGGGTAATATAATTTAATTCTTTAATTCCATGTGTAGAAATAGATTTATCCGGAAGATCTTCAATGCTGGTGCAGCCGCCTACAACAGTTAATTCTTTGTTGCTTTTTAACTGAAAGAATAATTCAGAAATGTTTTTTGCAAATAAAATTGATTTCATTTATTTCTCTCCAGTCTCTTTGTAACACGTTCAACTCCATGATCACGAATATCTATTGCAATCATAATTCCGTTTATGAGTGTGTTCAAATCTGTACAGCAAGGAGCAAGGCTTCTTACCTGTTCGCGTATTTCTGAACGGGATGGAATCTTGTTCATTTTTAAAAGCTGATAGGCGCAGAAAATTTTTCCTGAATTACAAAGTCCGCATAATTTAATTCCGGCAAGTTCAAAGCCTTTTGTAATAATTGAGTATTCCTTTGTGCGTTCAAAATATTCCAGGGTTACAATATCGTCATTCTGAATAATTCCAAGCGGAATTTTACAGGTAGCAACAGGATTATCATTTAACAAAACTGTACAGGAACCGCAGGAACCCTGTTTACAACCACATTTTACACTTGAACATCCGATTCTGCGTAAAACAGACATCAAAGTTTCGTCAGCAGGAGCGTCAAGAATTGTTTTGTTTCCATTCAAAATTATAGGAACATTCATTTATCTTCCTCCTGAGTTTGGGCTTTGGCTTCTGTATTGTCATTAACTTCCTGAGCAGTTTCTTCCTGATTTTGTTTTTCTATTCTTGTTTCACGTTTTTTTATAAGCTCAAAAAGCTGCTTTTCTGTACAAGGTAATTTTGTAAGCTGTGTAGCAAGAGCAAGTGAAAGTGCAGAAGAAAAAGCTGCCGGTAAAGTGTTTCTTACAAGCTCCCCAATCTGACCGGATTTATCTTTTGACTGAATAAAATCAATCGTAATGTTTTCGCATGGAATGGACTTTTCTTCAACCAGCATTTCAAGCTCCTGTTGTATCTCAAGCCTTATTGCTTTAAGAGCTGCCGTCTTATCAAAAAGTTCTCCGCAGTCAATTACAATCCAAATTCCTTTAATTCGTTCATTGTAGGTGTAAGTATCAAGCTCAACTTCAACAACAGCAGTTGCATATGAGGTTGTGCCAAAAGGATTTCCGCAGAACTTTTCCATGTCCCAGTTTTTCTTTATGTTTGCTGCGGTAGATTTTTTAACGGTAATAGGAAGCGGCTGATGAAAGCGTTTCTTCTGAATGTCTGCGCAAGCCTTTTTTATAAGCTCATTCAAAGAACTGATTGTATTGTAAGTGTCTTCCGGCTGACCAGGAAGTTCAGAAATATCAAATTCAGAATCAATGGTAACATATTCAGGTTTTATTTCAAGAATTTCAGAAACAGTCTTTTTCCAGATGTCCTGAACACCCTGCGATGGATTGATTGTATGAATTATTACATGGTCATTTGACTGAAGAGTAACTTCTATTTTATCTTCATAAGGAAAGCTTGTAGAGCCGTAATAATCAGAAACATTAAAGGCTGTTGCAATTCCAATTCCGCGCAAAGGAAGTGCAAAAAAAGGATTGCTGTTTTCCTGAACTCTGTCTAAAGCATCCATGCTGAATGAAGTATATTTGCGGTTAAAATCGCTTATGCTTACAGCCTTGTTTAAAGTCTGTAATGCATTCTGGCTTTCAAATAAGAATGGATAATCATTTTTCTTTACATTAAGATTCTGCATTCTTATTTCTTCCGGCAGCATGTTTGCCTGAGCAGTAATTTTTTGAATGTGATTTTCTATTGCAAAAAATATCTGAGAATCAATTCCCTTTATACAGATTGAAGTAGGGGGATTTTTGGAAGTATGAATTGTTGTGATGATATGAACGTTATGTGGTTTATAATAATTGCAGGCAACAATAGAAAGTCTGTCTGCAATCTCTTTTGCAAAAGGATTAAAGCAGCCAACATCTACATCAATATTTGCATATATTCCGTTAATTTCTCCCTTTTCAGAAACAGCAGTCTTATATTCAACTTTTGTCTTAACACCCGGTGCCATATAAGAGTCTTGTTCCTGCTGGGTTAAAATGAGTTTTACAGGTTTTGAGGTTTTAAAAGAAGCAAGAGCGACCTGAGCTGCAAGCACAGAGGTTCTCCATAATCCTTTAGAAAAGACACCGGAAGTTTTTGTTTTATGAACGATTATATCATCAATAGGAATTGAAAGTTCATCTGCAACAGTCTGCATAAGATGCATTGTCCATCTTGTAGGTGCAGATATGTGAAGATTTTTTCCTTCTTTCCAGCAGAATGAACCGCAGGTTTCTTTCCAAAGCGGAGGAATAAGCTTCATTTCCCAGGTTTCTTGAGTAGTTATGAATTTTTTGTTTCCAAATAATTTTTTGTCTGCCTGAGCAGCGCCTTTTCCTAAGAAGACGCCTGTTTTAATCTCTCTGGAAGCCAGCACCTCTTCTTTGTTTTGTTCAATTCGCCTGTTATCAAGAACAGTATCCAGCGAAGGAAGATCGTTCAGTTCATTTACAAAAGAAGAAAGCTCTGCCTCTTTCTTAGAAAACTTTACAACAGGTCCTTTCTGGTGCTTCATTGCTTTTTGAAGCGCAGTCTCAAGCGACTCAATATCAAAGTTAACAGAAACCTCTTCCAAAAGCTCAAGGACCTTATTTTCATCCGGGCCGCAAAGAATACCAAGAGGTTCTCCCCGGTACATGATATTATCGTAGCCAAATATTTTCCATTGTTCGCCGTTTATGTTTATCTTTTTGTTGCCGGGAATATCACTTGCAGTAAAAAGATAATAACCATCCGGTAGTATAGGAATTGTAACGTTCTTAAGTTTACCCGCTGCAGCAGGGCTTCTTACTAAAACTGCGTAAAGCATGCCGTCGCGGTTTGCATCACTGTAAAAGCCTGTTGCTTCAAGAGAACGTTTCCTGTGTTTTACTGCAGTAGATTTTTCAGGCATGGTTTTCTTTTCCTATTTTTATTACTGTATCAATAACAAGCTGGGCCTGTTCATCTGTCATATCCGGAAACAGTGGAATGGAAATTGTAGTGCAATACTGTTTTTCTGCATTAGGAAAATTCTGTGCAGTAAAATCCGGATAAAGCTCCTTCCAGTAAGTAAAGTGAAAAATTGGTATAAAATGAACAGAAATTCCAAGTCCTGCTTCCTGCATTTTTTTTGCAAATTCTTCGCGTGTAATTTTAAGCTTTTCCGGCACAATACGCATAAGATATAGATGCCAGGCGTTTCCTTCTCCATCAGGCGGTAGCTTAATAAAATCAAGCTCACTAAAAGCCTTGTTATATTTTTCTACAATTCGTTTTCGCTGTTCATAAAAAAGCTGAGCACGGTCTACCTGGCAGCAGCCAATAGCAGCAAGAACATCGGGCAGATTAAATTTATAGCCGGGTGCAATAATGTCATATTCCCAGCTTGCTCGTGGAGAAGTATAGCGGTCCCAGGTTGTTCTGTCCATTCCGTGCATACGCATTACTGTCATTCGTTTTGCAAGCTCAGGATCTCTTGTACAAACCATTCCGCCTTCTGCAGTTGTTATTGTTTTTGTTACATAAAAAGAAAAAACTCCGGCATCTCCGATTGTCCCTGCATAACCCAAGCTTGTTGGGGAAGGGAAGGAATGAGCTGCATCTTCTATAACATAGATTTTCTTTTGTGGTGTAGAATATTTTTTTGCAAGCTCCATTATGCGCTTCATGTTGCAGATGTTTCCCGCAATATGAACAGGAACAATTGCGCGAATGCGTCCCTCAGTATCTTTTTTAAGAAGCTCTTCAATTTTGTCTACGTCTATGCTGTAGGTATCCTTTTCTATATCTGCAAAAAACACATCTGCATTCAGATGACGCGCACAGGCTGCTGTAGAAACAAAAGTATAAGGAGTTGTAATTACAGCAGTTCCTTCTTTAACTCCGCAGGCTTCCATTGCAAGAATCATACCGCTTGTATTTGAATTAACTGCAAGACTTATTACAGGAGCACGTCCTTTTTTTTCATCATCACCGCTTACAGCAGCGCTGAATTTTTTTTCAAACTCAAGGGCATAATGACCGGTTGTAAGCCAGCCGGAACGAAGTACATCAAGCACTGCGTTTTCTTCATCTTTTGTAATTGCTGCCCTGTGAAAAGGTACTTTTATTTCTGCCATATATGCCTTCTTTTCTTCTATAATAAATCTGTTCTTTTTTGTCCGTCGTCTTTAATTTCTTCATAGAAATTGCGCAGGCTTTCGCAGTCATCACACAAAAGTTTAACAAGTTTTTCTCTATTACGAAAATCCTGCTGTTTTTCTTTAGTATAAAAACAGATTGGTTTTAGAGCATCTAAAAGCTCCTTAAGTCTCTGGCTGGTATATTCTTTGTTATCCAGCTGCAAAAGTTTTTTATATTTTGTAGGAGATGGATTTTCATCCTTGAGCCAAAGCGGTTCAACAAGACGTTCTCCTTTGCGTGCCCCAACAATTTTAATATCAATATCCTTGTAAGGTTCAAGCCCGCTGAATTTAATAATCTGTTTTGCAAGGTCAAGAATTTTTACAGGCTCTCCCATATCAAGCAGATATGATTTTCCGTTTTGACCAACACCACCGGTTTGAAGAACAAGGGAACAGGCTTCCGGAATTGTCATAAAATAGCGGACCATATTTTCGTCAGTAACAGTAATAGGGCCTCCCGTTTTAATCTGATTCTGGAATAATGGAAGAATGGAGCCACGACTTCCTAAAACATTTCCAAAACGTACAAACATAAATGCCTGTTTGTCGCTGGCATTTTTTGCTGCATCCAGGACAAGTTTTTCACAAAGCATTTTAGAAACACCATAGACACTTACTGGTGCAACTGCTTTATCTGTAGAAATCAAAACAAAACGGTCTACTTTATGATTGAGTGCTGCATCCAGAAGATTTTTTGTACCAAATACATTGTTTTCAATAGCTGCAACCTGATTTTCTTCCATCATTGGGACATGCTTATAAGCTGCACAATGGAAAATTACATTACAGCGGGTTTGTTTAATAATATAGTCTACATATTCACGGTCGCGCATGTCACCAATAATAGGAACTATTGTAGCTTTTTCGCCAACGCCTTCTGACTGCAAAAGTCTGAGTTCCCTGTAAATCTGACAGATTGAATTTTCACCATGTCCAAAAAGATAAAGACGTTCAGCTCCACCGCTTAAAAGCTGTCTTGCAAGCTCTGAACCAATTGAACCGCCTGCTCCTGTAATAAATACACGCTTGCCTCTAAGGTAGCCAAGACTTTCTTTAAGAGAAATTGTTACAGGAGTTCGTCCAAGAATATCAAGCGGATCAATTTCACGGGTTTGAACAAGGTGAGCAGTTCCTTCTATTACTTGACTTATTCCAGGCAAAATTTTTATGTGATTAAAGCCGTTTTCTGTAAGAGTTTCGTAAATCTCGCGGATTCGTTCGGTTGGGGCAGAAGGAATTGCAATTATTGCTTCGTCAAGATCAGAATTAGAAAGAATAGATGTTACACTACTGATAGGTCCAAGAACCGGAACGCCGTCAATTGTAGTTCCAATCAGTTTTTTATCATCATCTAAGAATGCGTTTACTTTTCCAAAAATCTTTTTGCGCTTAATGTCGTCGGCAATAGTCTGTCCGGCAAATCCAGCGCCAATTATGTAAATACGTTTATCCATTTCCCAATCCCTTAATAATTTTACCACAGAATTTGTAATATTTCAAACGCAAACCCCCTCAGAGCATTCTTCTATAAATTATTTTTTTTCCTAAACTCAATACATTTTTTCACCGAAAAGAAAGTATAGAGGGGTGTTCCTATGGGGAAAACTAAGAAAATCACTTTAATTCTCGGACTTTTGCTTTGCGCAAATATTTGTTTTGCAAAACAAATTTCATTCCAGATTATTCAGCACGATAACAGAACAGACAATGTTACCGAACAGTCTCTTGTAATAGAAGATGAGCTTTTAAGCGGTTTGTTCGAAACTGGATATATTGTTACTAACTCTCCAACAGTAGTTTCAGATTCCGAATCAAACGATAAGGTTTTATATAATAAAGCCCTTGGAGATGCCCTTGATGGCTTTTCCGATTACTTTATTCAGGTAACAATTTATTATGGTAACGCCTTAAATCAAATTGACTGGAGTATTGCCACTACGGCAAATGGAAATATTATTAAAGAAAGTACTATTACGGGGTCGGTTCCAACAACCGATGAAAAGGGTTTACATAAAATCTCTTCAAAACTGGTTTCCGAAATATCAGATTTTTTGAAAAAACAAAAGGCATAAGGATGGGTAGGGTATGAAAAATAGCATTATGAACAGACTTAAGAACTCCAGCTTATTCAAAAATATATTAAAGGTCGGATTAATTCTTGGTGGATGTATGATTCTGGCTTCATTTAGTCCTTCTCTTGATGGAAGGGCAATTGTAGTTGAGCCAGGAGTCTTCCCGGAAGGCCTTTTTGCCAAAACAGTAGGTTATTTGCCTGGTGATATTATTAGCGTAACAAATATTACAGGTGATTCAACCGTAGATATTCTTGTAATTGGTGCTCTGGATCCTTCAGAAGGTGTTGCAATTATGCTTTCTCCAGAAGCCGCAGATGCTATTGGAATTAGCAGAAGCACCAACAATATTGTTAAGATTACAAAAAGATCAAATCAGGATGAAAGAGTTTATGGTTCTGCTGTAATTGCTTCTCAAAACTCATCTGCAGCCAGTCAGCCGGCATATACAGAACCTGTAGCAAAAGAACCAGAAATCACCTATGAAGAAGTTTATGATGAGCCTGAAGATCCAATGACAGGTGTAAGTCCTACAGGTGATATTGCACAACAAAGCGAAGCCGAAACAGTTCCTGCTGCCCAGCTACAGGAAGAAATTTATTCTAAGCCGGTACAAAGTGAACCAGAACCTGTAACAGAATATGAATATTTTGCTGATGAAGATCTTCCTGAATATGATGAAGAGCCTGTAAACGAGTCAGAATACATTCCGGGAACTGATGAAAGCTTTACAGAAGAGTCTTTTGTTGAAGAAGAAGCTTCTGTAGAAGAACCTCCGGTTCAGAAGCCGGTTGTTGAAGAGCCAGTAGAAGAACCGGTAGAAGAAGAACCTTTGTACGAAGAATTTGAAGATGAAGGTATTGAGGAACTTGAAGAGTTTGAAGAAGAAACTATAGAAGAAACTCCTGTAGAAGAACCGGTTGAAGAGATTGTAGAAGAAACTGTACAAGAAGAACCGGAAGAGGAAGCTGTTGAAGAAGAAATCCCAGAAGAGGAACCTGTTGATGAAGAATTCTTTGAAGATGATGAACTTGAAGGAATCCCTGAAGAAGAAGTTGTAGAAGAAGAACCTGAAGAGGAAGTTCTTGAAGAAGAAGCTCCTGTTGAAGAAGAACCACAGGATGATTCATTATTCGAAGAAGAAACAGAAGAATTCGAAGGCGAAGAACCTGTAGAAGAAGAATTCTTTGATGAGGAACCTCTTGAAGAACCGGTTGAGGAACCAATCGAAGAAGAACCTGTAGAAGAAGAGGTTGAAGAAGCCATTGAAGAACCTGTTGAAGAACCAGCTGAAGAAGAAATTGAAGAAGAGCCGGTAGAAGATGCAGTAGAAGAGCTTCCAGAAGATGAGTTTGTAGAAGATGAAGTTATTGAAGAACTTCCTGAAGATACAGATGAAGTTGAGGTTCTTGACTGGGAAGATGAAGCTTATGATGCAATTGTACTTGTTCCGGCAGATGAGAATCCTCCAGAGTATATTCCTGTAGAATCTGATGAACCTGTTGCAAATGTGACAACAACAACTACAGTAACAGTTCCTGTAGAAACTACTGTAAATGCTTCGGTTGTGGTTAAGCCTTCTGCAAGTGGAAATGAAACAAGTTATGAAAAGTTTGTAGTAGAAAGCCTTAATGAACTTGAAGCTGAACGCTACTACATTCAGATTGCAACATTACGTGATGATGAAAATATCCTTGAGATTGTAAATACTTATGGAAATAAGTATCCTATTACAATTGTTCCAACAGAAAAGGGTACAAAGCAGGTTCTTGTTGGACCTGTAACCCTTGATGAATATGGTACAGTTCTTGCCCGCTTTAAGGCATATGGTTATAAAGATGCATTCCTGAGAAAAGGAACAAATCCAAATCCAAAGCCACGGGGTGGAGTAGAAAGCTCAGTAGATGCAAAATAATATGTCATTGTCGGGCTTGACCCGACAATCTCAGTAAAAAAAAGCACGTTCTTAAGTGAACGTGCTTTTTTTTTACCCTGAATCTATTATAAGAGTTCGTCAAGGCACGCTCGCTTCGCTCGGCTTAAAGCCTTGACAAACTCATTTTTACACTATGTAATCCCTTCGGGATTATATCGTGTATATCCAACCTTCCGGAGCAGGAATTCTACCCATCTGAATTCCAGTCAAAGTATCGTAGATTTCCTTTAACTTTGGACCCATTTCCTGCTTGCCGCCATTATAAATAATGCTCTTTCCGTGGTCATCAATCTGGCCAACTGGAGAAATAACTGCTGCAGTACCGCAAAGACCGCATTCTACAAACTTGCCAAGTTCATTCTTGTTGATCTTGCGCTCTTCAACTTCCATTTTAAGATATTTTTTTGCAACAATGAGCAAAGAACGTCTTGTAATAGAAGGAAGAATAGAATCAGATTTAGGAGTTACAAGCTTTCCATCCTTTGTAATAAAGATGATGTTTGCTCCACCTGTTTCTTCAAGATATGTGTGAGTTGCAGGATCAAGATACATGTTTTCTGCATAGCCGCATTTGTGTGCATCAACAATATTGTGAAGACTCATGGCATAGTTCAAACCGGCTTTGATATCTCCAGTCCCATGAGGGGCTGCACGGTCCATATCGCTTAAACGAACCTTAATTGGTTTGATTCCGCCTTTGAAATATGGTCCAACTGGAGTAACAAGAATACGGAACTGATATTCATCAGCAGGTTTTACACCAATTACAGCGTTTGAACCAAACATATATGGACGGATATAAAGGGTAGCACCGCTTCCATAAGGAGGAACCCATTCCTTATTTGCTTTAATTGTTTTAAGAACAGCTTCAATAAATCTATCTTTAGGGAATACAGGCATTTCAAGACGCTTGCAGGAATTTTCCATGCGTTCTGCGTTCAAATCAGGACGGAAGGTAACAATGTCACCATGTTCTGTTCTATATGCTTTAAGTCCTTCAAAACATGTCTGTGCATACTGAAGAACGCCTGCACATTCACTGATTGTTACAGTGTGGTCAGTAGTAAGCTTTCCAGCATCCCATTTTCCTTTTTTAAAGTTTGAAACAAAACTTTTTGAAGTTTCCATGTAACCAAAAGGCAATTTGCCCCAGTCGAGTTCTTTTTTTGTAGCCATAAAAGTACCTCCGCAGTACAAATATTTAATAATACTTAATAATTTTATTTCTATTAAAGAAGAATGTCAAGGAAAATATAAATTTAATGAAAAATCTTATCTGGCGGGCCCCTCACTATCTAAGATTTTTTAATAAAATTTTATATTTTTCTGTATCCTTCTTTAATTAAAATCATTTAATATATATATGATACTACAAAAAAATAAAAATTTAAGCATTTTTAATATATTTCTCATTCTTTTTTTACTTTCTTCTATAATAATTTCATGTAGTTCGACACCAAAAAACAATATCCCTGAACCACAGTGGATTACTGACAAAAAGGGTGCTTTTCCTGATTCAGAATACCTTGCTCAGCTTGGAACCGGGGTTTCGGCAAATGAATCTCGTAATAACGCAATAGCACAACTTGCTTCTTATTTTAATACAAACGTAAAATCCCTTGTAGAAGGCGAAACTGTTACCGTAAGTTCTTCTGATGAAGAAAAAGCCAGAATTCAGAGAACCTTAAACTCTACGGTAGTAACCAGTACAGATCTTGATCTTTTTGCACTGGAAACAGCTGAACCATATTATCTTGAACGCGAAAAACAATGGTATTGCTGTGCATTTATTAATAGAAAAAATGCATGGAATCAGTATGAACCGCTTGTACGTGACGAAAAGAATCATTTTTACAGCATATATAAGCTTGCAGAAGAACAGACAGAACCTTTAGAAAGAATTAAAACCTTTACACAGGCTCAAGCAGCTTCAGAAGATTTTCTAAGTTGTCTTTACAGAGCTTATATGTTTTCAAAGCCGCTTACCGACAATGCATTTGGAAAGGATAGGGCAATCATAGCTTCTATTCCCGGTATGGTACAAAAAGAAAAGAATAACTGTACAATGCTTGTAAAAACCAATAACGATTTTGGTGGTACACTCTCTTCTTCTGTAACAAAAATCTTTTCGCAGCTGGGTTTTGCAGTTTCTACAGATAATGCAAAAGCACGTTACATTGTAGAATCAACCGTAAACTACAATGAGATTGTGCAAGATGATTTAATAGTTTATTATCCTTCTATTAAGGTTAATATAAGCTCCGCAAACAATGCAATATATGTTTACGAAAATAAATTAGATAAGATTCTGTCGTATAATGAATCAAAGGCCAAAAAAGCAGCCTGTGATTCACTTGCAGTTCTTTTAGAAAAAGATTTGCCTTCAGATTTTAAATCAACAATAGGATTGAGTGAGTGATTATGAAGAAGATTTTACTATTAGCAATTATTTGTTTACTTAGTACAGGACTTTTTGCCGCAGAAAAGCGTCTCGCTGTTTTTGATACAGCAGCCGAAGGACTTAATGAAGATGAAATGAACTGGATTCCATCTTCGGTACGCAGACGTCTTGAAGCTAACTTTAATGATTACACTTCTTACCAGCTTGTTGATGTTCATAACGAAGAGGCAATCAAAGATCTGCAAAAAAAAGCAGAAAAATATTCTTATGATCAGAATACCAGTATAGAACTTGGAAAGCTTGTTTCTGCCGAACTTGGAGTATTTACTACAATCACAAAGGCAGGCGGACGATATATTCTTTCTGTAAATATCACAAATCTTACTACCGGAATAAGACTTTCTTCTGTTACAACTGACAGTGTTGCAGAACCTGTAATTCTGTTTGATGGAGCAGGTTCTTCTGTAAATAAGGTTTTTGTAAAGCTTTGCTCAGATCTTGGCGTAAAGCTTTCTGCCCTGGATCAGTATGTTCTTTTAAAGGAACAGGAGCTTGATGATAATACTCAGATAAAAATGACACAGGAAGAAGTTTCTAAATACGAACAAAAGCAGAAGGATATTGAAAAACAGATTCAGTCAGTTTCTTTGAGTACAGATCTGGATGCAGAAACAAAGAGGGCAAAACTCGAAGCCGAAAAGGCTCTTGCAGAACAGCAGAAGCAGATAGCCGAAGAAAGACTTGAACGCCTGCGTTTACAGCAGCAGAGACTTCTTGAAGATCAGGAACAGCAGAAAAGCAGAACTGCAAGTCAGCGTGAAAGAATTGAACAGGCAGCAGCAAAAGCTCAAGCGCAGGCAAAAGTTGTTCGTCAGCAAAAAATCGATAATCTTACTATAGATAATCAGATTGCAATTCTTGAAGCTAAAAAGCAGGCACTTGTTGATATTCACAATACAGTATTGGAACAGGAAAAAATTGTAAAACAGAATGCAAATGAGGATTACAAGGCAAGATGTATTGCAATAGATGAAGAGCCTCTGCGCAATGGAGAAACCGATTCTAATGGAAATATTCTTCCCGGCGTAAAACAGATGCGTGATGAACAGAAGCTTCAGATTCGTAGAGAAATTGAATCAAAGGCTCTTTCTGATATTGAAAAGCTTGAAAGCAAAACAAGAGCTCAGGAAACTGCTTTATATAATGATATTTTGAATGACCAGAAAAAACTCAGCCAGCGCAGAACAATATCTTCTGTAGAAGATAACCGCATTCTTTATATAGGAAATTATGCCGGCGACCTTTATGAATGGGATACAACAGTTTCTCTTTATATTAATAATGTAAAGATTTTTGGTCAGAAGGCAAATATCGGATATCAGAATATTTCGGGAAAGGCACCTGTTACTCCGGCCTCTGCATCTTCAGGTGCATGGAATGACTATCTTGATACAGTAGATCTTTATGACTATATGTTCCGTCGTAATGTTCCGGCAATTCTTCTTGAGATTGATTACTCTGTAGAAGCAATGTCAGATTATTATCCTTCTATGTATAAGATGACTTTGTATGAATTCCGTTTTATTGATACAGTTTCTGGCCGTGTAATTCAAAAAATTCAGCCTGCAAAATCTTCTTATAAGTTCTCTGTTTCTCCAGAAATCGATATTTCTTATTACAGGAACTTTTCAAGTAATACAGTTTCAAAAGACACTGAAGATTCTACAAGACTTAATACCGGTATTGTTAAGAGTGAAAGTATTAAAACCGGCAAGGATGCAAAAAAACGAACTTCTAAGAGCGGTAAGGTTGATAAGGTTTTTGATCAGAAGAACGGGGGAGGTGCCCGCTGCAACTTTGGAATTAACGTTGGTCTTAACCTTGACGAGGCATTCTTAACCGGAAAAGACATTTTTGACGGCCGTGGCGCTGTTATGGAAGTTTATGGTTCTTTACCTTTTACTTCATATATGTTCAGTCAGATAGATTTTGGTATGATACCAGTTCCAAAAAGATTTGATGATTACTATTGTTATACCGGAGAAGCAAGCTTCTGGTTGTTTGACATGGGACTAAACTTGAGGCTTCCAGTGAGTGGAGAGGCTCCAAATATTTATATTCTTGGTGGTGTAGGTATAGTATTTGGTGATGAGCTCATAGATGTTAATACCAGAAAAGAAGAAAGTCTTTTTACATGGAAAGCAGCCGGTGGAATTGATCTTCCATTATCAAGCTTCTTGTGTATGACAGTAGAAGGCGGCTATCAGCAGGTAGACAGGCTTGGAGGTACACCATTTTGTAAGGTAGGAGCTGCTTTTACCTTGCCAAACCTGATTTTCTTCTAGTACAATATGTAAGATATGATTGTCTACGATTGGAAGGATCTTAAGGTTTTCTCTAAAACCGATTTATTTTCAAAAGGTACCGCAATCTCTGTTGGTAGTTTTGATGGACTTCATTTGGGTCATCGTTTTCTTTTGAACAATCTGGTACAAAAAGCCCGGGAGCATTCTCTTGTCCCGGGACTTATTACTTTTAAAAGACCTCTTCCGGCAATAAAACATTCTTCGGACTATGCAGGCGATATTTCTTCTTTGCGTCAGCGTCTTAAGCTTTTTGAACAGCTTGGAATAGAATTTGTTTTTGTTGTAGATTTTGATGACGACTTTTCAAAACTTCGCGGAATTGATTTTCTTTCAATGCTTGCACAAAATCTTAATATGCAGCTCCTTGCAGAAGGCATTGACTTTCGCTGCGGTTATAAAGGAGCAACAGATACACAGGCAATAAAATACTGGGCTTCCCAAAATAATGTAGAATGTATTTTTGTAGATCCAGTTTATTATACAGAAGCAGATGGTCAGCAGGAGAGGGTTAGTTCTTCTTATATTCGCGGAATGCTTCTTAAAGGCTTTTTTATTACAGCTGCAGAACTTTTACAGCGTCCTTATGAGCTTGATGCTGCACAAATGCGTAAAAATCTTGAAGCAGGCGAACCGTTTATTCAGCTCTTGCCGCCCGATGGAATCTATCATCCTCTTTCCGAAAACAATGAACAGGTTCGCTTAGAAATTTCGGAAGGTAAAGTGCTTTCTCTTCCAGATTGTGATACCCTGATATTTTCATAAGGTTGATTAAATCTCATTTTTTTTATATTATTGAAATAATCTGTTCATACGGATTTTCTTGTGATTTGCCTCCCCAAACCCGGAGACCGACCTGCAAGTTCTT
>JAEEGK010019961.1_pt1 | contig 14307 bp, 14 predicted proteins | sample 8958771 | NCBI WGS metagenome assembly JAEEGK01 (sample SAMN16246547, study PRJNA631951) | gut metagenome | biome: gut microbiome; feature: rumen; material: SC-attached | host: Bos | place: Iran: Karaj | collected 2018-10
AGGACAGCGACATGTACCTTAGCTTCCCTTGGGGGAAGCTGGCGCGAAGCGCCTGATGAGGGACACCCGCAAAGCGGGCGCTGCCGCCTGTGGCGGCAGAAAGTTGCAGTAAGTACGTTAGAACAAGAACGTCCGCTGCGGCGGGGGAGTCCCTCATCCGTCAGCCGCCTTGCGGGGGACGGCGTCTGCCACCTTCCCCCAGGGGAAGGTAGACCGCGCGACGGGACGAAGGAATGAGAAACGGAACGATCAAACGGGACAGGGCAGCAATACGTACCTGAGCTTCCCTCGGGGGAAGCTGGCGCGACGCGACTGATGAGGGTCCTCCGTCCTCGCCGCAGCGAGACAGCTGGCGCGACGCGCCTAATGAGGGACCCCCGTCCCGCCGCCTTTCCTTTCACAAAAATCCCCCTTCTTTCGTCTTTCTTCTTGCCCTGCGCTGGAAAGTATAGTAAAATATATTCTGTATTTGTGTCATTATTCGACCATCCATACAGGAAGGGAGTGGCGCAGCTTGGAGGAAAGCAAGGCAGCGGTACAACTGCGCAATATCACCAAATCCTTCGGCACAGTCCTGGCCAACGACAGGGTCTGGCTGGACATCTACCGGGGGGAGATCCTGGCCCTGCTGGGGGAGAACGGCAGCGGGAAGACCACGCTGATGAACATGCTCTCCGGCATCTATTTCCCCGACGAGGGCCAGATATACGTGGACGGGAAGGAAGTCGTCATCCGCTCGCCCAAGGACGCCTTTGACCTGGGCATCGGCATGATCCATCAGCATTTCAAGCTGGTGGACGTGTTCACCGCGGCGGAGAACATCGTCCTGGGCCTGCGCGGGCACGGCAAGCTGGACCTGAAGGCCGTGAGCCGCAAGGTGAAGGAGATCTGCGACGCCTACGGATTTGAGGTGGACCCCCAGCAGAAGGTTTACGATATGTCCGTCAGCCAGAAGCAGCAGGTGGAGATCGTGAAGGTCCTCTACCGGGGGGCGGACATCCTGATCCTGGACGAGCCCACCGCCGTCCTCACCCCCCAGGAGACGGACAAGCTGTTCGCCGTGCTGCGCAATATGCGGGACAGCGGCAAGGCCATCGTCATCATCACCCATAAGATGCATGAGGTGGAGGAGCTAAGTGACCGGGTGGCCATCCTGCGCCACGGTCAGTTCATGGGGGACATGCTCACCAAGGACACCAACGCCCAGGATATGACCAATATGATGGTGGGCCACAGCGTCACGCTGAATATCAACCGGCCCGAGCCGGAGGATCCAAAGCCCCGGATCGAAGTCAAGGGGCTGACGGTGCGGAGCATCGACGGCATCCTCAAGCTGGAGGACGTGTCCTTCGTGGCCCGCAGCGGCGAGATTTTGGGCATCGCGGGCATCTCCGGCAGCGGCCAGAAGGAGCTGCTGGAATCCATCGCGGGCCTGCAGAACGTGGAGAAGGGCTCCATCAGCTATATCGGCGACGACGGCAGCCGGGAGGAGCTGGTGGGGAAGGACCCCCTGGCCATCGCGGACCTGGGCGTCAGCCTTTCCTTCGTGCCGGAGGACCGGCTGGGCATGGGCCTGGTGGGCAGCATGGACCTGACGGACAACATGGCCCTGCGGTCCTACCGCCGGGGCAAGGGCCCCTTCCTGGACCGGAGCTTCCCCAGGCACCGGGCCGAGTGGGTGGTGAGCGAGCTGGCGGTGAGCACCCCCGGCGTCGCCACCCAGGTGCGCAAGCTGTCCGGCGGCAACGTGCAGAAGATCCTGGTGGGCCGGGAGATCGCCTCCGCCCCCAAGGTGCTGCTGACGGCCTATGCCGTCCGCGGCCTGGACATCGGGGCCAGCTACACCATCTATGATATGATCAATCTCCAGAAGGAGAAGGGCGTGGCCGTCATCTATGTGGGCGAGGACCTGGACGTGCTGCTGGAGCTGAGCGACCGGATCCTGGTCCTCTGCGGCGGCAAGGTCAGCGGCATCGTGGACGGCAGGAATACGAGCAAGCGGGAGGTGGGCATGATGATGACCCGCCTGGGAGGAGGGACGAGCGAATGAACGGCAGCGGACATACCCCTCTGTTCCATATCTCCAAGCGCAGCGCCCTGCCCTGGTATCTCAGCTGGGCCATCCGCCTGGCGGCCATCGTGCTGGCCCTCATCGTCTGCGCCCTGGTGACCACCCTCCTCACCGGCGTCAGCCCCCTGGGGGTCTACGCCACCATCATCCAGGGCTCCTTCGGCACCGTGCGGAAATTCTGGGTGCTCCTCCAGGAGCTGGCGATCCTCCTCTGCGTGTCCCTGGCGGTGACCCCCGCCTTCAAAATGCGCTTCTGGAATATCGGCGGCGAAGGGCAGGTCCTCATCGGCGGCCTCGCCACGGCGGCCTGCATGTTCTATTTCGGGGACAAGATGCCCAACGCCCTGCTCATCCTGGTGATGATCGTCGCCAGCATCGTTGCCGCGGCGATCTGGGCCGCCATCCCCGCCTTCTTCAAGGCCAAGTGGAACACCAACGAGACCCTGTTCACCCTCATGATGAACTATGTGGCCATCCAGCTGGTCTCCTATTTCTGCAATGTGTGGGACCGCAAGGGAAGCGGTATCGTGGGCGTCATCAATCCCAAGACAGAGGCGGGCTGGTTCCCGGTGATCGCCGGTAAGGAATACCTGCTGAACGTGATCATCGTGGCGGTGCTCACCGTGGCGGTCTATGCCTACCTGCGCTACACCAAGCATGGGTATGAGCTCAGCGTGGTGGGGGAGAGCGAGCGCACCGCCCGCTATGTGGGCATCAAGGTGGAGAAGGTCATCCTCCGCACCATGATCCTCTCCGGCGCCCTCTGCGGCATTGCCGGGCTCCTCCTGGTGGGGGGCACGGACCACACCATCAGCACCACCACCGCCGGAGGCCGGGGCTTCACCGCCGTCATGGTCTCCTGGCTGGCGAAGTTCAACCCGATCTTCATGGTGCTGACCAGCTTCCTCCTGGCCTTCCTCAGCCGGGGCAGCAGCCAGATCGCCCAGAATTTCGGCCTGAACCATTCCTTCGGGGATATCCTCACCGGCATCATCCTTTTCTTCATCATCGGCAGCGAGTTTTTCATCAACTACCGCATCAGCTTCCGGTCCGCCGGAGAAAAGGAGGGAAGCAGCCATGCTTAGTACCCTGGCTTTCTATATCTCCCGCGCTGTGCAGCAGGGCATACCCCTGTTCTTCGGCAGCACCGGCGAGACTTTGACGGAGAAATCCGGCAACCTGAACCTGGGCATCCCCGGCATCATGTACGCCGGGGGCATCTGCGGGGTCATCGGGGCCTTCTTTTATGAGCGGAGCCTCGCTTCCCCGGCGGACATCAATACCTTCCTGGCGGTGTTCATCCCCATGGTCTGCTCCCTGGCGGGCAGCCTCCTCATGGGCCTCATTTACTGCTTCCTCACCGTCAGCCTCCGGGCCAACCAGAATGTGACGGGCCTGGCCCTCACCACCTTCGGCGTGGGCGTGGGCAATTTCTTCGGCGGCTACCTCATCAAGATCGGCGGCAGCAGCGTGGCCTCCATCGCCCTCAGCGCCACCAGCGCCTGCTTCCGCAAGTCCCTGCCCTTCGCCTCCAAGCTGGGGGCCTTCGGCACCGTGTTCCTCAGTTACAGCTTCCTGGCTTACCTGGCGGTGCTGATCTCTCTTGTGGCGGGCATCCTCCTGCGGCGCAGCCGGGTGGGTCTCCATCTGCGGGCCGTGGGGGAGAACCCCGGCACGGCGGACGCGGCGGGCATCAATATCTCCCGCTATAAGTATGCGGCCACCTGCATCGGCAGCATGATCGCGGGCCTGGGCGGCCTCTATTACGTCATGGACTATGCTTCCGGCGTCTGGTCTAACGACGCCTTCGGAGACCGGGGCTGGCTGGCCATCGCCCTCGTCATTTTCACCATCTGGCGGCCCGACACGGGAGTTTTGGCCTCCATCCTCTACGGCGGCCTTTATATACTCAGCATCAACAATATCCTGCCCACCGGCGGCGCCGGCGCGGTGAAGGAGCTTTATAAGATGCTGCCCTATGTCATGACCATCGTGGTGCTGGTGCTCACCAGCGTCCGCAACAAGAAGGAGAACCAGCCCCCCGCGGCGTTGGGCCTCAGCTACTTCCGGGAGGAAAGGTAGGGACAGCGTCCTAGTTTTGGCTTTTGTTCAATTGAGGTTTATTTATCTATAAAGGACACAAAGAGAAAGGGAAATAAGTGAAACGAATGAAAAAGCCAATACTATCGATCATTTTGATTCTGTTCTTAGGAATGGTTTCAAGTGTAAGCGTTTTAGCAACAGATTCTGATTCGGATTTTCCGTTTACAGATGTTTATCCCACTGATTCATACTATGAGGCAGTCAAATGGGCCTATGAAAATGGCATTACAAGCGGAACGGCACCTGATAAGTTTTCTCCGAACAGCACATGCACAAGGGGTCAGGTTGTTACCTTTTTGTGGAACCTAAATGGAAAGCCGGATGTAAGTGATATTTCCAATCCATTTGAAGATGTTGTAGAGAATAAATACTTTTATACTGCGGTTCTTTGGGCGTATTCAAAAGGAATAGTGTCCGGGATGACGGATACTACGTTCAGCCCCGAATCTACATGTACAAAAGAACAGATCATTGCAATGCTCTACAGGAATTATGGTAGTCCGAATGTTAGACACGGTCAACTAAGAGTAAATGCGAGTGAGTGGGCAGAAGATTATGTGGTGTGGGCAGAAGCCGAAGGAATATGTAATCAAATTGAAGGTGCGGCTGAATGTCCCAGAGCAGAGATTGTCAGCTACATGTATAACAGTGTAAATGCAAAACTCCATACTCCTATGGAAATGGAAATCTATTATCATGAAGGGCCGAATACGAGTCCAGGTATCTCTTATGACATGACAGTAGCTTCCGGGTTTAGAAGAATAAAGTGCAAAGACTGCGATCATTATATACAACGGAATTATAATGGAGAAAAAAGCGGATCGGGGGCTATGCTGAACATTGAATCCGGAGGATTCTATGTTTTCATTGATGGTGACTTTTATCAGATCACAGTTGATAACGGCATCATGTACGCAAATGGGCATGAAATCGGTACATTTTCATACCAAATTGCTGAGAGCGATTACGTGATACTCTGGGACGATGATAGTATACCTCTAAGTGATTTACCTTCCTCCTTTCCGGTATATCATCACACAGGAAAAGGTTGGCAAGAGGCATCTGATGAAATTCATGATTGGTGGGGAAACCTTGACCAATAAAAGCAGAGATCAATAGATTTATTATTCTTTTGTTTTTGTATTAGATAAACAACAGTAAGGGCAGTCCCATTCAATGAGACTGCCCTGTTTATCCTCTTGGACAATGGAAGCCATGGCATTTCGCCCTTATCTTGACTTTTCCCAATCTCTGCTTTATACTTTTTAAAAAATATATGACCGCGTGATCTGCGCCTTGAGCGCCGGTGCGAAAGCGCCGAGGGAAGCGGATGGGAATTCCGCACTATCCCAGTAACCGTGAAGCGGACGAAAGAGCGTATGCCACTGTTCCGGAAGGAATGGGAAGGCGCTCCGGTAGGGTGATGCCAAGTCGGGAGACCTGATGACGCGGGTGAAAGCAGCTTCTGGGGCTAAGCGGGCAGCTGATGTTTCGGGCGGGGCACCCCGCCGGAACAGGTATTGCCATGCGCCGTCCCACACCGGGACGGCGCTTTTTCTGCAACTCCCGTCATAGTCATGAAAAGCTTCTGCCTCCCTCCTTGAGGGAGGTGGCATCGCCGTGAGGCGATGACGGAGGGAGTCAGGGTAATTCCTAGCTGCTGCTTCCGATGATAAGCTGACGTTTATCCAACGCTGACTCCCTCAGGCGCTTCGCGCCATAGGACCGCGCGCCCACCGCTGCGCGGCGGGTCCCCTCGCGCGAAGATGCTCCCTCAGAGAGGGAGCCACACCCCGTCTTTCGTCCCCCGTCTCCCGTCATTGCGAAGCCGGTGCGCACACCGGCTGTGACAATCCGTATCCCCCGTCCCGCCGCAGCGGAAATAGGCTCCCCTTCAGGGGAGCTGGCGCGAAGCGCCTGAGAGGTCACCCCGCCGCGCGGATAAACCCCCGTCCCCGCCGCAGCGGGCGTCTCTCCAAAAAGAAAACAACACATATGTGAAAGGGATATCATGAACCTTCCAGAATACCTGAAACAGATCGCGCCCCCCGACGAAAAGGCCATGGCCGCCGCCCGGGACCACTGGAACAGCATCGCCAAGCCCATCGGCAGCCTGGGGCTGCTGGAGGAAGCGGTGGTGCAGATCGCGGGTCTCACCGGCTCGCCCCGGGTGAAGCTGGGGAAGCGGGCGGTGCTGGTGATGTGCGCCGACAACGGCGTGGTGGCCGAGGGGGTCACCCAGACCGGCCAGGAGGTCACGGCCCTGGTGGCGGGGAACATGGTGAAGCATGATTCCAGCGTCTGCCGCATGGGGGAAGTGGCAAGAGCCGACGTGTTCCCCGTGGACATGGGGATGATCGCCCCCGCGGAGGGGGTGCGGGACTGCCATATCCGCCGCGGCACCGGCAACCTGGCGAAGGAGAAAGCCATGACCCGGGAGGAGGCGGAAAAGGCCGTCCTCACCGGCATCGAGCTGGTGGGGGAGCTGAAAGCCAGGGGCTACGGCGTCATCGCCACCGGCGAAATGGGCATCGGCAACACCACCACCTCCAGCGCCATGATGGCAGCTTTCCTGGGCCTCAGCCCCGCCGAGGTGACGGGCCGGGGCGCGGGCCTCAGCGACGAAGGCCTGCAGCGGAAGATCAGGGCCATCGAAGCGGGCCTCCGGCTCCATAAGCCGGACCCGGCGGACGCCCTGGACGTGCTGAGCAAGGTGGGCGGCCTGGACATCGCGGGCATCTGCGGCACCTTCCTGGGCGGGGCCATCCACCGCATCCCCATTCTGGTGGACGGCTTCATCAGCGCCATCGGCGCTCTGACCGCCCAGAGGCTGGCCCCTCTCAGCCGCCATGCCATGCTGGCGGCCCACGTCTCGGCGGAACCGGCGGCGAAGCGGCTGCTGGACGAGCTGGGCCTGAAGCCCATGATCACCGCCGGGCTGCGGCTGGGGGAGGGCACCGGCGCCGTGGCGGCCCTGCCCCTGCTGGACATGGCCCTGGCGGTCTACGACGGCATGGTGTCCTTCGGGGACATCGGCATGGAAGCCTACGACGCCAGCCTGACGGGCAAGGGGAGCTGATATGAATATCCTGCTGACCGGGGGCTCCGGCTGCGGCAAGAGCAGCTTTGCCGAGAGCCTTGTGATGAAATTCCCCCTGCCTCGGTGGTATGTGGCCACCATGCAGTCCTACGGCGCGGAGAGCGAAATGAAGATCGCCCGCCACCGGGCCATGCGGGCCACCAAGGGCTTCGAGACCATCGAGAGCCAGACCGACGTGGGGAAGATCCGTTTGCCCCGGGGGGGCACGGTCCTGCTGGAATGTCTCTGCAACCTGACGGCCAACGAGATGTTCGACGCGGAGGGCAACGAGCGGGACCCCTATGAGAAGATACTCCGGGAGGTCCGGGCTCTTTCCCGGCAGGCGGACAACCTGATCCTGGTGACCAACGACGTGGGCTCCGACGCGGAGGATTACAGCGAATCCACCCTCCGCTATGTGGACACCCTGGGCAGGCTCAACGCCGTCTTTGCCGCCGAGTTCGACGCTGTGTTCGAGCTGGTCTGCGGCATACCCATTTGCCTGAAGGGAGAATTGCCCCAATGAATATCCTGCGCAGCATCGTCATGGCCTTCTGCATGTTCTCCCGCATCCCCATGCCCACGGTGGAGTGGAAAAATGAGAACATGCGCTATATGCTCTGCGCCTTCCCCCTGGTGGGGGCGGTGATCGGCGCGGTGCTGTGGCTGTGGCAGCTTCTCTCCGCCGCCCTGGGCTTCGGCCCTCTCCTCTGGGCCGCCGGGCTTACCCTGCTGCCCGTGGCCGTCACCGGCGGCATCCATATGGACGGCTTCTGCGACGTGTCCGACGCCCTGGCTTCCCACGCCCCGGCGGAAAAGAAGCGGGCGATATTGAAGGATTCCCATACCGGGGCCTTCGCCATCATCACCCTGGGCTGCTATCTGCTCCTCTATGCCGCCCTTGCCTCCGAAATGCCCATGACGGGGCGGAGCGCCCTGCTCCTGGGGCTGATGCATGTCCTGAGCCGCATCCTCAGCGGCACCATCTCCCTCATTTATCCCAAGAGCGACGCCGAGGGCCTGCTGCGGACCTTCACCCTCTCGGCGGACAAGAAGCCCGCCGTGGCGATCCTCCTTGTATTGCTGATCCTCTGCGCCGCCGCCCTTGTTTGGGTGCGGCCCGTCACCGGGGCGGCCATGGTGCTGGGCGGGCTGCTGACGGCCCTGTGGATGAAGCGCCTCAGCGCCAAACAGTTCGGCGGCATGAGCGGCGACCTCTCCGGTTATTTCCTGCAGCTGGCGGAGCTCATCATGCTCCTCTGCTGCGTCGTTATCAGTAAGGTGGTAGTGTTATGATCCTGGTCATCGGCGCCCGCTCCTCCGGGAAGCGGGCTTATGTGGAATCCCTGGGCTATGCCCCCGCCCAGATTGCAGACGGGGTGCTGGACGATAGGCCCGTCCTGTATAATCTGCAAACCCTCACCATGGCGGACCCGGAGGGGGCCCCGGCCCTGCTGGAAAGCCTGAAAACCAAGGAAGTGGTGGTCTGCGACGAGGTGGGTTCCGGGGTGATCCCCCTGGAGAAGGCCCGGCGCCTGGGCCGGGAGGCCACGGGAAGGCTCTGCTGCCAGCTGGCGAAGGAGGCCGCGAAGGTGGTGCGCCTGGTGGCGGGCATCCCCACGGTCATTAAGGGGTGACGCCATGGAGATCGTCATCATGCGCCACGGCCAGACCGACGGCAACAAGGAAGGCCGCTACCTGGGGCGGACCGACGTGCCCCTGAACGAAGCGGGGGAGGCGGAGGCCGTCGCCTCCGGCGTCCTGCCCGGGGTGAAGAAGGTCTATGTCAGCCCCATGATCCGGGCGAGGCGGACGGCGGAGCTCTGCTTCCCCAATGCCGCCCAGGTGGTGGTGCCGGACTTCCGGGAGATGGATTTCGGCATCTTCGAGGGGCTGAATTACGAGGAAATGACCGGCAACGAGGAATACCAGAAGTGGGTGGACGGCATGTGCCGGGGAAAATGCCCCGGGGGTGAGAGCATGCCGGAATTTGTGGACCGGGTCTTTGCCGCCTTTGACGCCATCGCCAGGGAAGCCATGGCCGCCGGGGAAGGGCAGCTCTTCATCGCCGCCCACGGGGGCACGGTGATGGCCCTCCTCAGCCGCTGCGGGAGGCCGGAGAAGGACTACTACGACTGGTATGTGAAAAACTGTCAGGGCTATGTGGCCCGCCTGGACGAGGGGAGCTGGGGGAAAGACCCCATCCTCACGGAGCCGGAACTGTTTGAAAAGCTCTCGGCCCTGCCGGAAGAAAGGATACGTCTGTGAAACTGAGCATCAATCTCACCACCAGCCCCGAGGACCTGGACCGCTTCGCCTCCTCCGCGGAGCTGGAAGCCCTGATCCGGGGCTTTGACGGAGTGGAACTCATGTACTACGGGGAGGACGAGCGGAAGATCATCCCCCCGGACAGGATCGTGGGCTTCCATATGCAGAACCATAACTATTGGCTGGATTTCTGGCGGCGGGACGAGGAAGCCCTCCGCCGGGAATATGACGATCTGGAGACCGCAAAGGCCTCCTTCGGCGGCACCCTGGACCCGGAAAAGCTGGTGGAGGAGTTCCGCCGGGATTTCGCCCTGGCGAAACGCTTCGGCGCGCAGTATGCCGTCTGGCATGTCTCCGACGCGGGCATCCGGGAATCCTTCACCCGGCGCTACCGCCACACCGACGAGGAAGTGATCGACGCCGCCTGCGAGGTCATCAACGCCGCCCTGGAGGGGGAGACGGATCCTTCCGTCGCCCTGCTGCTGGAAAACCTCTGGCTGCCGGGGCTGCGCTTCACCCGCCCGGAAATGACCGCCCGGCTGCTGGAGGGCATCCGCTATCCCAACAAGGGCGTCATGCTGGACACGGGCCACCTGCTCCACAATGAGCTGGACCTTCGGGACCAGGAGGAGGGGGTCGCGTATATAAACCGCCTGCTGGATGCCCACGGGGAGCTTATTAAGGCCGTGCGGGGGGTGCACCTGAACCAGTCCATCACCGGGGACTATGCCCGCAGCATGATGGCAAACCCGCCGGAGCTGGGAAAAACCTATCGGGAGCGGAGCTGGAAGATGTTTTCCCACGCCTACGCCGTGGACAAGCACCAGCCCTTCACCGCCCCCGGCGTCCGGGCGCTCATCATGGAGCGCATCGCCCCGGAATTCCTCACCTTCGAGTTCATCACCGACGACAACTCCCAGCATGCGGCGTTCCTCCGGCAGCAGAGGGAAGCGCTCGGCCTGCCCCTCTTCGATGATTGACAAAAACCAAGTTGTTTGCTATCTTGATAACAGAGTGCAGCCGTCCGGCCCCGCGCCGCCCGGCTGCTTTGTTTTTGAGGAATGACCGATGGAGCTGAAAGACTTTTTCAAGGAGCATCCCAGGGCGGCCATTGCCTTTTCCGGCGGGGTGGACTCCACCTATCTGCTGGCGGAGGCCCTGCGCCTGGGGGCGGATGTGAAGCCCTACTGCGCGGTGACGGCCTTCCAGCCCGCCTTCGAGCAGCGGGAGGCGGCGGAGTTCTGCGCCCTCCTGGGGGCGGAGCTGACCACCCTTGAGCTGGACATCCTGGCCGAGGCGGTGGTGGCGGCCAATCCCCCCGACCGCTGCTATTATTGCAAGACGGCCATCTTCACCGCCCTGAAAGAGCGGGCGGCAGCGGATGGCTATGAACTGATCCTGGACGGGACCAACGCTTCCGACGACGCATCGGACCGCCCCGGCATGCGGGCCCTGCGGGAGCTGGGGGTGCTGTCGCCCCTGCGCATCTGCGGCCTGACGAAGGCGGAGATACGCCGGAGGAGCCGGGAGCTGAAGCTGCCCACCTGGAACAAGCCCGCCTATGCCTGCCTCGCCACCCGCGTCTATGCGGGGGAGACCATCACGGCGGATAAGCTGCGCCGGGTGGAGGGAGCGGAGACGGCCCTGCGGGAAATGGGCTATTCGGACCTGCGGGTGCGGCTGTGGCACGACGCGGCCAGGGTGCAGCTGCCGGGGGACCAGCTGGAGAGGGCCGCCGCGGAGCGGAAGGCGATCCTGGAAGCCCTGAAGCCCTGGTTCGGGCTGGTCCTGCTGGATTTGGAGGAGAGATAAATGGAACAGAAGGATATACGCGCCCTGCTGAGTGCCGTGAAAAGCGGGGAAGTGAGCGTGGAGGACGCGGTTTTGCAGCTGAAAATGGAGCCCTTCATGGAGCTGGGCTTCGCCAAGCCGGACCTGCACCGGGGCCTCCGGCAAGGCGCGGCGGAGGTCATCTACGGGGCGGGGAAGACCCCGGAGCAGATCCGGGACATCTCCCGGGCCCTCCTGGCCGGGGGCCAGGACCGGGTGCTCATCACCCGCATGTCCCCGGAGGCGGCCTCTGTGGTGGGCGCAGCCCTGCCCCTGGACTATCATGAGATGGGGAAGATCGGCATCATCGGGGGCATCCCGGAGCCGGACGGGGACGGCAGCATAGTCGTCGCCACCGGCGGCACCAGCGACCTGCCCGTGGCGGAGGAAGCGGCTCTGACGGCGGAAATGCTGGGCAACACGGTGGTCCGCCTCTATGACGTGGGGGTCTCCGGCCTCCACCGGCTGCTGGCCCACGCCGAGGAGATCATGCGCGCCCGGGCCATCGTGGCCATCGCGGGCATGGAAGGGGCGCTGGCCAGCGTCATCGGCGGCCTGGCGGACTGCCCGGTGATCGCCGTGCCCACCAGCGTGGGCTACGGGGCCTCTTTCGGCGGCCTGGCGGCCCTGCTGAGCATGCTCAATTCCTGCGCCAGCGGCGTCAGCGTGGTGAACATCGACAACGGCTTCGGCGCCGGGTATCTGGCTGGGATGATCAACCATATGGGGGGGAAAAACGGATGAAGACCCTCTATCTCGGCTGCGCCATGGGAGCGGCGGGGGACATGCTCATGGCGGCCCTCTACGAGCTGCTGCCGGACAAGATCGCCTTTCTGGAGAAGATGAACCGCCTGCTGCCCAATCTCAGCGTGATCCCGGAAAAAAGCGTGAAATGCGGCATCCAGGGCACCCATATGGCCGTGAAGTACCACGGCGAGGAGGAGGATCCCCATTTCTTCGAGCATCACCACGATCACGGCCATGACCACGAACACAGCGGCATGGAGGAGATCGGCCACCGCATCGCCCATATGGACCTGCCGGAGGAAGTGAAGGACCATGTCCGCGCCGTCTATGCCTCCATTGCCGACGCGGAGAGCCGCGTCCACGGCGTTCCGGTTTCGGACATCCACTTCCATGAGGTGGGCACCGTGGACGCCCTGGCGGATGTGGCGGGCGTCTGCCTGGCCCTTCACATGCTGAAGCCGGAGCAGATCCTGGCCTCCCCCGTGCATGTGGGCTCCGGCATGGTGCGCTGCGCCCACGGGCTGGTGCCCGTCCCGGCCCCGGCCACGGCCCTGCTGCTGGAGGGCATCCCGGCCTACGGCGGGGAGATCAAAGGGGAGCTGTGCACCCCCACCGGCGCGGCCCTGCTGCGCCATTTCGTGGAGAAGTTCGTCCCCATGCCGGTGCTGACCCTGGAAAAAGCGGGCTACGGCATGGGTTCCAAGGATTTTGAGGCGGCAAACTGCCTCCGCGCCCTCTGGGGGGAGACCCCGGAGAAGGCGGACGAGGTGCTGGAGCTGCGGTGCAATCTGGACGATATGAGCCCCGAGGCCCTGGGCTTTGCCCAGGAGCAGCTCTGGCAGGCGGGGGCCCTGGATGTGTATACCGCCGCCCTGGGCATGAAGAAGAACCGCCCGGGCACCCTACTGGTGACCCTCTGCCGCCTGGCGGACCGGGAGACCATGCTGCGGCTGCTGTTTAGGCACACCACCACCCTGGGGGTGCGGGAGGTGCGCTGTGAGCGCAGCACCCTCACCCGGCGCATGGAGACGGCGGACACCGAGTATGGCCCCGTCCGCGTCAAGGTATCCCAGGGCTGGGGCGTCACGCGGCGCAAGGCCGAGTATGAGGATTTGGCGCGCATCGCCCGGGAAAAGGGTGTCAGCATCGAGGACGTGCGCGCGAAGGTGAAGCTCCCGGAATGAAGATCGTTCTTGTGCTGATCGCCGCCCTTGTGGTTTTCGCGGCGGTGAGCGTGGCGTCCGAGCGGCGGAAGCTCAGGCAGAGCGCCGTTTCCCTGGGGCTGGACGCCCCCGGCGTCCGGGTGATCGACTGCGAGGCTTTGTCCCTCCGCTTCGCCCTCAAGCCGGAGGAGGGGCGCGCTTATGTGATCCGGGATGTGAACGCATCTCCCGTGCAGATCCCCCTGGAGGATCTGGCCGGCTGCGAGCTGCTGGATTACGGGGAGCGGAAGCGCAGCCTGGGGCGCGTCCTGGCGGGGGAGGCCGTGGCGGATTACGTGAGCGGCCATGCGCCCCTGGCGGTCCTGCGCATCCTGCGCCGGGACCCGGAGCTGGACGCGGTGGAATACCGGCTGACCAAATCCACCTATTACGATGATTTCCGAATCTTTGCAAAGGAAGTCAAGGCGCTGGTGGAAGAATACGTCGAATAGAATAGCGCCGCGGGCTATGCCGCCCGCGGCGTTTTTGCAGCTTGCGCCCGTGTTCGTCATTGTCATGGAATGTTCTCGTCTCACGGTTTGAGGCAATGTTGCCAACTGAAGGAAAGCCTCCCTGTGCCGTCATTGCGAAACCCCAAAGGGGTTGTGGCAATCCGCAGCCCCCGTCCAAGCCCCCGTCTTTCGTCTCCCGTAAACCCCCGGGGGATCCAATGGGGGCCGCAGCCCCCTTGGCAGGAGGGGGAGGGATTCTCAAGGGGACCGCCCCTGCACAGGTCCCCTTGAGCGCATTTCTTTGGTGACTTTCTTCGGGCGAGCAAAGAAAGTCACCCGCCGGAGGCGACGGGACAGAGTTGCGAGCCGCAGAGGCGAGCGGCGAATACGCAGAGACTTGGAGGATTGCCCGCTGCGGCGGGGACGAGAGCAAGACGAGGGATATTTCGCTCCTGCGGGAGCGACCTTCTTTCGCAGCGCGGCGAAAGAAGGCAAAGGCGCGCCCGGGGAACCATTCCATAAAGGTTCCCCGGGACCCCTCCTCACGGCCAAGGG
>JAEEGK010019964.1_pt1 | contig 14307 bp, 10 predicted proteins | sample 8958771 | NCBI WGS metagenome assembly JAEEGK01 (sample SAMN16246547, study PRJNA631951) | gut metagenome | biome: gut microbiome; feature: rumen; material: SC-attached | host: Bos | place: Iran: Karaj | collected 2018-10
GCCTTGGTGAAGTCATACCACGAGATAACGCCCTCGTCGCTGTAGTGATAGATGCCGGGATGCCATTGGTCAGCAGTGATTACGGTGACAATAGCACGGGCCAGGTCGTGGGCGCAGGTGGGTGATCCTACTTGGTCAAACACGACCTTCAAGGCAGGTTTGTCCTTACCCAAGGCGAGCATTGTCTTGACAAAGTTCTTGCCGTAGGGCGAGTAGAGCCATGCCGTACGCAGGATGACAGCATCATCGCCCAGGGTGTCCATCAATTGGTGTTCGCCCTCCAGTTTTGTGCGGCCGTAAGCCGACTGGGGGCAAGTGGCCATATCCTCGGTATAAGGAACGCAGCCCTGACCGTCAAACACATAGTCGGTCGAAACGTGGACCATGCGTGCACCATGACGCTTGGCAACGTGGGCAAGTATTACCACGGCATCGGCATTGAGGCGTGCTGCCAGCGGCTCGTTGTCCTCAGCGGCATCAACGGCGGTATAGGCCACACAGTTGACGATGATACTGATAGCGTTGTCGGCTACCATGCGCTCCACGGCCGCTTCATCGGTGATGTCAAGCATAGTGACGTTGTCACCGGCCACGTCGGTGTAGATGGCATTAAAACGCTGGTCATCAGCCAGTACATTGCGCATCTCGTGACCCAGTTGGCCATTAGCGCCGGTAATAAGTATGTTGGTGGCGTTCATTGTTGATTGTCGTTTAAATCGTTTCCGAACAAGGGTGTCTCCTCGTCCCGCTTGTAATAGGCGGCGAGCAGCCCGATGAAGTGCGATATCTGTGAAATGGCGGCAGCGGTGTCCTGAGATATTTCCTTGCCTTGCAAGTGGAGCAGCATCACGCCATACAAGGCGTTAAAACACGTCTCCAGTTCGCCGGGACGCTCTTGCTCAGGTAGTGAGGCGCGTAGTTGCACGATGTGGGGCAGGGTACGGTAGTAGTCGGCATGGTAGTCGGGGAAACGGCCCTGGTCAGCCAGCAATTGCTGGTGCAGGTCATTGAGACGGATAAGCACATTGTGGCAAATGCGAAGATGACCCTTTTGGCGTACGTTCTCCATTTCCATCATCTTGATGAGTGACTCATACCATTCCTTGATGTCATGGCGGGTCTTGTCGTCAACATCATATCGGGATATGATGACCTGATCCACCGTGTCGATGTCCAATTTGCAGGCACGCAGCAAGTCCTCTACCTGCCACAGGTATAGGAGATATTCAGCAATATTCTCTTGGCGTTTTTGTTGTGCGATGATCATAATACTTTATCCAAAGCGGCTGATGTTGCGCAATGTCGGCTCGTCAACAATCCTGATGCGACGTCCATCGACAGTGATGATGCGTTCCTGAGCAAATGTTGAAAGGGTTCGGATTGCATTAGCGGTGGTCATGTTGGACAAGTTGGCAAGGTCTTCGCGAGCCATGTAAATCTTCAGTGTTCTGCCATCGTCCTCATATCCATAGTTATCAACTAGCATACACAGTGCCTCGGCCAAACGGCCACGGATGTGCTTCTGGGTCAGCGTCACCACCTTGGACTCGCTGCCACCCAAGTGCTTGGACAACTCATGAATGAAAAACCATGCCAACTGCATGTTGCCGTCAATAAGGTTCTTAACGACTGTCATGGGCAAGCATCCCACCTGGGAGGGTTCAATGGCCATCGTACTTGCCACGTATGGCTCCTTGGCAAACCAGGCGCGGTAACCAAAGTACTGGATGGGACGGTACAGGCGCAGGATCTGCTGCTTGCCGCCCACGCCATTTTTGAATCGCTTCACCTTGCCCTTGATCAGGCACCACAGGAATTGCGGCTCATCTTTTTCGGCATAGATGATTTGACCTTTCCGGTAGGTATGGATGACGAAATTCTCAGCGATGAGATGTTTCTCTTCGCTGTTAAGGATAGACCAAATGTCGGCCAAATCCTCTCGTATAATGTCCTCTATTGTACTCTTTTTTACCATTACTATGCCTAGTGAACCCAATCAAATAGGTTTAACGTGCAAAATTACTCACATTTTCCCATTTATCCAAGACTAGACCCCTAAAATTCCATAAAACGGACTGTACTATTTGACTGATTAGGCCTAGTGGCGGAAGACGTCGGGGATGGGGACTGGACTGTTGGGGTTAAAGCCTGGCTGTTTCATTACGGCATCAGGGACGGTGACGGGACGGTACTTGGGGTCACCCCAGTCGCGGCTGCTTTTGCCGCTATTGAACAGGCCGTCCAGCAGTTGATAAATCAGCGGACCTGCGTCAAACGAGATGGGTGCACCTAATAGATTGAATGTGGGCTGTACAACGGGAAGAGTCCGCCATTGCCCTGTGTAGGGGTCATAGATACGGCGGGCTCCCACGTCGAGCGAAAAGTTGTCGCTGGCACGCCAGCCAAGTGTGCCACCATAGGATGAACTGCCCAAAAACGGCATTGCTGCCACCGAGTGGAATTGCTGATTGACATAGTACTGACCGAATGCGTTGAGTGATAGGCGGTCATTGAGACGGAACGAGGCGTTACCAAACACGCCGTAGTCGTTCCATGCATCGCGGTCAAAGTGATATTTGCTACCTGTCAATCCTGCGGTGACCTGGAATCGTTCGCCCATCGGCATCGTGTAGGCTACGGTAGCGCTCGCCATGTTGCCCATGCCGGGGTAGGTCGTGTGGGCGCCTGCTCCAGTGAGGTAACCGCGGCCCACGCGGGTAATCACGCCGCTAGATGACCAGTCGCGGCTATAGGGGCTGGTGTCAAAACGGAAACGGGGCAGGTTTGTACCATAATCATTACGCCAATCCTGTTGGTAGATGGCCAGTGAGTCGGCCAGTCCACTTATGCGATAGTCTAACTTAAGGTCTGTTGATGTGGGCAGGTTAGTGTTAAAAGAGGGCTTGATATTGGTTGCGGGCAGGATGGTGGTAGGCAACTCAGGCATGATGAACTGCGGGTTGATTTTGGACTGGTCAAACTGCAGTTTGATCGTCTGATTCTCTTGGGCCACCGCAACAAGGGCGACCAGCACCATGATTATGGAAATAACCCGCTTCATGCCTGCAAAGATAGTGCAAGCATGAGTAAACAAGCAAGCGAGAAAGGTTAAATTGTCTTATTGTTTACCTGGCATGTTGTCCCATGAGGCACGCAGGTCGGCAACGATGTCGTCGTAATCCTGCTGGGTAAACGGCTCGTCGCTGCTGGACAAGATAGTGAAGGTGATGTTATTGTAGGTGCGGCATGTGCCGGTCTCTTTCATGCCGTTGCGCAGGTAAAAGGCGTAACGTCTCTTACGTTGCTCTGGATTGGGCGCATCTGCCTGAAAGGGTGACTCGATATCCATGATAAATGGGTGCTCTTTGCGGTATTTCTCGAGTACGGCACTGAAAATGCGCTGTCCATACCCCTTGCCACGCAACTCCTCCCGTACGGCAAAGTACCATGCCCAATTATACCTTGGCAGTCGGTGTACCATCATCAGCCCCACCAGCATCTCACCATCATAGTAGGCCGTATAGTCAATATCCATGACGTCAAGCAGATGGATAAGGTCATCATAGGGAATCTGTTCTCCAGCAGGAAACGCCGTCTCATAGAGTCTTCTTAAAGCCTCATCATCAGCATTGCCACTATTGATTTGAACCTGCCTCAACATGATAGTTACAGTTTGGACTTTTCCAGTTCTTCACTGGCGGCTTCCCAGTTGGCCATGACCTCTTCGAGTTCGCGGGATACCTGTGAGTGAGTGTAATAGATGTCCAAGTCTTCGGTGGAAGCGGTGGACAATTTTTCTTCGATTTCAGCGAGTTGTTGCTCCAACTCGGCGATGCGGGCCTCGTAGGTTTTCACTTTCTTCTCGGCTTGGCGGATGCGGCGCTCGCGTTCCTTCTGCTTTTGATAGTCCATCTTGCCCTGGCTGGCAATGGGTTCGGATGCCTCTTCCACAGACGCTGTAATCGGTGTACTCTTGACCTCAAGCTGTTGCAAGGAATCTAACTGCTTCTTCTGCAGGAAATCGTAGATGCCGCCCAAGTGTTCGCGCACACGGTGATCACCGAACTCATACACCTTATTCACGATGCCGTTCAGGAAGTCGCGGTCATGGGACACAACAATCACGGTGCCTTCAAAGGCCTGGATGGCCTCTTTCAATACGTCCTTACTGGGCATGTCTAGGTGATTGGTCGGCTCATCGAGGATGAGCAGATTGACAGGCTGTAACAGTAGGCGTATCATAGCCAGACGACTCTTCTCACCACCACTCAACACTTTGACCTTTTTGTCGGCATTCTTGCCGCCGAACATAAAGGCACCAAGGATATCATTGATGCGTGTGCGGATGTCGCCCACAGCCACATAGTCGATGGTGTCGTGAACGGTCAAGGTCTCGTCAAGCAATTGTGCCTGATTTTGGGCAAAATAACCGATCTTGACATTATGCCCAATCTGTAGTTTTCCGTCAAACGGAATCTCTCCCATGATGCACTTGACCAATGTGGATTTACCTGCACCATTCTTGCCCACAAAGGCGACCTTCTCGCCACGCTTGATGGTGAAAGTCACATCGTGGAACACATTCAGACTGCCGTAATCTTTGCGCAGGTCTTCGGCTATGACAGGGTAGTCGCCGCTGCGGGGGGCTGGCGGGAATTTCAGTCTCATGCGTGAGCGGTCCACCTCATCGACTTCGATGCGCTCCAGTTTGTCGAGCATCTTGATGCGGCTTTGCACCTGCACGGCTTTTGTGGCCTTGTATCGGAACTTTTCAATAAAATCTTCGGTGTCGTGGATGAGTTTCTGCTGATTCTCGTAGGCCCGCATCTGTTGTTCCACGCGTTCCTTACGCAATTCCACAAACTGGCTGTAATTGACTTTGTAGTCATAGATTTTTCCCAGCGATATTTCAATGGTGCGATTGGTCACGTTGTCGATGAATGCACGGTCGTGCGAGACGAGCAGCAACGCAGCATTACGGTTTTTCAAGAAGGTCTCCAACCACTGGATTGACTCAATGTCCAGATGGTTGGTCGGCTCATCGAGTAACAATACGTCAGGTCGGCGCAGCAGCAGTTTTGCCAACTCGATGCGCATGCGCCAACCGCCGCTGAATTCGCTTGTTGGGCGCTCGAAGTCGCTACGCTCAAATCCCAGACCCATTAGCGTTTTTTCAATTTCGGCCTCAATAATCTCGCCTTGCATCAAGGAACGCAATTCGGTCTTCTCGGCCACACGTTCAATGAGCTCTTGATAGTCCTCGCTGTCGTAGTCGGTTCGTTCGGCCAGTTCCTGATTCATGCGCTCTATGGCGTCATCCATCTGCTGCAAATGCTCAAAAGCCCGCCCTGCTTCCTGCTTGACAGTGAGTTCATCTTTAATCTGCATCTGCTGGGGCAGGTAACCGATAGTGATGTCGGCTTGACGTGAGACGGTGCCGCTGGTGGGCTGTTGCTCACCAGTGATGATCCGTAGCATGGTGGTTTTTCCGGCGCCATTCTTGCCCACAAGCGCGATTTTGTCACGCTTGTTGATGACGTAGCTGATGTTTTCGAACAGCACTTGACTGCCGAACTCCACCTTGAGTCCTTGAATTGAAATCATGCCTTAATTGATTTTGGCCGCAAAGTTACACAAAAAACACGACTCTGCCCAAAATCCGTTATCCGTTCAACGCGTTATCTCTTTCCTGCTGTGGTATGTCCGTTCTTTTTTCTAGAATAGGCTCAATGGTTTTTGCTCGATGCTTGCCTTGGCTTTCTTGATATAGTCGCTGTTGATGTCGATGCCGATGCTGCGCAGGTTCATCTCATAAGCGATTTTGCATGTCGTTCCAGTGCCGCAATAGGGGTCTAGCACGATGCCGTTGCGGGGGCAAGTGGCGACCAGCGGCAGGCGATAGAGCGTATCAGGAGCGACACAATAGTGAGCGATACCCGAGCGTTGCACTCCAATGGTCCACACGTCGCCCGGTACCATGCCGTGACCGCCCTGAGGCTGCAAGTATTGTTCCTTGACCTTTGCGGGCTTTTTGCGGGACTTGCTATCGTTGCGCACGATGAGGGCATAGGTGTGACGCAGTTCCTCATCATTATAATAGAAGTCGTCGTTCTTCACTAGATGGAATAGGAATTCATGTACCTTGCGCAGGTGGTCTTGACTTCCCTGTGGCGATGTTGTGGTTTTGTTCCACACCACCTCGTTGACCAAATGCCAGCCCTGTTGGTCTATCATGCTGATAATCACACGCCAAGGTAGACCCTGAACAAAGCCATCGGTCGTGTCGTCGCCCATATTAATCCACAGCGACCCTTGGGGCTTGAGCACGCGCCATGCTTGGGCCATGGTTTGTAGCAACTCATTGATGAATTCCTCCATGGTTTCGGCCTTAATACTCTCGGTGCCCTGGCTACGGCGTCTCCAGTATGGCGGGGTGGTGACGATACAGTCAATGCTTTCATCTTCAATATTCTGCATCACCGTTGCGGCATCGCCCTGTACAAGTTTGGGCAACAAGGAGCGTCCCATTTTTGAGACCATGTCGCGGCGGATAGATAGATCTGGTTGGTCTGTCTGCATCGGCTCAACTGGCTTGATTGGCGACTCGGCCAGCTCCATACCGCCGAGTGATGCTTGCAGCAGAGTGGCGGCCCGTCTGGCCATCTTGTCGTGCGCGATGTGGGAGTAGGCTTCATCGGCGAGCCAAGCGGCGACCAGTTCGTCGGGGTCCGTCTTGAAAATGCGAGCGAGTCTCAATACCTGTTCACGCTTGGGCCGACGTTCGCCGTGCTCATATCGGCTATAAGCCGGCACATCCACACCGATGGCCTTAGCCAGGTCCTTTTGACGCTTGCCACTCTCAATGCGTAATTGCTTGATTTTGTCCGAGAATAACATAATAGTTAGATGTAGTTGTTAGAATATGACAAATTTAGGCAATATTCTGGAACTGTCCAAAAATATTGCCTAAAAAGTATGCAATAATGCCTTGCGGTCTTATTTTCTCTTCTTGCGACGGTGCTGGTAACGCCAGTGGTGCTGGATGGAGTGATACAGGTAGTGGCGGAAGGGATGCAGCAGCCAGTAGTGGTAAAACAGGAAGGCTGCTGTAGCGCCAAGACAGCCAGCAATAAAGTTCTTGTAATCGTAGTTATAGCCGTGAGTCTTGATCATCAGCGAGATTTCCATAAGAATCGAAAGCACACCGGCAACAGCGGCAAGTGCAATTTCCACATTAATCTTGCTGTGGTGGGGAAGGCGTGCTTTGGCATAGTCCAAGATAAAGGCAAGAGCAACAATAAAATATAAAATAAAGTGCCCAACCTGTTCAGCGAATGGGAATATTTTGAGGGAATCCACCCCGAGGGGGTTATTGGCAAATGTAAAGTAGAACACAATCAGTAACATAAGCACTGTTGTGATACCTTTAGGAATGCCTAGAATAAAACTTTTCATTTCTTTAACTCTACTCTATAATTTTTTTCAGCCCACAAAAGTAATCATTTTTTCATGGATGAAACCTGTTTTCTGCAAAAAAAATATGAATTTCACCAATTTCTAAAAAAAGACAGGAGGAAATTTGCGGTCTCAGGAAAATGGGGTAATTTTGTATCAGCATATGCGAGAGACCAATGTGGTATGAAGGAATTCTTTGTCATGACAAGACGCGAGCGGCGTGGCACAATCGTTGTGTTGCTGCTCATTTCATTGTTACTGATATCAATAGTAACTGTGCGTTCCTGTAAGACGGAGGTCCCTGTTGAGGCACAAGAGGCGGCAATGGTTCAGTTTGAGAAGGAGATTGATTCAGTGCGCATAACTGAAAACTTAAACTCAAAGAAACCACGAGCCACTCGGCATAAGACAAAGAAAAAGAAGAAGTCTTCACCTGGGCCCGCAAAATCATCTCCTGCGCCGCGACGCATGGATCCTGTTCCTCAGTTTTGAGGGATTGGCTTTGGGCTTCGAATTGGTCTTTTACATATAATTGATTGGCAAATTAATGAAAATTGAAACGATATGGCAAAACGAGTAGGATTTGCGACACGCTTGGGTGCTATCGCTGCAGCGGTTGGCTCGGCAGTGGGTTTGGGAAACATCTGGCGATTCCCTTATGAGGCGGGTGTGAATGGTGGCGGTGCTTTCATTCTTGTGTACATCTGTTGTATTCTGGTAATGGGCATCCCCGTGATATTGAGTGAGTTCATCATCGGTCGCTCGACTCACAGCAATATGAAGTCGGCTCTCAAACAACTTTCCCCAGGCAAGAAGTATTATCTGTTCTCCTATATCTGTATTTTGGGTAGCTTTGTCGTCATCGGATTCTACAGCGTGGTGTGCGGCTGGATCATCGAGTACCTGTATCAGGCAGCGATGGGCAACCTCAGTGGCCACACACCCCAGCAATACAGCGATATGTTTACCTCGCTGGTGACAAGTCCGTGGCGCTGTGTGGGCTGGACGGTGCTTTTCCTTGTGTTCAACTTCATGGTAATGAGCCGTGGCATCGAAAAAGGCATCGAGCGCGTGGCTAGCATCATGATGCCCTTGTTATTTGTTATCCTTATTGTCTTTTGTGTCAAATCGTTGCTCCTGCCTGGAGCTGCCAAAGGCCTCAAGTTCCTCTTCTATCCTGACTTTTCCCAACTGACGTTGCGAGGGGTACTGGATGCTTTTGGACAGGCGTTCCTGTCGCTTTCCATCGGTATCTCATGTCTTGTGACATATAGTTCATATTTCAAGGATGATGCCTCACTGGTCAAGGACGCCACAACTGTTGGAGTACTCGACACCATGGTGGCCATCCTCTCGGGCGTGATGATATTCCCGGCTGTGTTCTCCTTTGGTGTGGAGCCTACTGCTGGCCCCAGGCTCATCTTCGAGGTGCTGCCGGGTATTTTCCAGCAGATGACGGGCGGCTACCTGTGGGCATTGCTGTTCTTCCTGCTGGTGTTCTTCGCCTCGCTGACTTCGACCATATCCCTCAGCGAGATTCCCATCACATTTATGATCGAGGAACACAAGATGTCGCGTCCCCGTGCCATTGCATGGACCGCCATTTTTACTTTTGCCCTCGCCGTAGTTGCGTCATTGTCGTTTAACGTGCTTGATGATATTATGATCTTCGGCAAAAGCATTTTTGATGCGATGGACTATGCGGCTAGCAACATCTTTATGCTGATTGGCGGTGTGTTCACTGCGTTGTATGTGGGATGGATTATGGATCGCAAGGTGATCCACGAGCAAATCACCAATGGTGGCCGTCTCAAGGGCACGATGGAGCCGTATCTCATCTTCTGTATGCGCTACGTGGCCCCAGTGTGCATCATCTTCATCTTCCTCTATCTAACAGGGATTATTTAGTTTCTAGTCCCTAGTTTCTAGTCCCTAGTCCCTAGTTTCTAGTCCCTAGTCCCTAGTCTTTAGTCCCTAGTTTCTAGTTGGTGGATACCAACTCCTAACTTCTAACTCCTAATTCCTAACTCAAACTTTGAGGTGGTCACGGATGGCGGCCGTGAAGGGGATCCAGTACTTCTTGCACTTGACGGCGCCCACGCCGTAGAGGATACCGAATTCGGCTTGGGTCGTCGGCTTCTCGGTGGCCATTGCCTGTAAAGACTTGTCGCTGAATACCATGTAGGGAGCGATATGGCTTGCTTGGGCGAGGGCCTTGCGCAGGTCGCGCAGTTTCTCGAATAGGGCCTTGTCCATCTGTTTGGCTGGGGACGTGGAGACAGTAAGTTCAGGAATGGCAGGTTCCTCGACGCGTTGCGGTGCACGCTTCTTGATATCACGGCGTTCGAAGCGGTTGAGCTCTATCTTCTGTCTTCCGTACAATACTTCGTTACCGTATTCAGTGATTTTCAGGTGGTTGTTGTCATCGTAGGCTACATCAAATAGACCCAACTGCAACATCTGCAACAAGTAAGCGTTCCACTCGGCGTAGCCCAGGTCATGCCCTACACCAAAAGTTTTCAGCTTATCGTATCCCTTCTCGATGAGTTCCGATTTGTTGCTGCCGCGCAGGATATCGGTCACGGTGTACATTCCCACCTGTTCGTCGGTCCGCTTGATGGCGCTCAGCGCCATTTGGGCAAGGGTAGTGCCATCGAACCTTTCTGGCGGGTTGTCGCACACGTCGCAGTTGTGGCAATCATGGTCAAAGCGCTCGTTGAAATAGTTTAACAAGATGCGTCGGCGACACACGCCGCTCTCGGCAAACTGCTGCATCCGCCGCAACTTGTCCATGTTGACCTGCACCTGCCCAGATTGCTGTGCGAAGTGCTGCAGCGTGACCATGTCGCCGTAGTTATAAAAGAGCAGGGCGTCGGCTGGCAGACCGTCGCGGCCTGCTCGTCCAATTTCCTGATAATAACTCTCGATGTTGCGCGGCATATTGCTGTGGATGACATAGCGCACGTTACTCTTGTCGATGCCCATGCCTAAGGCTATGGTAGCGCACACCACCTTCAGGTCATCGTTGATAAAGTCCCGCTGGATGCGCGTCTTTTCCTTCACGCTCATGGCGGCATGGAAGGGCTCGGCCTTGATGCCCAGGCGGGTGAGCTCGGCGGCCATTTTCTCGGTATCCTTTCGGCGCAGGCAGTAGATAATGCCGCTCTCGCCGCGGTGCAGGTTAATGAATTGCACAATCTGGCGGAATTTCACCCTGCCTGTCGAGCCTTGCACCACGTTGAGCGAGATGTTCGGGCGGTCAAATGAGCTGATGAACAGGCGGGCGTCGGGGATGTGCAGCTGCTTGGCGATATCATCACGCGTGATGCGGTCGGCTGTGGCTGTGAGTGCCATGACGGGAAGATGGGGAAATCGCTGTTTGAGGGCGCCCAGCTGGGTGTATTCAGGGCGGAAGTCGTGACCCCATTGTGAAATGCAATGCGCCTCATCAACGGCAAACAGGCAGATGCGGTCGGTGATGGCGCTGGACCAGCGGTCGATTTCCGATAGAAGTTTCTCGGGGGAGATATAAAGCAGTTTGACCTTGCCTGCCATGAGCAGGTCAACGGTCTGACGGTTCTCGGTATCACTTTTCTCACTGTTGAGCGCTAGGGCTGGAACACCATTCTGCTGCAAGGCATCGATTTGGTCGTTCATTAACGCGAGCAGGGGAGAGATGACGATGGCAAAACCATCTTCACTCATAAGCCCTGGAATCTGGTAGCATAGTGATTTGCCGCCACCTGTAGGCATGAGCACGATGCTGTCACCGCCGTCGAGAGTGTGATTGATGATTTCCCATTGTTGCCCGCGAAAACTGTCATATCCATAACAGCTTCTCAACAACATCAGTGCATTCTCCTCCCGTGTCATCTTTTTTTACTATTTAGTCCCTAGTTTTTAGTTTCTAGTCCCTAGTTGACAGATGCCAACTCCTAACTTCTAACTTCTAACTCCTAGTAAGCATTATCCTCGCCCTTGATGGCGTTCCAGATGGTGCGGACGATGATTTTCAGATCCAGGAAGAATGACCAGTTCTCAGCATACCACACGTCATACTCGACGCGTTTCTCCATCTGCCACAATTCCCCAGTTTGGCCGCGGTAGCCGCGCACCTGTGCCCATCCGGTGATACCAGGCTTGATGGTGTGGCGCAACATGTACTTGTCGATGAGTTCGCTGTACATCTCGGTCTGTGCCACCATGTGGGGGCGGGGGCCAACGATGCTCATATCGCCTTTCCACACATTATAGAATTGGGGCAGTTCGTCGATGCTAGTGCGACGCAGGAAGTTGCCGAAACGGGTTACACGGGGGTCGCCCTTGGTGGCTTGAAGCGTGTCGCTGTCGGCGTTGATGCGCATGGTGCGGAACTTGTAGCAGTTGAAGGCCTGTCCGCGGTAGCCGGTGCGTTTCTGCACAAAGAAGATGGGTCCTGGCGACGACAACCTGATGCCGATGGCCACGGGGATGATTACGATGGGTGAGAGGATGAGCATCACCGTCGATACCAGCAGGTCAAAAGCCCGCTTGACAAGACGGTTGATAGGGTTCTTTAAGGGGTAGGGGTGGACGGCAAGTATGGGTACCTCGCCCACCGAACTCAGCTCGAACTGACGGGTAACCGTGCGCCCGAACTGCGGCACATAATAGAAATCTACAGCGTTGTTGTCGGCAATGCGGATCATGCGTGCCACGTTCTGGTTGTCCTCGATGTCGGGAACGGCACAGAACATTTCATCTACCTGATGCGTCTTGACAAATTGTTCCACATCGTCGAGTGTTCCCTGATAGGCCGCCGATGCCGATCTGGCCTTGGGGTTGTTGTCAAAGAAGCCCACGATGTGATAACCATAGCCTTGATCGGCCAGCATCTCGTTGATGAGACGCACACCAACCGTGCCGCCACCAATGACGATGACGCGCTTGAAGTTGAAGCCGCGGTTACGGTACAGCTTCACCATCTGTCGTGACACAACCCACCAGGTGGACAGTACCAGGAAGAAGATGGTGTAGAACATCACCAGCGGTTGCCACGGGATGTCGTTGGGGGAAAGGAAGGATGTGAGTGTGACAAAGATACCGGCATGGGTGAGCACAAGTTTGAGTGCCTGCCCAACCACCTTGTCGGCATAGAACACACGGCGCTCATGCACGTCGCTGTAGAAGTAGATGCCCACCACCATTGCGACGTTGAGCACCAGCCACACGGGGCGTGAGAACAATGCACCCTGGACTGGCATGGATTTGCTCGCCCATGACATGGTAGCAAAATATACAAGATTGACAATCAGCAAGTCAATGATGCTGAATATCCATCTGACGAATTGTCCGTATCGCCCTTTGCTCTTCATTCAGGTGTGATGTGGATGATGGAAGAGGGTGTGTAAAACTGAGTTTTGACACACCCTCGTGATGACGTCAGGCGATTAGGCGTTGTCCAGTTCCTTAATGCGCTGTTCGAGTTCGGCGATTTCCTCCTTGAGGCGTGCGATGCGACGCTCCATCTCCTGAACCAGCGAGTTGCCGCTCTTGGTGTTGGCGGTGAGGAAGCCCATGTTGTTCTCAAAGGTCTTCAACTCACTCATCCGCTGCTCATACGAGCGTACCAGGCGGTCACGCTCGCTCAGGTTGCGGTCGCCACCCGAGGACTGGCGCGATGAACGTGAATAGCCGTCGCCCGAGGGGCGGTAGCCGCGCATGTTCAGCGTCTCATAGGCCTTGTCGATCAGCTCACGGTACTGGGCATAGATCTTGTCTTTCTCCTTGAAGGGCACATGGCCAATCTCCTGCCAGCGCTCCATCAGTTCGCGTACGGTCTGGGCAGCGTCTTCGGCGGCCTCCTCAATCGTCGACTTGAGCGTGGCGATAATCTCTTTCTTGGCCTTCAGATTATCGTGCTCAACAGCGTGGATGTTGACGTTCTGTTTCTTCTTCTGCTCAAAGAAGTGGTCACAGGCTGCGATGAAGCGTTTCCACACGGCGTCGCTGTGCTTCTTCACAACGGGACCGATGGTCTTCCACTCCTTCTGCATCTCGATGAACTTGTCGGTGGCTTCCTTCCACTCGGTCGAGTCCATCAGGGCCTCAGCGCGCTCACACAGGTCGATTTTCTTGGCCAGGTTGCCGCTCAGCTCCTCCTTCATCGATTTGTAGAACTCAGCCTTCTTGGCAAAGAACTCGTCACACGATTTGCGGAAACGGGCAAACAGCGCGGCGTTAGCCTTGCGCGATGCATAACCCAGCTTCTTCCAGTCTTCCTGCAGGGCGATGATCTGCTTGGTCACCTCGTCCCACTGGGCATAGGTCTTGAGGTTGTCGGTCGAAATCTGTTCGATCTTCTCGCACAGTTCGGTCTTGGCATCGGCATTCTCTTTCTCCTTGCTCTTGCGGTCTTCAAAGAAGGTCTGGTACTTCTTGTTGATGGCGCTGGATGCGGCCTTGAAGCGAGCCCAGAGCTCCTCGCGCAGTTCCTTGGCAACGGGGCCGATTTCGCGCCAGTTGTTGTGCAGCTCCTGCAGTTTCCTGAAGGCGGCCACGATGTCGGTCTCCTCGTCGAGGGCCTCGGCTTCCTCACACAGCTGCTGCTTCAACTCCAGGTTCTTCTTGAAGTCGTAGTCGCGCAGCTCCTTGTTCATCTTGAGCACGTCATAGAAACGCTCGGTGGCGCGCTGGAACTCTTTCCAGATGTCGGTGTCGGCCGTGGCGGGCACTTCGCCGGCGTCCTTGAACTCCTGCTGCAGCTGCTTCACGCGGTTGAACTGGCGGTTGATATTGTCGGGGTCGTTGGCAATCTCGTTGATGAGAGTAATGATCTGGCGCTTCTTTTCGAGATTGGCCTCACGGTTGGCC
>JAEEGK010019971.1_pt1 | contig 14304 bp, 13 predicted proteins | sample 8958771 | NCBI WGS metagenome assembly JAEEGK01 (sample SAMN16246547, study PRJNA631951) | gut metagenome | biome: gut microbiome; feature: rumen; material: SC-attached | host: Bos | place: Iran: Karaj | collected 2018-10
AAAAATTTACTATACAAAAAAAAAAAAAAAAATATAAAAATAAAAAAAAATAAATAAAAAAATTAAAAAAAAAAAAATAAAAAATTATATAATAAAAAATGCAACCATCAAAAACAAAAAAAGAATGGGAACAAGAATTTAAATCAATATACATAGACATTTTAAAAAAGAACAACTCCTACGATGACTTAATAACATTAAACGAGAATGGTTTAAATCAATTTAAATCAGAATACACAATAGATAACAACAGTATAGAATTTCTTCCAGCATATTTTAATTTTATAGAATGTTTCTTACCACAAAGTGACAAAATAGGTGAAGTAAAAAAATATTTAATAGTAGGATTAACAAATTTATTAAATGCATCAAAAAAATTATCAACAAAAAATTATCAAGATCGTTCAGTTTTAGAAATGGATCCTGCAGAAATAAATACAAAATTATTACAAAGTCGTTTAGATTTACTTTTTGGAAGATATAATTTAATTATGAGAGCCCCTGGTTCAGAAACAATTGATAAATTAACATCTTCTATTATTACTTATAGTGAAATTTATGGTCCTGAAAATGTTGGTTTAACGCCACAATATTATTATTTAGCTGAATATTTTTTAGATTATTCTAATAATGAAGGAAGTGAAAAAATCATTGCTAAAAAAATTTATATGAAAATTGCTGATATGTGGAGATTTTATTTTAATGGAATGATTAATCCACTTTTTAAAGAAAATACTGATGAAGAATTAATTTTAGCTGTTGGGGAAACTTTTGTTAAAATGATTGGAAATAAAATTAGTCATGTTTTCCCTAGAGATAGTGAAAATGAATTAGATTTAAAATTTAAAATTTTGAAAGTTATTATTTTGAAAAGAACTAATTCTGATTTTTATGCTCAGGCACTTAATAGTGTTTTGGAATATCAAAATAAAATTGAAAGTAAGTTAATTGATAAAGATTGGTTTAAAGAAATGAATGAACAAATGAGTCTTGATGAATAAAAAAATTTGATTTTTTTTAATATTTTTTGGAATTTTAATGTTTATTTTTATTTTAAAAAAACAAACAAAAAAAAAAATAAAAATTTTCTAAAAAAATACTTTACAAAAAAAATATTAAAAAAATAAAAATAAATTAAATATTAAATCTGAATGCCATCTTTAAAATCTTCAATTAAAAAATTAGGCATCATAACATCAATTTTACTAAATTTACTAAAAGCAGCAATCATAGTATCTAATCCATTTCCTAATACAACAATAGTATAATCAATACCTTTACCTCTTAAATCTAAGATAATATCTTCATATTTTTTTCCACAAGGACAACCATAAGGAAAATTATCATTAATTCCACCATTAATATCATTTCCATGAGGAGGACTTCCACAAATATGATAAATAAACTTTAAACTTTTTTCTCTCCAATTAATATTATGAACTGCATCATTTAAACCATCTAAAACAGCTTCACATTCATCTTTTCCTCCTTTTACATCAAGTGAATATAATTTTTCCCTAAATTCATTTTTATTTTCTGTTAAATCACATAAAATTTGACTTACATATGATAAATTTTCTTCATCGTGATCACGATATGTTACTATTCCCGTTTGTAATAAAAATATACTTTCTACTTCATATTGACTTAAAGTCTTTTTTACATCAAATAATAGTTTTCTTACAAATCTTTTTATTCCTTTTAAAAAGGGATTCATACTATAAGTTGTGTCTATTAGGAAAATTATGTCAATTTCTTTTATGTCTTTTCGAAAGTGAATTTCACTATCGAAAATTATTACTGGAATTGGATCTGTTATACTATCATATGATTTGTCGTTTGGATCTTCTTTTATATCCGAAGTATATTCATTTTGGATTGTTTTTATTTTTTGAAATGAATGTTCTTTTTGGTTTGTTGATTTTGATTTTTGAGTTTTTATATTTTTGTTTTCTTTCTTTGAAAATTTATTTGTGTTTTGAGATATATTTATTAATGAAGAATTTGATATCATATTATTGAATTGAGAATTATTAGAAAATAAATCCATATTTAATTTTTTTTAAAGTAAAATATAGAAAAATATAATAATAATTTTCAAAAAATAAATAATTATTTTAATTCATTAATTTTTTTTTATACATTTAAAAAAAAATACATTAAACAATGACATCATTAACAAAGGAAAAAATAACTGAATTTATCTCAGATTTCTCAATAGGAGCCTTATCATCAATAATATCAAAAACAGTAGCATCTCCATTAGAAGTAATAAAACTCCAAATGCAAAATCAAGACGAATTAATAAAACAAAATATAATATCAAAACCTTATTCTTCAATATTAAATTGTTTAATTCGTTTAGTTAAAGAAGGAGGAATTCAAAGTTTATATAGAGGAAATTTAATAAATATTTTATTTTATTTCCCAACTCAAAGTGTAAATTTTGCTTTAAAACCTCATTTCAAAACCTTACTTTCAAAAAATAAAAAAATAAAAGAAAATAAATTACTATTTAATATATTATCAGGAGCTTTAGCAGGAATGACATCAATGTTAATTTTTCATCCATTCGATTTTGCCCATACTAAAATATCAACAGATAAAAAAAATAAACTTCTAAATAAAAAACAAAAATATAAAAATTTAAAAGATTTATACAAACAAGAATATAAAAAAGGAGGATTAAAGGGAATTTATAGAGGAATTCCAATGTCATGTACAACAATGTTTATTTATCGAGGATTATATTTTGGTTTATATGATACATTAAAAAATTATGGAAAAAATTCGATAACTAAAGGTTTAATTGGATGGGGAAGTACAATTGTTGCTGGAGCTGCTGCTTATCCTTTTGATACTGTGAGAAGAAGAATGATGATGACTAATGGAGAAAATGATGCTTATAAAAATTCATTTTTGTGTATTAAATATATTATTATGAAAGAAGGATGGAAAAGTCTTTATAAAGGACATAGTGCTAATATTTTGAGAAGTCTTGCTGGTGCTGGTGTTTTAGTATTGTTTGATAAATTTAAGGATATTGTTAAGAAGTAAATTGTGTTTATGGGGTTTTTATAGTTAAATTGAATATATGTTTATTTAAAATATTTTGTGAAATTTAAATATAAATTTTATTAAATTAAATTAGTAAAATTATTTTTTCTTTAAAATAGAATTTATGATGTCTTTCATATTAATATTCAATTCTTTTAATTTGATATTATATTCCTCATGAACAATAACTATAATAAAATAAAAAAGAAAATTTTAATAAAAAAAATAAAATATACTCCAAAAAAAATTACTAAATATTACTCTTCTCCCAAAAAGACGAATTCCTTTCATTATCCTCTTCAAAAATATTCTTTCCACTTTCTTCATATTTCTCATTAATCCACAACCCATCAATTTTTTCCCGATTATTAAAATAATAAACCCCTTTTCCATCCATTAAATCTCCTTTACAATATCCATCATAAACTTCCCCATTTTTAAACTTCATTTTCCCATTACCTTCTTTTTTATCATTTTTCCACTCTCCATCATAAAATGAACCATCAGAATAATAAAAAACTCCTTTTCCATTTTTTTTCCTTTATTCCAAAAACCATTATAATAACTTCCACTAATATAAGTAAAAATACCATTTCCATCCATTAAATTTTCTTTCCATTCACCATTATATTTATCACCACATTCATAAATCATAATTCCATTTCCATCTTTTTTATCATTTTTCCAATCATTTCATAAATGTCTCCATTAAATGAAGTAAATATTCCTTTTCCTTCCATGTTTCCTTTTTTCCAGAAACCAATATATGAGGAACCACATTTGTAAAGGTAGGTACCTTTACCTGATGGGAAACCGTTCTCCCATTCTCCTATGTATTTATCACCTGAATCATAGAAAAATGTTCCATTACCTTCACGGATACCATCTATTAATCTCCTACATATTTACCATTTGAGTATATACGAATTTTTGTTGTTGGCTTTTCTGGATTAAGAGGGAATATGTGAATTTTTTTTTAATTTAGGTTATTTTTTTTTAATATTTGAATTTTTGTTTTATTTAGTGGAATTTTATAATCTTTGAAAAAGCAATTTTAAAAACAATTAAATAAAATATAAAAATTTGGTTTTAAATAAACTTGAAATCAATTTTTTTTTATATATTTTTATAAATTATTAATTATTCTAAAACTTATTTAATTATATTTTATAGAATTTGAAATTCAAATTAAAAGTAAATATAATTAATATATAATAAGAAAAAAATATATTATTTTAATTTAAATTTAAATATTTATTGAATATAATAATAAAAATGTCAATGATACAAAGAAAAGAAAAAGATACATGTATAAAAAGAACAAATACAGTTTCATCAACAAATATTCCATCAAGAAATAATTGCTTATACAAAAAAGACTTTTTAAAATCACTTCAAAAATTACCATTATCAATTAGTAAAGATGGAATAATAAAAACTTATATTTCAAATAAGTCATTCCCTCTTTCAGAAAAAAAAGATAATCCTATTTCAATCACACCTTTAAAAAGTAATATTAATACTTCTTTAGCAACTACTTCATATAAAAAAAATAACATTATTTTAACTAATGAAAAAACAAATTTATCTAACATTGAAAATTTGACTTTAAATATTGAAGAATTATTTTTAAAAATTAAAAACTTATTTTCAAATTGTGAAAATTGTATTAAAGAATGTGAAGAATTTATTGAATTATTTAATAATAATTTTGATTTTATTCTTGAAAAAATAACACCTTTAGAATATATGCCTTTAATTTGTAATTCAATGAATATTATTTTAATTTCTGTAGTTGTAATTTATTGTTTATCTTATAATGAAAAATATTATATATTTAAATTTGATACTAATAGAATTTTTAATGATTGTAAAATAATAATTGATATTATTTTTGAAAAATGTAGAAATAAAAGTGAAAATAATTTTAAAGAAAAATCAAATTCTATGATTAATTTATATAAAAATGTTTATAATTCATTAAATATTATTATATCAAAGTTAAATGAAATTATTCCTTCAATTTCATCAAATTTTGAATTGTTAATTAAAAATATTAGAGCAAAAAATAATAAAGAAATTTATAATTTTTATATTGAAAATATTCATAATTTAAATAAAAATAATATTCCAATAAAAGAATTTAAATTAACCACAAATGATAATAATTTAAGAGATGAAAAAAATAAAGAAATAAGAAGATTTTCAGTTGATGTAAATAAAAAAAAACCTAAATTAGAACATTTAGAAAATATTAACTCAATAAATACATATTCAATTAATGGAATGATTTTCCCTTATAAAAAAATGAAAAACATAAATAAAAGGAATTATAATTATATTAATGGTAATTATACAAATGAAAATTCATTTAATAATAAAAATATATATCATACAATTGAAGGAAATAATGTTAAAATTATTATAAATGAAGATAAAGAAAATTATAATGAGAATAAAGAAAATAAATTTAATCAATTAAATACAGAACATAATAATAATAGTATTTTATATTCAATTCAAAATTCAAAAATTAAAAATTTTTATAGTTATACTCCTTCATATAAAGAAAATTCATTTAAAAAAAAATCATATACTAAAAATCCATTTACATTAAAAATACCATTAATCCCATTTTTACCAAAAAAAAGTTTAACTTTATTAATTAATATAGATAATACTTTAACTTACAAGTTAAAAAATTCAAATACAATTTTAAAAAGAAAATATTTAAATGAATTTTTATTATCATTAATTCCATATTATGAATTAATATCTTTTACTTATAATGATAAAAGTCATTCTGAAAAAATAATAAATTTAATAGATGAAAAAGAAAGAATTTTCGATTTTAATTTATATAAAGAAAATTCAACTTATTTAAATGAAGAATATTATAAAGATTTTAATAAATTAGGAAGAAATATTAAAAGAACTATTATAGTAGAGGATATTAATAATAGTTTTGGAAAGCATAATGATAATACTATTTTAATTAAATCTTTTATTAAAAATGAAGAAGATGAAGATGAAGATGAAGTTTTAAAAAATTTAAGTAAAATTTTAATTATTATTGCAAAAAATGAAAATGATGATGTCAGAAAAAGTTTAAAAATGATTCAAGGAGATATTAAAGAGAAACTTTATTAAATTATTATAATTATTTTTTAAATTTAATTTGAAAAAACTTCTTTTATTGTTTCTTTTTTTTAGTATAAATAATATTTATAAATATAAGTGAAATATAATTTGTTAAATTTTAAATCAAATTCAATATATAACATAAATAATATTTTTTATTAAAAAAAATTCAAAATATTTTGCTGATTATTATTTCCATTAAAGCCATTATTTTGATTATTAATTAATATATTATTATTATTCACAACTTGATTATTATTGGTATTCATTCCATAATTATTATTTTGATTATTCCCAATATTATTATTTTGAAAAGTATTATTAATCATGTTCATATTATTATTCATTTTCATATTCATGTCATTATTATATTGGAAGTTATTATTCATCATATTATTATTATTTTGGAAGTTATTATTCATCATATTATTATTATTTTGGAAGTTATTATTCATCATATTATTATTATTTTGGAAGTTATTATTAATGGTATTATTTTGAAAATTATTATTCATCATATTAGTATTATTTTGAAAATTATTATTCATCATATTAGTATTATTATTTTGAAAGTTATTATTAATAGTATTATTTTGAAAATTATTATTCATTATATTAGTATTATTTTGAAAATTATTATTCATTATATTAGTATTATTTTGAAAGTTATTATTAATGGAATTATTTTGAAAATTATTATTCATCATATTAGTATTATTATTATTTTGAAAATTATTATTCATTATATTAGTATTATTATTATTTTGAAAATTATTATTCATCATATTAGTATTATTTTGAAAGTTATTATTAATATTATTATTTTGAAAGTTATTATTCATCATATTAGTATTATTTTGAATGTTATTATTCATCATATTAGTATTATTTTGAATGTTATTATTCATCATATTAGCATTATTTTGAAAATTATTATTCATCATATTAGTATTATTATTTAAGAATTGAGGATAATTTCCAATATCCAAATTTGATTGTGGATTTTGATTATTATTATTATCAGTAAATATATCAAATAAATCATTAACATTATTCTTTTGTTGAATAGGATTATTTTGATTGTTATTAAAATTATTATTTTGAATGTTAAAATTTAAATTATTTTGATTATTATTAAAATTATTATTTTGATTATCATTAATATTATTTTGATTATTATCTTTTATATTATCCCATTTTTCAAAAACTTTTTTTAAGGAATTAGTAATAAATAAAGTAATATCCATTAATTTTGAATCTTTTAATCTTCCCCCTATGATTGACTCATTTAATTGTTTATATCCATGTCTCATATCTTTAATAGAAGTTTCTACTTTTTTTCTATTAAAATCTCCTTTAATTATATCATTAAATTCAATTATTGAAATTGCCATTTCATTTAATTTAATTACTAATCTTCTATATTTTTTATCATATAAAGAAGTTTCAAAACTATATTTTATTAAATCACAAATTTTTTGATTTCTAGCATCATCATTTAAATTATCATAATAGTTTTCATTAATATTATCATTTGATTTATCTTTATTTAAATAATTAGAATATGTTTTGTTATAATTAATTGGAAATTGAATTCCATTATTTTTAAGTGAAGAATAAAATGAATTAAAATTAGGAAAAGAAGACTGATCATAATTTTTTCCCCATTTTTCAATTAAATATAAAATTTTTTCTTGTACATTTTCATCATTAATAATTTTTAATAAATGAAGAAAAAAAGATAAAAACTCTTTTGATGATACTTTAATCCATAATTCCATTCTTCCATTATCCATTGAATAGTCCAAAATATCTAAAGTTAATAATAGTTCTTCATTATTATTAGTATTTAGTTTATTATTAATAAATTGAAAAAAATAATTTATTTCTTGAGAATGATTTATTAAATAATTATTAAAGTAAATCCATTGTTCTGGGGATTGACCTTTTGTTTGATATATTTGATTTAAGATTGGAACTATTTGAGACATTTTTTTATTATTTTAATCTTTATAATTTTATTATTTTATTCATTGTAAATTTTAATTAAATATTAAATTTTATTTTATTATCTTATTTTTTATTATATATATAATAAATGAATTTAAATCACAATATTGATAAAAATGTTACATTTATTATTTTTTCAACAAATTCAAATAAATTATCTTTAGAATATTTAACTGGGATTTACATATCAATAAAAGATCCACTTATTATAAATTTTAATAAAAAAAATATTAAATTTATAAAAAAAATTAATGAATCAAATATATTATTTAATTTTATAAATTTAAAATTATCTGAGATTAAAATATCATATGCTATTATTTTAAATGCAGAATACTTTATTGTTTTTATTGATTTAGAATTTGAAAATTCATTTTCAAATTTACAAAATTTAATATATTTCCTTAAATCAAAAAGAATTCAATTAAAAAATAAAATACTAATTTATGGAATTTATAAAGATATTGAACATATTCAAGAAAATTTAACTGAAAATAATTTAGGAGATTATCTTGATTCAGAAAGAATATTTTTTGATTATTATAAATTGGATTTTAATGATAAACATTCATTAATTGAAACATATAATTATTTTATGACAGAGGCTACAGAAAATTATCTTTTTTCAAAAGAAGAAATTAATGAAATAGAATTTAAAGAATGTCACTACTCAAGTTGTTATTTATTTTAAAAATTAATAATAATTTTAGATAAAATAAATTAATGATTATATTTTAAAAAAAATCTTTTTTTCTTTTTATAAAAAATATTATGGAGAATATATTCTAATTTCTTTTCTATGTATTACTACTAAAAAACCATTATTTAAAATATTAAAATTTAAAATTGAAGGTGGAGAATAATCATAATCATATGGATAATCATAATTAATTAATCTATCAACTATATCATATGTATTAATATTTAGTTTATAAATTCCATTTTGATTTTTACATAAATATAAATTATTATTATAATTTTTTATACCACAATAAATAAATAAATCCATATTTATAAATAAAATAAATTGAAAAGTTATACAATCAAATATTTGGAAATAACTAATATCATTTTGTTTAATTACTATTTTATTATTTTTTAAATTATTAATTCCAATTACTTTATTAATTTGAAAATTTAATAAATCCATTTTTTTATAGTCATTTGATATTTTTTTAAAATTTAATTGACAAACGGGAAATTTTGAAAAAAGTAGTAATAAATTATTATTAATTATTTCTATTTTGCTATATGTTTCTTTTGTTAAATTAAATTTATTAAATATTCGTATTTTCCCATTTTCAATTTCATAAACTTTTATAAGACCTTTATTTAATATTATAATATATTTATTTAATATATCACAAAATAAAATTTCTTGTTCTTCATTTATACAAAAATTTTCGAAAGTAAGACTATTCCATAAATTAAAAAAAGATTTTGAAAAAGTAATAAATTGATTTGTTTTTCCTATTCTTTTAATATTAATTGGATTTTCTATTTTTTCCATAATTTTATGTTCAAGTTCTTTAATTAAGTTAAATTCATTATTATATATATTTATTTTATGATTGAAGCAAAGAGCATAAGTATTATTTGTTATATTAATAAAATTTGTAGCTTCTTTAATATCAAAAAATTTTTTAAATGAATATTCTTTGTTAAATTTATTTATTATAAAATTATCAGTAAAATAATTTATTATTTCTTTATAGGTTTTTAATGTTATATTTGATTTTAATCTATTTGAATATAAACAATTATTAATTATATTTGAAATAACTGGATAGTTTAAAGTATTATTTTTATATGAATTTCGATAATTAATTATCATTATCTTTATTATTGACATAATATCTTCATTTACTTTTTTATTTTTTTCATAATATTCCATAACATTTTTTATTTTATTTTGATAATCTTTTAAACAATTATTTTTAATACTTTCATTAAATTTTATAATAATGGAACTTTGTTTCTCAAAGTCACTAATATATTTTTCAATTTTTTCATTTTGATATTCTTTTTCAAAGGATATAATATAATGTCCTTTTAAATAACAATCTTCATAGCAAATATTACATTTTTCATTTCTACATGTTTTACAATAATATCTATTTTTCATATCACAATGAATTACACAATTTGTATTTATTAAATTTAAGTTAATTACATTATCCTTTTTACATTTTTCACAATAAATTACCTTATTATTTAAATTTATATAAACTTCTAATGAATTACTAAAATTTTGATTACATTTGACACATTTGATTTCTGAAATTTTTTTATTAGTAAAATTTGTTTTAATTGATTCAATTAGATTATTTGGTTTTTCTTTTTTATCTTTTGAACAGAAGCAATTAGTTAAGCAAAACATATTATTTATTTCAGGAAAAAATTTAATTTCTTTATTTTTTAAACATTTATCACATCTAAAATTTTGATCATTCATTTAAATAACAAAAATTAAATATTAATATTATATAAAAAAATAAAGAATTTAATTTTAATATTCATATTTTAAAAAAGTAAATATTTATGACATTATTTGTATAATTTGTTTCATCATAATTAATATTCCTTTATGAAATAAAATATTCATTATAATTTTTAATTTATTTGAAATAAAGATGAAATTTGTTCAACAATTTGATGATATTTTTCCTGTTTAGTAGAATCATCTATTTGTTTATTAATTTTAGTTTTCTTATTATCATGAATAAATAAATTATTAATATCAATATTATGGTTCATATATTGACGTAAAGAATTTACTTCATATGCCAAATAAAACATTTCTTCTTCACTTATTATTTTTTTATAATAATTATCTATTAAATTTATATAATATCTTTCTCCATTTCTTTTTGAATAACAATGGCAAAAGGTACAAAAATAATTTTTAAATATAATTTTTTTCTTTTTTATGTTATATTCTCCATTTTTATATCTTCTAAAATTAATTCTTGATGGCGTTGAAACAATTGTTGAATTTTTTTTTCTATTTAAATAATTTTTAGCATTATTTTTATGTTGAATATAATTTAGATTTAATTTTGAAGATGAATTATTTAAATTTACATATGGAGGTTTGTTTAAAATATTTTGCTCATTATTATTTAAAATAAGATTTTGTTCATTATTATGTAAATTAACATTTTGTTCATTATTATTTAAATTAACAAAATTTAAAGAAGAAATATTACTTTTATTATTAACACTAATAATATTATTATTACTTATATTATTAATATTATTACTATTAAAATAATTAAGTTTTAGTGTTGATAATTTATTTTTATAATTTTCATTAATATTAATGTATTTTCTAATTATCAAATTAATATCACTTAAAATAGAAAACTTAGCAAAAAAATAATTAATCCAACTACCAAATACAATAATCATTTTAATAACTCCTCCAACATCAGCAAAAACATTTTCCAATTTTTTATATTGTCTTTCATAGACAATTGCTTTATTTTGCATCCAAAAAAAATAACTTCCTCTAATTCCTAATTGAGTAATAACATTTGATTTAGAATTTTGTTCAAAAATATAACTCAATTTTTCTTTAATATAACTAAAAATATGACCTTCATGACTTTTTATAATTAAAGGTAGTAAATTCAAATTATTAATAGTATAACCAGTTGAAGAAAAAGCAGAAGAAACTGAATAATAAGAATAAACAAAAGGTTGTTTATAATTAACAATATCAATTTGAGGATTTAAAATGATTAATTGTTGCCCACTTGAAACATTAAAAAATTTATCAATTTCTTCTTGTGATTTACATGTATTATTATTTAATGTTGAATTAATACATTTTTGAATATAAATTCCATAAAAAGTTCCATTTGGATTTGACGCTCCATGTGCTAAATTAGGAGGAATGAAATTTGAATCTGTTATTAATATTTTTTTATTAGTTGTTTTATTATAAAAACTATTTATACAAAATCCAGTATTCAATAAATTTATATAATGAGGATCTGATAAATGAATAGATTTGTAATCAAGTTTTAAATTAATGCAAGGTGCATAAATATAATGATCATAATTTTCTCTATATGGATTATTTATATAAATATTATTATTAACATCTTGCAAACCATAAATTTCAAAAATTTCATGATAATTTGATAAATTATAATTGGAGTTATTATTTATATTAATATAATGAAATAAAGAGTTTTTATTTAATAAAAATATTCCTACATCTGATATTACTCTATTATAAGTAAATGATGTAGGATTAATTTTTAATAAATAATCTTTACTTAAATAAAGTGCAAATAATAAACAAAAAGAATATGTTATTATTGTTAATATTCCACTTATTATACTTGAATGTGAACGACAGCTATTATAATGTAATGTTAAAGGTAATGAAAGAAAGTCAAAATTTTTAAGAAACATTTTTATATGAAAAGAAAATTTTATTGTAATTAGATAATAATATTTTATTTTTTTTCATATAATTATTTTATGCTTATATATTAAAAAAATACATAAATTTATAATAGTAAAAAAAAATAATATTTAAATCAATTAAAAAAATAAAAAAAAATAACCTAAATAAAAAAATATAAATATTAAGTTATAACATTAATAAATAAAAAAAATGAAATCCTTTCAAACATTTGGAACAACAAATGAATTATATGGAAAATTTTATAGTAAAGGACAACCAAATGTAAATCAAGATGAAATATATGGAGATCCTCAAATTGAAGAAGACTTTAAACATACAGTTCATCAAATGCATGAAGGTTATTTTAATCCAAGAGCTCATTTAGCACAACCTAATCAAAATAATACTCAAAAATAAAAAAATATTTTTTTTATTTATGAAAAAAAAATTGATTAAAAAAATAAATTATAACTACTTTTTTTTAATATTATCTTTTTTTTTGTTTTTTAAGAAGAAAGTTGATTTTGAATTTTTGCTATTTCTTCTTTTAATTGATTTATTGCTAATTCTTTTAATTGTATTGCAAATTCATCTGATAAAATTAATCTTCTATAATCATCAATTTCTAATGATAAATTATATTTTTTTATTTCTAATTCCTTTTTTATTTTCACTTTATTATCATAGTCACTTTTCATATTTCCTATTTCAATTTTTTTATTATTAATAAATGTAATATTTTTTATAATATTTATAATATAATATATTATAATAACCCACATTAAACTCAAAATAAATAAAAAAAATATCATCATACATTTTTTTTTCTTATGTTTCTTTTTTTTACTAATTGGTTTCTCGTCATCAATTTCCATTTCAAATTTTTCCATTTCATCATCATTAGATTCATTTTCCATAAAAAAAATTTAAAAATAAAAAAATATAAAAAAAATATATAATAAAACCTAAAAATGAAAAAACCAATACTAAAAAAAAAAAAAATAAAAAAAAAAAACTAAAAAAATAAAAAATTTAATATATAAAAAAACAAAAATATAATAAAAATATATACATAAAAAAAAAAAATGGACAAAGTACTCGAAATTCTTTTAGAAAGTGAACCTAAATTTGATGCAGTAGTTAGAATGTTATTTAGTAGAGCAGATAAAGATGGAAACATGACAATTGATGCAGAAGAATTTAGAACAATGATGTTTTCACTTGCAAATGAATATCAATTGCCTCAACCTACTGAACAAGATGTTAGAGAAACTATGATTAAAGTTGATATTAATAGAGATGGAACTATTGATTATTCAGAATTTAAGAAATTTGTTAGAGAATTGTTTCATAAATTAATTGATAATAAGAGAAAAGCTTCTATGTAATTGAATGAGTTATTTATTTTTTAAAAATATTTATTTAGAATTTTTTTTGGTTTTTTTATAATTTTTTTTTTTCTTTTTTTTTTTTCTGTTTTTTTAATTTTTAGGATTTTATATTTTTTTATTTCATTTTCTGTAATTAATTTATTTATATTTAGTTGTTTTTTTTTTTTGTAAAATATCAAGGAAAAAAATATTTAATTTTTATTTATATAAATATATAATAATTTTTAAATTTTTTAATATTTATTTTAAAATAATATTATCTAAATTACCATAATCATCATTATA
>JAEEGK010019974.1_pt1 | contig 14303 bp, 10 predicted proteins | sample 8958771 | NCBI WGS metagenome assembly JAEEGK01 (sample SAMN16246547, study PRJNA631951) | gut metagenome | biome: gut microbiome; feature: rumen; material: SC-attached | host: Bos | place: Iran: Karaj | collected 2018-10
AAAGCTCTACAAGCTGCCCACGGACACCCAGGGCACCTTCCACAGCGAGGTTTATTACATAAACAAGACGGTCCGCATGGCCCTCAAATGGGGCACGCCGGAGAAGGTTCGCTTCATCGACCCGCTGACGGGGGTGCCGCTGCAGCTGGGAGCTTCCGGCGAGCTGAACCTCCAGGTATCCGATTCCCGGCGGCTGCTGCTGAAGCTGGTGGGCACCATGGGCGGCGTCTCCTGGGATGGCGGCGAAGGACAGGCCAAGAGTCTGCAGGCCTCCTTCCGGCCCCTTATCACCAGCGCCGTGAAGGCCAACCTCTCCACAGTCATCAAGGAATCCGCCCTGGACCTGCTGGAGATCGACGAGCATCTGGACGAGATTTCTTCCCATCTGCGGGACAAGCTGCTTCCCGGCTTTGAGGAATACGGCCTCACCATCCCCCAGTTCTATGTGACCAACATCGTGCTGCCGGAGGAGGACCCCAACTTCAAGCGCATCCGGGAGCTGCATACCATCACCCTCCAGACCCGTACCATCCAGGCCGAGGCCACGGTGAAGACCGCCCAGGCCCAGGCCCAGGCGCAGTACCGCACGGCGGAGGAGCAATCTAAGGCCACCATCGAGGCCGCCCGCCGGGGCGTGGTGCTGGAGCAGCAGACCACGGAGACCGAGGTCGCCCGCCGGGAGGCGGAGCGGAAGATCATCGCCGCCCAGGCGGAGGCCCAGGCAGCCCGGATGCAGGGCCTCACGGAAGCGGAGATCATGGCCGCAAAGGGCTATAATCAGAAGGATGTGCTACAGGCGGATGTGCAGAAGGCCTACGCCGAGGGTATCGGCAACATGGGGCCCGCCATATCCGCCGGAGGCGGAGGCGGCAGCGTCGTGGGCGATATGCTGGGACTGAGCGTGGGGCTGGCGGCTGCCCAGGCGGTGGCCCCTCAGATTGGCGGCATGATGGGCGGTATGTTCGGGCAGAACGCGCCCGCGGCTGCTTCTGCTGCGGCACAGCCTGCTCCGACGGCGGACGCCTGGGACTGCCCGGACTGCGGGCATAAGAATATCACCTCCCGTTTCTGCCCCGACTGCGGCGCGAGGAAACCAGAGCCGAAGCCTGCTGCGGATACTTGGGACTGCCCTCAGTGCGGGCATAAGGGAATCACCAGCCGTTTTTGCCCCGACTGCGGCATGAAGAAGCCGGAGCCACCGGCGGGCTGGACCTGTCCGGATTGTGGAACGAAGGACATCACCTCCGCATTCTGCCCCAACTGCGGCGCGAAGAAACCCATCATGGACGTCGGCTGGATCTGTCCTGACTGCGGCACCAAGGACATCAAGACGGGTTTCTGCCCCAACTGCGGGTGTAAGGGACCGTCTCAAACATGAATCTTCCCTAATCATGGGACGACGGACACAAGGACGAGTTGCAGCTTAAATTAAGCGTGAAATGTAGCGAATTAGAAACTTCTGGATTATATTATCAAAGATAAATGCTGATAAGCAGGAAGGAATTGGGATTATGAAAAAACTAACTTGTGAAATGTGTGGAAGCACTGATCTTATCAAAAGTGATGGTGTATTCGTTTGCCAAAGCTGCGGAACCAAGTATTCTGTAGAAGAAGCCAAAAAAATGATGATAGAGGGTACGGTCGAGGTAACCGGTACCGTAAAAGTCGATAATACCGCTGCAATAGAGAACTATCTGGACATGGCACGGAATGCTAAAGATGCAGGTAATAACAAAGAAGCGGATAGTTATTGTAATAGAATAATTGAAATGGACGTCTCAAACTGGGAGGCTTGGTTTATTAAAGGTCAAGCAGTTGGCTGGCAGTCTACATTAAGCAACAATCGTGTTTCTGAAACAGTAAACGCATTTTCGAAAGCTCTGGAATTTTGTCCCGAAATGGATAAAAGCGAAGTTGCCGAAAAGTGCCGAGAAGAACTTGAGCATCTCAACACAGCGTTATTATCCTTGAGAGTCGGTAATTTCAAAACACATCCTGGAGAAAAAGATCTAGCCGGTCTTAGAAGTGATGTCCAAAGTATTCTTTCAACTACTGTTAACTTTTTGATGAAGTCAAAAATCCTTGTTGATACAGGAAACATTCAGTATAGTAGAGTGATCAATAATGGCTTGTGCGATGCGTGGGGTATAGTATATAAAGACTATAAGGGGGATGACGGGCACCCAAGTGATTTTGATTTTAGGAGACTATTGGCAGAAGGAGATACTCTGATTGAAGGATTTAACCTTGCCCTAATACTTCTTGGAACAACCTATGATGATAAAGCGAAAAATGATCTTATTGTTCAGATTTATAAGAACATGATCAACATAGAGGAAACCATCAGAGATGCATGTTCGTATGAAGTCAATTTTAGTTATGGCATAAAATCTTATAACAAACATCTATTCTTAACTTCAGATGCAAAAACTGCAAGGAATACAATGATTAGTCAATGGAGAGATAAAATCAACGATGTTCAGACGGCGGGAAAAAAGAAGGCGGAAGAAGCAGCCAAAAAGCGTCGAGATGATTATTGGGCTGCACATGAAGACGAAAAGTGCAAACTAGAGGAAAAAAAGAGGGAACTGGAAAAAGAAAAGAAAGATCTAATGGATCAAATCGCTGAACTTGAAAAGGAGAAAGCATCCGTATCTGCCAAGGCAAAACTTGAAACAATACTCAAACGCATAGATGATCTTTCAAGCCGTAAGAACGCACTGGGCCTGCTAAAAGGAAAGGAAAAAAAAGCATTGCAGGAACAAATAGAAGCTGCCGAACACGATGCTGATCAAGTAAGACAAATGATTAGAAGTCAAGAGGTTGAAATAGAAAAGCAAATTTCACCGATTCGCTCAAAACTGGCTATGACAAATGAACGCATAGGTGCAATCGACAACAAACTTACACAAGATCGTTGAATAAACAGCACTTTATGGAGATACTACAATGAACGGAAAAAAGAACATGAAACGGAGCGTTGTGATGCTGGCCATTCTGCTGCTCCTCTACTGCATTCTGGCCTTTGTCATCCCCTTTGTGCGGGGCGGCGTTTTCTGGTTGAGTTTTCTATTTACGCTAATTGCTCTGTGCACGCAGTTCTATGTGTTGAAGACCTCCTTTGATCATGGGGAGAGCGCCAGGAGCAAGTTTTACGGTTTCCCCATCGCCCGGATCGGCCTGATTTATCTGGTGATCCAGCTCGTCGCAGGGTTCGTCTGCATGGCACTGGGCCTTTTCCTGCCTGCATGGGTCGCCCTGGTGGTATTCGTGATTATCCTGACTGCCGCTGCTATCGGGCTCATTACCACGGAGGGCATCCGGGATGAGGTGGAGCGGCAGGACGAGGTTTTGAAAAGGAACATTTCGAACATGCGCGCCTTGCAGAGCAAAGCCGCCGCCATCGCCGCCCAGTGTGAGGACGAAGGGACACGGAAGGTTCTGAACGCCCTGGCGGACAAATTCCGTTTCTCCGACCCCGTGAGCAGCGCCGCCACGGAAGAAGCGGAGGCCGGCCTGGCCGCCCTAATGGAGGAACTGCAGGCTGCCATCCTTGACGGCGACAGCGAAGCCGCGGCCGCGCTGGGAAAACGCTTGGATTCTGCTCTCGCCGAACGCAACCGCCTCTGCAAGCTAGGAAAAAAGTGACATCAGTTTCTGAAAGAGCCAAGATAGAATTCGCCAGTTGACAAGTACGACGTCTGATCGGATTGTGGTGTACAGTTCAAAAGGAGTTTCTTATGTATTATCTTTACAACGATCATAACAGTACTATTTCCAATATGGCATTTGAAAAGTACGTTATACTTGTTATAGGCGACTACCTGAGCAGTCAAGGTAAAACGATACGTGTAGGAGCTGGCGTAAACTTTGATGCTGTTCTCCCTGATGGTGTTGATGAAATACCAGGTCCGGTTTATCTTGAGGTGAAGAGTACATTCGCAAATAAAAACGCCTATTTCAGAAGCATTGAACACTATGCATCCCGCTTAAGAGACATTGATAATGGAACCCTAATGTTTGTGCTGGGCGATAGGTTCACAGATGAGAGCAAACAAAGTCTAAAAAGACTCTCAGAATCAAGAGCAAAGATACCAACACTTGTGTGGGATATTGATGATTTTAATGAAAAAACAAAAGGGAGTATAGAGACTTTACTGAACGACCTGCAAAAGCGATTGTCGAAGATGTTATCAACAATCATACTTCAGAGGAACAGTTCGAGCAGAATCGAGATAGACTGATAAACGAAGTAAAGCAGGTATATAAAGACCAAGAATTGGTATTGTTTTTAGGTGCTGGAGTGTCCGTTGATGCCGGTATTCCAAAGTGGAGTGAACTGATAAATCTTTTGTTGTCGGAAATGATTTTAAAGCGAGCAAAAGGCGAACCGGAAGCACAACTCTCGGAGCATCTTCCGGAAATGATCAGCTTAGCGTATAAGAATAGGGAAGATTCACCAATTACTCAGATGAGATATATTCGAGGAGCGTTCGACTCCGAAGAGTATCTCCGGTTGGTTCATGATGTCCTATACAGGAACCGTCCTAAACCCAATACAGAATTGCTGGATTCAATAGCAGAGATATGTACCCCTCGTAGGCACCATATGGGAGTTCAAGGTGTCGTTACATATAATTTCGATGATTTGCTGGAGAGACGCCTGAGCTTTCAAAAAGTGTTGACAAACACCATCTCAAATGAGGATGATATTTCAGGAAGAGAAAGGCTTAGCATTTTCCATGTGCATGGGTATTTGCCGCTAGATTCTCATGACAGCGGGAAAGATACGGAATTGATTTTTTCTGAGGAAGACTACCATAGAGTATACCGTGACGTCTATTGTTGGTCTAATCTCGCACAACTGAACTACTTGCGAGATAAGACTTGCCTCTTTATCGGATGTTCCTTAACGGATCCAAATCTGAGACGACTGCTGGATGTTGCCACAAGGAATAATGAGAAACCGCGGCACTATGCTTTCCTACGGCGAAACCATGCTATTGACGCTGCGGGGATTAATCGCGATGCAATAGATGCTTATAAAAGGATTGATATGAGCCTTCGAGAAAAATACTATGCAACAATGGGATTAAACATCATTTGGATCGACAGATTTGAAGAGATACCAAGGATACTGAAGCGGTTTTTGCCCTAGCAAAATCAGGCAAAACACCTTACCGGAGATAACCGGCAAAAACTAAACAGATAGTCAAATAATCCGTTTACTTTTTGCCGATAACGACGTATACTACCGTCGAGGTGAGGCGAATGGGAATGATCTCGGTTGCCGAATGTGCATTGCGCTGGGGCGTAGCGGAGCGCACGGTGCGCAACTACTGCGCAAACGGCAGGATACCCGGAGCGGTTATAAAAGGGAAGACCTGGCTGATCCCGGGGGACGCGGAGCGCCCTACGCGAATCAACCGGAAGGACACGCTTCCTCGGACTCTGCTGGAACGGCTGCGGATGGAAAAGAAACTGCGGCTGCGGGGCGGTATCTATCATAAAGTGCAGGTGGACATGACCTATAACTCCAACCACATTGAGGGCAGCCGCCTGACCCATGAGCAGACACGGATGATCTTCGAGACGAACACCGTGGGGATGGAGAACGAGGCCCTCAACGTGGACGATGTGGTGGAGACCGCCAACCACTTCCGCTGCATCGATCTGGTGATCGAAAATGCGACGCGGCCCCTCAGCGAGGCATTTATCAAGGAGCTGCACCGGACGCTGAAAAACGGAACCAGTGACAGCCGACTGAGTTGGTTCGCCGTCGGGGCCTATAAGAAGCTGGCAAACGAGGTGGGTGGGCAACCTACCACAGCCCCAGAGAAGGTGAGCGCCGCCATGGGCAAGCTGCTTCAAAACTATCTGCGGAACCCGGAGAAATCATTTGACGAACTGCTGGATTTCCATGTGGCTTTCGAGAGCATCCATCCCTTCCAGGACGGCAACGGGCGCATCGGGAGGCTGGTTCTGTTCAAGGAGTGCCTGCGCTGCGGGATCGTCCCCTTTATCATCGATGACCGCCACAAGGCGTTTTATTACCGGGGTCTGAGAGAGTGGCCGAAAACGCCTGGTTATTTGCGTGACACTTGCCTGCTCATGCAGGATGATTTCAAGGCGGCACTCCAATACTTCGGGATCGAGTGGGAGCGCGACTGAGGTTCCTTTCTTGCTTACGTTTTTTCTGATATATTCCCCATCATCTTATGGACCGGGCCGATACAGATTACGGCAGGGGAGAGTGGGCAGCTTCCGCCAATCCGATCAAAGCATCAAACCAGCATCAAAAGCGATTCGGCGGGGAGGGGCGAAACGGCCCATCCCCGCCAAACTCTAAGCAGACACGAGGGCCTGGCAAATATTGCCAGATTTGCTCCAAAACCGAGTGCCGAGGGTTCAAGTCCTTCTGCCCCTGCCATCGTCGTCGCGGACTTCGTATCGTTCGCGGCGACGATTCTTTTTGAATCGCCGTCTCTCACTCACTCCGTCGCTCCTCCTCCCAAAACCGGTGCACTCGCTTCGCTGGGCACCGGTTTTGTTTGATTTCAAGCGGGAATAGGATCATTAGTATCAAAGGGGGGGCGATGCGAGGCGCGGGAAAAGACTAACAGCTCAGTTCCTCTATAAAATTCTGCATCCTTTGGGTTGCCAATTCATCTTTGGACATTTTACGCAGATCATTGACACTGATCCATTTATAGGCGGAGGTTTCACCGTCCTGCAAAACGATGCTGCTCTTATCAATGGCCGTATTGCACAGGTATTCTACATAGATGGTCTTGTGTCCGTAATGGAGCACTCGACCGATTTCCGTCAGTCTATCGGAAGAAATGCCGGTTTCTTCGCGCAACTCTCTAAATGCACAGTCCAACGGGTTTTCGCCTTGCAATGCAGAACCGCCCGCCGTTGCTTCCCACATTCCTCCTAAGTGCTTTCTTTTATCTCGTTGCATTAACAAGTAGCTTCCGTCGTCGTGCTTCACGACGATTTCACTGACAAGATGAAAACAGCCATCCGGTATTGGCTCTCCGCGAACCAACGACATTCCGTCAATTCTGTTGAATTTTGCATCGTAGGCATCCCAGATTTCCATGACCTTCTCCTTGATCTGTTATAGCGTTTCCGAGTATAACACCGCGCTCTGCGGAAGTCACGGGCCTTCTCGCCCGTTTTAGCGGCGCAGGGGATGCGCCTCTCAGCTCAAACCCGTTGGCGATCCCGTTCAGCCGCGCGGCGTCTTTTCTCAAGAGGTAAAGCGTTTGTTGATATGATCAACAACGAATTGATAATTGCTTTTCTTCCTTCGTGTGCTATAAAGGAGACGTAAGCTTACGAATCACTACTCGAAGGAAGGGGTTATCATGGCCGTAAAAATCGGGACTGTAATTAAATCCTTACGCCGCGAACAAAGGGTGACGCAAGACGAGCTGGCGACAGCGCTAGGTGTGACACCGCAGGCAATTTCTCGATGGGAGAGCGAAAACGGATATCCCGACATTGAACTGCTGCCGTTGATTGCAAGCTACTTTTCCGTCAGCATTGACGAGCTGCTGGGCTATCGGAAGTCTGAACGCGAGGAAGAACTGGTGAAAATTCATGGGGAAATCAATCGGCTGAAAGAAGTCGGAACCATTGAGGAGCGCATCCGTTTCGCAAGAGAATCGCTGATCCGGTTTCCGGGCGATGACACGATAAAGGAAGAACTCGCGATCAGCCTTTATTTCCTCTGGTCTGAGAATCACGAAGAAACTGTGCTGACCGAAGCCGAGGCCCTTTTCAAATCGGTGATGGAGAACAGCACCGATCCGGATTTGAGATATGATGCAGTTTTCACACTGATTGCTATCTACAAAAAAACGGGAAACCCTGAAAAAGCGATCCAAACGGCTGAAATGCTGACGCCGATGAAGTATTCCAAAGAATTTGCTTTGGCGTCAGGCGTAGGCGACGGCAAGACCGAATGGCACATTCAGAATACGATCGGCAAGCTTGCCGATCACCTGGGATTATCCATCCGCGATCTGGTGCTGAATGAGGATCTGCCAAACGACGAATCCACGTGGGACAAAAAGACTGAGATGCTGAAAACCTCGAATGAAATCTATCGGCTTGTTTACGGCGAAAGCCCAATGTTTTACCATGTCCGGTTGTCACGCAATTTCTATCTCATTTCCACTTTTCTCCTCGCTCAAGGGAAAGAGGATGAGGCGATTGACGCACTGGAAAAGATGTGTGAGCATGGACTGGCCTACGATCTATCCCATGAAAAAGATCATGGGAAAAACTACACATCAGTTTTGACGGACAATCTTGTTTATACGGATGGAGACTTTTACGAACTGACCGAGCATAACGAGAGTTACTACTTGCTCAACCTGATGAAAAGCTCATTTTATGACGGTATTCGTGATAATGAACGCTTCGGGTCAATTTTGAAAAAGCTGGAAAGCAGGGCGGAATAAGATAGAAAGCATTTGTTAATCGGGACAGAGAGGTCCGCCGCCTGCCGGGACGTCTGTGAATTGTGGCTCTCGTCCGGCGGGGCGGCTGGACCTCATTCATCACAACAGGAAACTGCTGCGGGAGCTCCGGAAAGCGTTGACGTTCGGAAAGCTCAATACATCAAAAGGGAACAGCGCAGAGAACAGCAAGAAACTCGGCCTTTCCTTCTTTGCCGGTGTATAGTATAATCCGAACATCACAAGGAAAAGCGTAAAAAACCTGCACCCTGTCCCTGCTGCGAGATACCTGACGTGAGGTGAAGCCCATGAGACTTCTGTATGCTGAGGATGAAAAATCCCTTGCGCGGGCAGTTTCCACGATCCTGATCAAAAACAACTATTCCGTAGACGTGGTCCATGACGGGGAAAGCGCCCTGGACTATCTGGACACGGGTAACTATGACGGCGCGATCCTGGACGTGATGATGCCGAAAAAAGACGGCATAGAGGTGCTCAAGGAGCTGCGTTCCCGGGGAGACAGCACTCCGGTGCTGCTGCTCACCGCCAAGGCGGAGATCGACGACCGGGTCACGGGCCTGGACAGCGGAGCCAACGACTATCTGACCAAGCCCTTCGACATGAAGGAACTGCTGGCGAGGATCCGGGCGATGACGCGGAAGCTCTCTGTCCAAGCGGACAAGAACCTGACCGTCGGCCGGGTCACGTTGGACTGCGCCAGCTATGATCTGACCGGACCGGAAGGCTGCCATAAGCTCGCCGGAAAAGAGTTTCAGATGATGGAGATGCTGATGCGCAATCCGCGGAAGCTGGTCTCCACGGAAACATTCATGGACCGCATCTGGGGCTACGAGAGCGAGGCGGACCTGAACATCGTGTGGGTCTATATCTCCACGCTCCGCAAGAAGCTGAAAGCCATCGGCGCGGACGTGGAAATCAAGGCGCAGCGGGGCGTCGGGTATTATCTGGAGGTACGGTCATGATCCGGCGGCTCAGGAAAAAGTTCCTTCTCGCGGCGGTGGCTGCCGTTTTCCTGGTGCTCCTTGTGCTGATCGGTTCCATCAATGCCATCAACTACCGAAGCATGGTGCGGGAAGCCGACTCCACGCTGGAGATACTGGTCCGAAACAAGGGCGCCTTCCCCCGGCAGATGCTCCGGCCGCTGGGCGAGCCGGAGGAGGCGCCGCCGGACGGAGGCCCATACGATGCACCGGAAATGCATCGGGGCGGCTTTGGCGAGCTTGCGTACCAGTCGCGGTTTTTTGCCGTCTGGTTCGATGGAGAGGGAAACATATCCCGGAGCAGCACGGAGAACATCGTATCCCTGACGGAGGAGAATGCCGCAGGCCTGGCGGAGGCCGTGTTTGCCAAAGGGCGGGAGAAAGGGTTTGCCGATGGATTCCGCTACTGCCGTGCCCTTAGCGACGGGGAAACGATGCTGGTTTTCCTGCTCTGCGACCGGGAACTGGGGACCTTCCGCATGTTCCTGTATGCCAGCATCGGGATCTCCCTCGTGGGCATCCTCGCCGTGTTCCTTCTCCTGGTGCTGTTTTCCGGCAGGATCGTGCGCCCCATCGCGGAGAGCTATGAAAAGCAGAAACGCTTCATTACGGACGCGGGGCACGAGCTGAAAACGCCCATCACCATCATCCAGGCGGACGCGGACGTTCTGGAATCGGAAATGACGGAGGAGAGCGAGTGGATCGAGGACATCCGCAGGCAGACACGGCGGCTGTCGGAACTCACCGCCGATATGATCTTCCTATCCAGAATGGAGGAGGAAACTGCGGCGCTCCAGATGCAGGACTTCTCTCTGTCCGAGCTGGTGGAGGAAACCGCCCGATCCTTTCAGGCCCTTGTCCGCTCCCGGGACAAGAGTTTCCGCGCTTCCGTTGCACCGGAGCTGCGCATGACCGGCGATGAGAAGGCGGTGGCCAGGCTTGTCTCCATCCTGATGGACAACGCCATGAAGTATTCCCCGGAGGGAGGCCGCGTGGAACTGACGCTGGATAAGGACGGACGGAACGGGAGGCTGGTGGTGAAGAACACTTCTCTGCCCATGGAGAAGGGGAGTGCGGATCACCTGCTGGAACGATTCGCCAGAGGGGACAGCTCCCGCAATTCGGAATCCGGGGGCTTCGGCCTGGGGCTCAGCATCGCCAGGGCCGTGACGGAGGCCCACCGGGGAAAGATCCACGCCCAGTCCGAGGATGGGGAATCCCTGACCGTGACCGTCGAGCTGCCGCTTTCGTGATAGTGGTATGGAAGCAGTTTTTCATGTTCGAACATATCTGTTTATCATACAAACCACTGGTCCCTTTCGTATTGACTTAATTCCACAGATGGGTATATACTGTACGTCGTTAGAAATAACTTATCCATCATTACTGTAATCAATCCAACTCTTTAAGTGCTAAATGCAAGGTGCGCTATGAGATGTAAAAACTACGCCTACAAGCCCTTTATCTGCGATTAGCTGCAAGGGGCTTAAAATCAAAACGATCAAATAGAAGGGCATTTTTTGTACCTTCTGGTTTTGTGCGGCTCTTTGCGGTTTCTTCGCTTGGAGCAGGGAGCGATGTCTCCCTAATACACAAAATCAGGAGGTTCTTTTATGTTTCGTGCGTTACGTTTTTTCTTTCGATACGGTTGGAAATATGATCGCCTTTATGTCATTGAAAAAATCCTCTTCCAACTGACGAATTCTTTCGTTCCCCTTGTTTTGACGATTCTACCCAAACTAATTATTGACGAGCTGATGGGTCTGCAGCGACCGGAGCATTTGATCGCATATATCGCGGTACTGACAGGTCTTGTTTTCTTCGCAAATGCTGTATCTGCGTTTCTGGAAAAAGACAGCTTTTCGCATCGGCTGAACGTGGACGCCGCGTTTGGGCAGGCACTGCACAAAACACAGGCAGAGGCAGACCTCGCCGTATTGGAAGATCCCGAATATCTTGATCTCAAGCAAAAAGCAGAAAAATTTTTAACCTGTGACTGGCATGGGTTCGGATATCAGCTTGACTGTGCACTCGATATAGGCGGACAGCTTCTTACACTGGCAAGCATTGCCGTAATCGTTTCCATGATGAGCGGGACTTTTATACTGCTCTTTGCCGCAACGACAGCATTAAGCAGTTTGGCTGAATTTCATGCAAAGCGAAAGGCAAATGCCCTGTATGACCGCGTGATTTCCGCGCAGCGAGGATGGAAGTATTATGGCGATCTGTTCGGAGATTTCAGATTTGGAAAAGAAATCCGCCTGAACAGAATTGCAAAGTGGCTATTGGATCGAGAAAAAGAGTATCTTCAAGAAGCGATCGACCTGATGAGAAAGCAGAACAATTACTATATTCGTTCCGGCATCGTCGCTGCAGCCTGCGGCTTTGCACAGCAGGCGGCGTCTTATGCCTTTGTCTGTGTACGTGTTCTACGAGGGAGTATAGGTATCGGGGATTTCACCATGTATACCGCAGCAATCACGGCGTTCGCACTTGCGCTGCGAAAAGTAATCGGAAATGTGATTGAGATACAGAACTATGATCGGTATTTTCAGGATGTCGAACGGTATCTTCACCTCCCCAAAACAATACGTGAAGGGCGAAATCTGCCTTTGCCCGAAGGACCATATCGGATCGAGTTTCGAGATGTCGGTTTTCGTTATCCGGGGCAGAACACCTGGGCGCTTCGTCATTTGAACCTTGTTCTGGAGCCGGGAAAAAAGCTCTCAATCGTTGGAGAAAACGGCGCCGGGAAAACAACGTTTGTCAAGCTGCTTATGCGTCTATACGACGTCTCCGAGGGTGTAATACTTCTGAACGGCCTGGACATTCGTGAACTGGATCCGGAAGCATATATGGCGATTTTCGGGACAGTTTTTCAAGACTTCAAACTGTTTTCGTTTTCTGTCAAGGATAATATCGCGCTTGGTAAGCCGTGTTCTGACGATCAGACTGAAAACCTTTTGAAAACGACGGGGCTTTCACAACGTATATCGACGCTTGAGAAAGGTATTCATACTTTTGTAAATCGAGAATTCGATGAACATGGTTTTGAGCCCTCTGGAGGAGAAGCACAGAAACTTGCTTTAGCCAGAGCCTTATTCAGAAATTCGCCGATTATTATCCTCGACGAGCCGACAGCAGCTCTTGATCCACGTGCCGAATTTGAATTGTACCAGCATTTCTCGGATATCGTAGATGGTAAAAGCGCAGTGTTTATTTCACACAGGCTCTCCTCAGCGCAATTCTGCGATAATATAGCTGTTTTTTCTAAGGGAGAACTGAAAGAATACGGCTCGCACAGCGAATTGATTGAGAAAGCGGGATTATACGCAGATTTGTATAGCATGCAGGCGCAATTCTACAAGTAAAGAATACGAAAGTATATAAGGTTCGACAAGGCGGAAAAAGGCCTTAGGTTATCTCAACTTCTATATAGACCATTTGACTCGAAAACTTCACAAGGACAACAGGCCTTTGCCGACGCTGCCATCGACGAGCGTCGGTAAAGGCCTGTAATGTACTTGCGTGTCCTCCCGCCAGCGCCCGCAGGCTCCCTCAGTCAGCCGCTTTGCGTCTGTCCACCTCCCTCCCGGAGGGAGCAATTCCCAGTGGCAGGCGTGTACTGTTCCCACGACGGGGAGGGGCATTTTTCAGCGCGCACTTCGATTCTCCGTATCAGGGATGTCCGCCTTTGCCGCCAAAGCCGCCCTGACCGCCCGGGCCGCCGCCCTGACCGCCGTGGCCTCCGGGACCGCCGCCCATGCCGCCGCCCATCATCTGATTGGGGAGGGCGGTGACCTGCTGCCCGTTGATATACACGGTGCCGCCGGTAAAGGTGGCGGAGCCGTCGTAATCAAAGGCGGAGTTTCCGTTGACGGAAATGACGCCGCCGGTGATGACGATGTTCCCGTTGGAGTCGATGCCGTCGGTATCCCCAGGGCCCATGGTGACGGTGACGGTGCCGCCGGTGATCTCCACGGTGGGGGTATAGGCGGTGGATTTCCGGGCGGCGTTGATGCCGTCGTCCGAAGCCTGGATGCCGATCTCCCCGCCGCTGATAAGGATATAGGTCCCCTCGATCCCCTCGTGGGCGGTGATGGCGAAGGTCCCGCCGGAGATATCCACCTTCTCGTCGGCGTGGATGGCGTCGTCCCCGCTGATGAGAGTAAAGCTGCCCGCGGTGATAAGGATCGAGCCGTTGGTATGGATGGCGTCCTCCAAAGCGTCGATCTGCACCGTTCCGCCGTCGAAGGAGACGGAGACGCCTGCCTTGACGCCCTTATAGGATTCCGAGGAATCCAGGATGCGCCCGCTATGGCCGCCGCCGGAGGTGACGGTGATAGCGGAACCCGCCGCCGTAAACACCGTTTCCGCCTGGATGCCGTCCTTGCCGGCGACGACGGTGAGGGTGGAGTCCGTCGCGCTGACATAACCCCTGTCCGCATCTTCCTCATTGTCGGCGCGGACGCCGTCGCTGCCGGCGGTGATGCTGACCGCAGCCTCGGAGAAGCGCACGGAGTCTTTCCCGTTCAGACCCACGTTCACGGCATTCACGGTGAGGTCCTTCGCCGTGACCACCAGATCGTCCTTGGAGACCACGGCATGTTTGTAATTGCCGTTGATGGTGAGTTTGCCAGCGCCGTTGATGGTGAGATCGTCCTTGCTGAATACCGCCGCGTCCAGCTCCGTATCGCCGTCGGAGACGGAGTAGTCCGTGCCGTCGGAGATCGTGTTTTCCGTGCCCGCCGCGGCGGTGATGAACACCTTGTCCGCGCTGCGGACATAGATGGCGGGGCCGCTGCCGCTGGTCAGCACCGCGTTATTAAGC
>JAEEGK010019975.1_pt1 | contig 14302 bp, 11 predicted proteins | sample 8958771 | NCBI WGS metagenome assembly JAEEGK01 (sample SAMN16246547, study PRJNA631951) | gut metagenome | biome: gut microbiome; feature: rumen; material: SC-attached | host: Bos | place: Iran: Karaj | collected 2018-10
TACTCACCCGTCCGCCACTAAGTTTATAATCACTAGGTTTCATATAAACTCCGTTCGACTTGCATGTGTTAAGCACGCCGCCAGCGTTCATCCTGAGCCAGGATCAAACTCTCGTATTAAAGTTTGTCTGTCAAGAATCGCGTCTAGCTTTTCTTTCCGTTTACTGTCTTTGGGTCGTATTTTTTTATAGTGTGTTCGCTTTCACACTTCTGAATAATCTCAAAGATTTTCAGGGTTGCATTGTTGTTTGATTGTCAAGGTTCTGTGTTGCTCCGTTTTCGTCGCAACGGTGATATATTAGCACAGGTCGCGACCCTCGTCAAGAGCATTTTTTAACTTTTTTTATCTTTTTTCAAGACCACCGTTTCGCGCGGTGGAACTTTAATTTATCATTAATTCTATTCCGTGTCAACGAGTTTTTGGATGTTTTTAAACCTTTTTTTGACCCTCCAATATGATGGTGTTTCTTCCTATATAATATACAATATATTGATGCATTTCTTCGGCAACAAAAAGGGACCCGAATCATTTAGGATTCGAGCCCCCAAATTGCTTCTTTATTTATATCTTAGTAGTAATCTGCAATGCTCTTAAAGTATACAATACCTTCCTCTACAGTAGCAGCCAGATCTTCATTGGCACCTGCTTCTCTTAAGTTCTTGGCAAGTGTCTCGTCGTCTACCTCTTTGATGATGGCAATCCATGTCATCTCATCACTGAAGTCAAGTTCGAGAGCTGAGTCCTTACCTGCAACATCGAGAGCGGAACCATCCTTAATGTCAACGACAAAACCTACTCTGAATAAGTCTTTCTCACCGTTACCGATAGACATGGTTGCTTCGGTATTCTTCTTGGATACGGTTCCTTTATAATAGAAGCCGACATTGGTATCGCCGATGATATCTTTTAATACTTCAAGATCGGATTCGCTGCCTTCGCCAAAGTTTACATTGGTGATTGCTACGTCAAAAGAACCTTCACCCTTGGTGTTGATGCTCTTATCAACATTGTTGATTACGATGTCGAATAACTTTTCATCATCGACAACAGCTGTCAATTCGGCTGTAACTACATCTGCGCTTTCTTTACCGGTACCGGTAATTGTAAGGTTATCAAAATCTCCTGCTTCGCCTAATCCGTCCATTACAGCTTCAACGCCGAATCTTCCACCCTTGGAAGGCTGAAGGTAAGAGAATGTTACCTCTGAATCGTGAATATCCCATCCGTTGATAGTACCTTTGTTGTCTACGTAAATGGTAATGACTGCCTGAACTTTGTTTTCAAGAGTCTTGTCCTGCAATTTAGCAAGTTTTTCTTTGGCTGCGTCGAGAGCGGTCTGAGCCTTGCTCTTAATCTCTTCATATGAATCAGCCTTGTCGGGAAGACTTGCTACACTGCTTGTGTCGGAAATTACTTCCTCGTATGCTGCGTATACTCTGTTCCAAATCTTTTCAAACTCTTCATCCTCGAGGAACTCCTCAAGAATATCGATTTCCATCTGTGTCAAAACTACATCATCCAAATCCATGGTAAGAACAGTAGACTTGGCGGAGATATCTTCAACCGAAATGGTCTCGCTTGTTCTCTTTACGTCCTTAACATTGCTAAAAATTGCCTTAAGATACTTCTTGCTGATACTCTGAAGCTCGGGCTTGGTGGGAAGCTCTTTATAAATTGCCTTGCTCATGTCGGTAATCTTAACGATTTCGTCCATGACATCCTGCGGAACTTCCATATGTAATGCTTTGCCACACAATTCGGGAATTGTAATATATAAGTTTCCGTCTTTCATAAGATCTACGGAAGCCGAGATTACGTCTACATCATTGGCACCAAGCTTAATTCTTACTTCCTTGTCACCTTCAAAAGAATTTACTCCGTATTCAATAGAAGCTTTCTTAACCCAGGTAACCCACTCGGCTTCGGGACTAAGATCTGAAGCATAGTCGCCGATGTAATTTGAAAACTCATCGCCGAGAGCAATTTCGAACTTGATGTTGGAATCAATATTATCGGGATCGCCGTAATTCTTGATGTATTCGTCGTAAACGGTAAGTCCGTCATCGATGTTCTTACCGAAGTTGTCCTGCAATACATAAGCTAAATACTTTTCGGGCGAAAGAAAGGTCTTTCTGAACCAGTTTCCTCCGACCTTGGTGCAACATACAGCTACTGCCGCAATTACCACCAATGCTACGACTGCTGCCGTAATTCCTACCCAAACGGGCTTTTTCTTTTTCACGGGTTCTTCCGGAATAGGGCTGAAAGCATTATTTGACTCAGCAAAAGAAGCTTCCCCGACTGCCGTTGCTGCATTAACAGTTTCTTCAACCGCTGTAGCGACAACCTCTTCATTTGCTACGGGAGTCTCATTTACTTCCGCTTCAACCGGTGCACCGCACATTTCGCAAAACTTAGCGCCATCGCTAACTTCTGCCCCACATTTTCTGCACTTCATACATTTTCCTCCAGTATATGCTTTGAAATTTCCCCAATCTATATTAATCGGCTTAGCCGGATTAATCATAACTTAATTTGTTTGATCCTATAAATAACCTCAAGTACCACCACTTCGCACAGACAATAAAGACACATCCGCACAAGCCAGTAACTGTCATATGTACTCATTAAATAGTAAAAGCTCGGAACCAGTGACTGCACCGCTCTCAAACCTTTGATATCTATAAATACCGGTGAGAGCACAATCGACATAATCACCACAAGCGGCATTACCACGCCCATCGTCTTAACGCTTCCGAAAATCATTCGCACTATCATGCTGAAAAGAATAAGCGCCACGCAATATACTGCCATATTCACTGCTTCACTGACAATTCCGACGTTCATCCCCGAAAGAACTAACGCAAGTAATACTAACACTGCCGAATTAACCATCACTACCGAGTAGTAACCCAAAGCCCTTAGATTCTTAAACTTTGAATGCCAGTATATAAATAACCCGTTCTCCGTATCTTCCATATAAAAGATACTCGCCGCAAAAGAAGTAATCAAAAGCAGTATCGCCAGCAATCCTCTTACCGGCATAAGCAAATAGCTTTCTTCTTCCGCAGAATTCTCACCCAGTCTTGAGTAAGAAAAAATCGAATTGCCGGGCGCTTTATCGTAAAACGTTTTTACAAATTCGTCAAGTCCGCCCTCATCATCGAGGACCTTGCCCGCACTTATTTCAAACACTCCGGGAGCGTAAATCTTAAATGCCTTGCTCTCCAAAAGCTCCTGCATAAAAAGATGGGTAACTCCCTGCTCACGTTCGTAAACCGTTATCGTTGACTTAGGCTGTCTGCCTGCTGCCAGACGTTCAAAAGTCTCATCTATATCGGCCGGAATAATCCATGCCTCATCAAGCTTCGCGCTTGTTACATCCTTAATTGCTTCATCCCGGGATGCATACTCGGTAAAAGAAATCTCCTCTCTCACCTTACTAAGCTCATCCATGAGGGACCTTGCGGCCACGGCATCCTTATCTTCTGCGTAAATGCCTATCCGCATCACATGACTATCCGACCCGGCCGCTACCTTAAAAAGCATCACCGCTATCGGTATCATCAAGAGCAATATAACATAGGTCGCTTGCTTATATAATCGTTTGTTCAGCAAAATAAACCGTCTTATACTCATTTTTTTCCTATTTATTTATCTTTTTAGTTCTTACCAAACACAAAACAACAAAAATCGCTACAACATATCCCATAAGCCAAAGCGTTGCCGACTCGCGTCCTTTCATCGTAAGAAAGCTTGAAAGAAACGTCATCGCAACACCCGTCGGAAGCAGCCTTCCAACCTTGCTGATACTCTCGGGGAAGAACGACGCCGGATACAAATATCCCGAAACATACGCGCACGACAATATTATGGTAAAAGAAAATATAACCTTATTAACCGTACCCTCAAGCACCTCGAATATCAAAAGCTCAAACATACAGATAAGCACCATCGCCACAAGCACATTCCCGTAGAACTTAAATAGGAATGCATTCTCTGTAGTAAAGAATTCCGGTATCTCGAGTAACTTAGCCTTAAGCATCTTGAATATCGGCACCATCAAAATCGTAACGCACACCACATTACACAGAAAATACGCCACGAAATCTGCCGCAATCTGTCCCGGCACAGCAATTCCTTTTGAATGTGCAAGCTTATCGAGCGTCATGTTCTTTTTAATAAAGAAAGAAATGCCCGCAAAAGAAAGTACACTCATCAAAAACAAGGTCAGTCCCGTGAAATAGTAACCATACGTCGAAAGCCCGTTACTGATACCAAGCGTCTTAACCGTCACAAGGTTACCGCGACCAAGAAGCGTGCTCATGTAAGACATAAACAACTTGTCGACAGCTTCATTCTGCATCTCTGCCGAAGCGCCCTTGTAATCGAGATAATCATAAAGCGACAAAATTCCCGCTTCCGAATAAACTATGTAATCGGAAATAATTCCGGTAATCTCATCCATGAACACTCCGGTCACACCTCTGCTGCCGGCCGCAGTGTAATACTTAATGCTTAAATCATTGGACAAATAGTTAATTGAGTCATAGAATCCGGCGGGAATCTCGCAAAGTGCCGAAAGCGTTCCGTCATACAAATCGCTCTTGGCTTCCTCGAAGTCGGTGTACTTAACAAGTTCCATCATGTACTTCGAATCATCGAACGACTCAAGGAGGAAAATTCCCATATCGATAAAGGACTCCTCTTCCTTGCCCATGATTCCGATTCTGTATTTTATTTTACCCGCTTCGTAGTCGCTTCCCGTAATCAGCGTCTTACCTACAAAGAACGTTACTCCAAAAAACAGCACCGAAAGACAAAGCATTTCGGGAAGAAGCTTCTTTATTCTTTTTAACTGAGCTAAAAAATATCTTCCGTACTTCATCAAGTCCTCTAAAAGCTGTCCACAAGATTCTTAATCGAACCGTCGTAGACGTATTTATTCATTTCTTTGTCCTTAAGTAAATAAAGAGCATCGCAATTCTCGATTTCTTTCTCATCGTGAGTTGCAAGCACTACGATTCCGCCACGCTTTTTAAATGCATCCAGATAATCGTTGATTATTCCCTTGCACTCAAGGTCGAGTGAAGCTGTCGGCTCATCAAGAATCAGCACTCGGGGATCTGCATAAATGGCACATCCTATGGAAAGACGTTTCTTCATACCGCCCGACATCTTACGAACGTTAACTTTCAAAAACCGGTCTATTCCAAGTGTCTTAAGGAAACCCTCGGACAATTCTTTTTTCAAAGCCTTATCCGAATACCACATACGAAGATTATCGCGAGCACTAAGTTCACTTATAAGCGGCATCTCCTGCGGAATGTATGCGCAGACTTTATTACGAAGATCCTTATCCGCAAGCAAATCTCTTCCTTCGTACAAGAACTTTCCGCCGTCAGCCTTATTCACGCCCGCAAGAATCGAAAGCAGCGTCGACTTACCGATTCCGTTCTTGCCGACAATGCCGACCTGCATACCCGACTCCGCCTCAAAAGAAACCGAGCTTAGCACTTCTTTACTTCTGTATTTCTTGGATATATTCTCTACGCTTATCTTCATAATCGACTTATCCTTTTTGAATCAAACTGTGTTGATTTTAACATTACTGTCATTCTTCGTCAATTTGGGCAAAAAAAATGGACCGGAATCACTTCCGATCCTAAAGCGGAGAAGGAGGGATTTGAACCCTCGCGCCGGTTGCCCGACCTACACCCTTAGCAGGGGCGCCTCTTCGGCCTCTTGAGTACTTCTCCAAAGTCCGAACTTTCTCGTTCTGTATGTACTTACGTTTCACAACGCAAGGTTTATTATAATAAAGGGGATTATGTTTGTCAACAAAAATCCCCTTGTTTTTGCTTATGAATTCGCAGCTATGGTTTCCTCGATTCGATGCTTAACTTCTGCCGCAATTTCCTGAGTACTCATGTCCTTGTACTCATCGTAATACATGGGTTTAAGATAGAATGCTTTGACCGTTACTTTCTTAATCGAGTTCTCGTCAAAAGGAACGAAACAATCCATAAGTGCCACGGGAACTATGGGCGCCTTAGCCTTAACCGCGCACTTGAAACTTCCGGGCTTCATGTCGTTCATCTTGTTACCCATCTTACTGCGGGTACCTTCCGCGAAGATTAAGAAATTTTCGCCGCCCTCGATTCGCCTCGTCATTTCCTTGATTATCTCCATGGACTGCCTTAAATCCTGTCGGTCCATGAGCAAAGAATGAAGCGCCGCAACGCACTGCTTAAGAAGCGGAATGTTCTTTATCTCTTTTTTGGCCACGAATGCAAAAGGGCGCGGGCAGGAATCTAAGAATACGAGCATATCATACATTCCCTGATGATTCGGAAAAAGAACGAATCCATCCTTCTCCGGCAAATTCTCGACTCCGTGAACGTCTACGATGACGCGTCCGTGAATATTCGCTTTCTTGGCACGCTTTTTTATGTAGTTGAACGCTTTCTCGCGATCCCAGTTCTTACTGCTTCCGAACATAGCCAGTCTGATAAGGTAAATGGGGAACACGAAAATAACACTGAAAATCATCAAAGCTATTCTCATATGCTACTCCCTGTTAAACTGAACCTGAGCTATGTCGTATAAATTGTTGCCGTCTTTATCTATAACTACAATTACGGGGAAGTTTTCAACTTCAAGCTTTCTGATGGCTTCGGTTCCGAGATCGTCATAAGCCACAACTTCCGAAGACACGATAGCCTTTGAAAGCAATGCGCCCGCTCCGCCGACAGCTGCAAAATAAACTGCGCCGTTACGAACAATCGCATCTCTTACCGCGTCACTTCTGCGACCTTTGCCTATCATTCCTTTAAGGCCTAAGTCCAAAAGTCTCGGCGCGTACTTGTCCATTCTGCTTGCGGTAGTGGGACCTGCCGAACCGATGGGGCGACCTTCTCTCGCAGGACTGGGTCCCATATAGTAAATCGTCTGTCCCACAATATCTACGGGAAGAGCCTCTCCGTTATTTAATGCCTCATCCATTCTTTTGTGAGCCGCATCTCTTGCTGTATAAATGGTGCCGGTAAGATATACGTAATCGCCGGCCTTCAAATCATTGATTATTTCCTCTGTAAGGGGAAGTGAAATTTTCTTTTCCATAGCCCCCTCCTATATGGTAACGCTCACGTGTCTGTTCACGTGGCAGCAGATATTTACGGCAACAGGTAATCCCGCAATATGTGTGGGATATGTAAGAACGTTAACGGCAAAAGCAGTCTGCGTGCCGCCGAGTCCGCCCGGGCCGATACCCGTTTTATTGATACGTCTTAACAATTCTTCTTCAAGCGCTTTCACGTAAGGAATCTCGGAATGTTCTCCCGCGGGACGAAGCAACGCTTTCTTGGCAAGAAGCGCGCACTTTTCAAAAGTTCCGCCGATACCGACACCTATAACCATTGGCGGGCAAGCATTGGGACCCGCATCCTTAACAGCCGAGAGCACAGCATTCTTCACTCCCTCAATTCCGTCGGCGGGCTTAAGCATATAAACCTTGCTCATGTTCTCGCTTCCGAAACCCTTCGGCGCAAGTGTAATCTCCACCGAATCGCCGGGCACGATATTGTAATGAATAACCGCGGGAGTATTGTCCTTGGTATTCACTCTCTCAATAGGATCGCTTACGACAGACTTTCTTAAGAAGCCGTCCACATATCCACGACGCACGCCTTCGTTGATGGCATCTTCAAGATTACCGCCCACAAAGTGCACTTCCTGGCCGACATTCATAAACACCACAGCCATTCCGGTATCCTGACAAATCGGAATCATATCGCTTGCGGCAATATCAAGATTCTCCTTAAGAGAACCGAGCACCATCTTACCAAGCTCCGACTCTTCCGCCTCGCAAGCACTGTTAAGCGCACACGTCATATCCGGCGAAAGAAAGTGATTGGCCTTAATGCACAGCTCTTTAATATTATCCGTAACTACACTTACATTTATCTCTCTCATAATGTTCCTCTCGTGAAAACGTTTATATGAGTAATAAAACTTATTTCGTTAATTATATACTTAATCTCGCTCGATGACTATTTCTTTTTTCTTACGAAGGATTACATAGTATCCAAGGCAGAGTAAAATACCGAAAACCGTAGCCGCGGGGGCAGCCGCACCGACACCTGTAAGTGTAGCGTTCGGGCGGGTACTCATGTAATAAGAAACGGGAAGTCTTACAAGAAGTGACTGCACAACTCCCTGACCCATTACGAAAAGTGACTTCGAATGCGCATTGAAGTAACCCATAAAGCTGAACAAAATACAGGTAACAACAGCCTCGGGCGCAAAGCCTTTCAAGAACTCTGCCGCTCTCTTTATTACAAGCGGATCGTCCGAGAAAATCTTGGCCGCAATATCACCGCGGAAGAAAACTCCCACCGCAATAAACAATCCGACACTGCATCCTACGATAATACAGAAACGAAGCGCGCTTCTCGCACGACGCTCCTTGCCCGCGCCCACATTCTGAGCGACAAAGGAAGCAAGCGACTGCATAATCGCAAGCGGTATCAGCATGACAAACGACTGAATCTTCTGCGCAACGCCGTAACCCGATGAGCAATCCAGTCCCATTCTGTTTACAAAAGCACAAAGCGCAAGAAACGTTCCGTTGGTAAGAATCTCCTGAAATCCGAGAGGCAATCCGACTTTAACGAATTTACCCACTTCTTCATTGAGACTAAAGTCTTTCTTTGTAATAGCAAAAGAAAACTTCTGTCTGAAAATAATAATTGCCGACAAAATAACGCTTACCGCCTGAGCAAAAATCGTAGCGATAGCCGCACCGGCAACATTCATCTTAAATCCGGCTACAAGTACAAGGTCACCGATAATGTTTACAACACAAGCGATACCTACAAATAATAACGGAAGCTTCGAATTACCGAGGCCTCTCATAATCGCGCTGATGAAATTGTAAAATACTACAAACACAAAACCGACTGCGCAGATTCTGATATACTGAACCGTTAAGTCTGCTGCCTCGGCAGGCGCCTGCATAAGTGAAGATATCGGGCGCGCGAACACAAACATGATAATTGAGAAGACAAAAGAAAGTGCTACGAAGAACACAACCGAACCACCGAGAAGCTTACCGATTCGTTCTTCCTTCCCCTCTCCGAGATATCTTCCCATGAGAACCGTCACGCCGACAGATAAATTGGCCGTGAAGAATGTGAAAAGGTTCATAACATTACTTCCGGTCGCAACACCTGAAATTCCTGCAGTGCTTCCAAACCTTCCCACTATCATAAGATCGACTGCCGAGTACATTGCCTGAAGCACAATCGCACCTAAGATTGGCAGCATAAATTTAATCATTTTCTTAGGTATCGAACCCTTTGTAAAATCCTGATTGTCGTTCATTAATACCTCTTTCTTTTACAAAACTTTAGTGGTCCATTTACCCGCATCCCATACATCTGTCGCAAGTCCCTCATAAAACTCAGGCTCGTGACATACCATAAGTATACTTCCCTTGTAAGCCTGAAGAGCTCTCTTAAGTTCCGCCTTCGCATCAACATCAAGGTGGTTGGTGGGCTCGTCGAGAAGTAAAATATTACTTTCTCTGTTTATAAGTTTACAAAGTCTGACCTTGGCCTGCTCGCCACCGCTTAATACCTTCACCAAAGATTCGATATGTTTGGTGGTAAGTCCGCACTTTGCAAGAGCAGATCTGACTTCGTACTGAGAAAATCCCGGAAACTCGTTCCAGATTTCTTCGATACATGTAGTGGTGATACTCTGATCCATCTCCTGCTCGAAGTATCCGATGCTGAGATAATCGCCGAGAGTTACACTCCCGCTTATAGGCCGAATCAAACCGAGGATACTTTTTAAGAGTGTGGTCTTACCGATACCGTTTGCACCGGTAACAACAATCTTCTGTCCTCTTTCCATAGAAATCGTCAAAGGCTTGGACAAAGGCTCATCATAACCGATTACCAGATCCTTCGTCTCGAATATGTATCTTCCGGGAGTTCTTGCTTCCTTGAAGTTAAACTCAGGCTTCGGTCTTTCTGCCGCAAGCTCGATGACATCCATCTTATCAAGTTTCTTTTGACGGGACATTGCCATGTTACGGGTGGCAACGCGCGCTTTGTTACGAGCTACGAAATCTTTTAAATCAGCAATCTCCTTTTGCTGCTTATTGTAAGCGGCTTCAAGCTGAGACTTCTTCATCTCGTAAACTTCGAGGAACTTATCGTAATCGCCCACATATCTGTTAAGTTCCTTATTGTCCATGTGATAAATAAGATTTACAACACTGTTAAGGAACGGAATATCATGAGATATCAAAATAAAAGCGTTCTCATATTCATTAAGATAGCGCTTAAGCCAATCGATGTGTTCTTTATCAAGGTAGTTGGTAGGTTCATCAAGAAGTAGAATGTCCGGCTTCTGAAGCAGCAACTTCGCAAGAAGCACCTTTGTACGCTGACCGCCGCTAAGTTCCGTAACATCCTTATCGAGGCCTAAGTCCATAAGACCCAATGCTCTCGCAACTTCCTCAACCTTCGCATCAATCATGTAGAAGTCGTGCTGGTCTAAAAGTTCCTGAATGGTACCGAGCTCTTCCATGTAATCTTCGAGTTCTTTCTCGGAAGCGTCACCCATCTTGTCGCAGATTTCGTTCATGCGGGCTTCCCACTCAAAAAGAAAATCGAAGGCGGATTTAAGCACGTCTTCGATAGACATTCCTTTTTCTAGAACAGTGTGCTGGTCGAGATATCCGACGCGCACATTCTTGGCCCATTCAATCTTACCTTCGTCGGGGCTCAGCTTGCCTGTAATTATATTCATAAATGTGGACTTACCTTCGCCATTGGCGCCGATAAGTCCGATGTGTTCACCTTTTAAAAGTCTGAATGAAACATTATCAAAAATCGCTCTGTCCCCAAAACCGTGGGTCAGATTTTCTACATTTAAAATACTCATAGTCCTTCTTTCGGAGGGTGCTTCGCATAGAGCAACTTAAGTACAATAGGAGTTGCTATGGAAGAAACAATAATCAACAAAATAACTGCAGTAAAATAAACCGGCTCCAAAAGGCCTACACTTAATCCCTTCTGGGAAACAATAAGTGCAACCTCGCCTCGTGTCATCATACCGACACCGATTTTAAGCGAATCAGCCCAGGTAAATTTACAAATCTTGGCCACAAGTCCGCAACCGATAATTTTACATATAAGACCCACAAACACAAAAGCAATCGCAAATACAAGTACTGACAAATTCAAATCACTTATATCTGTCTTAAGTCCGATACTTGCAAAGAAAATTGGACCAAAAAGCATATACGAGTTAATATCCATTTTCTCGGCAATGTATTCCGAGTCTCTTATATTACAAAGAATAATACCTGCAACATACGCACCGGTAATATCCGCAATACCAAAATACTTCTCCGCAACATAAGCCATGGCAAGGCAAAGTGCCAGTCCCATGATGGGAATTCTTCTGGTGTGGGGATACTTGGAATCTACAAACTTGAATATCTTATAAATCAAGAATCCCACAACAATCGAGAATACAAAGAATAAACCGGTCTTGGCAACTACCATTCCGGCGTTGGAGCTTGCATCTCTTAATCCTACTACAACGGTAAGAACAATAATACCGATAACATCATCGATAATTGCCGCGCTTAAAATTGTTGTGCCGATGAGTCCCTTAAGCTTACCCATCTCACGAAGTGCCTGAACAGTAATACTTACGCTTGTCGCAGTAAGAATTACACCGATAAATACAGCCTTGAAAAATTCAAGCGAGCCGATTTCAGCAAAACCGTAAAAGCACCCATACAAAACAGTGCCACCCACAAGAGGAACAAAAACACCCGCGCAGGCTATAAGCGTAGCTTTAAGTCCGGTCTTAATCAAATCATGAAGATTGGTCTCAAGTCCCGCACTGAACATAAGCAGTATTACACCAATCTCAGCCATCTGCCCAAGGAAGTCGCTTTGATTGACAAGACCAAGTAAGCTCGGTCCTATTATAAGACCCGCTATTATTTCTCCGACTACCTGTGGTGCTTTAATCTTTCTTGCAAGTATTCCGAACAATTTAGCAAAAATAACTATAATCGCTAAATCTTTAAAAACCAAATATGATTCCATGTCGTCTCCATTCTAAGCAAACATTTTCCCAATACCCACAAGAAAGAATTGTACCACATTTCCTCTACATTTCAAGTAATAGCGCTATTTACAGTTATTTTGCACCTTTTTTTGGCTTTTTGTCTTCTTTGAGTTTCTTATATCTTGAAATAATGCTCTCTGCGTCTTCCGCGGAAACCGCCTTTTTGGTCTTAACCGCAAAGAACCTTCCCACGTCATTTTTCCTTACACGAATCTTTGTCTTAATGTATCCGTGCTCTTCACAGTATGCTATACAAAGAAAATACTTACCTGTAGGCGAGAAAAGCTTCGTGTGTTTCTTGGAAGGTTTGTCGCAGAGGTAACAGTTGACGTTCTTGATTTCTTTGTCCGAGAGCATAGCTTCTCTGGTGGCAAAAGTACGCGTAATGTATTTCTCATAATCAGAGAACTTAACGCGAACCTCGTGCTGCTTGTCCGGAGGTGCTATGAAGTTATCGTATGAAATATGTTCGAGCGTCTCTTTCTTTTTAATAAGTGCGAAGGCCTTGGCTGCATAGTATGCATCGCTGAATGCACGGTGGAAAGGAATGTCCTTCTCTATATTAAGGAAGTCAATGGCACTCTCGAGCGAACGGCGCTCCTTGCCCTCGCCATATTCAATTGCAAAAAGCTTTTGAATATCGTAAAAAGCAAGCGGTCCGTTCATAAAAGGCTTGAAGCCAAAGAAAACCATATTGCGCTGAAGCTCCGTCAAATCAAGCGGACCCCAGGTTCCGAAGACATAATCTTCTCCGCACCACTCAAGGAAACGTTCCATTACTTCTTCAAACGGCTGCTCGTGTTTAAGCTCTGCCATCTTAATATGAACAAGCTTACCTGTCATGTAGTGCATGGTCTTGTAAACCTGCGGTTTGATAAGAGCGCTGAACTCGTCAATCATAACTTTGTCTGAGTTAAGCTTAACGGCACCGATTTCGATTATTTCAAAAGGAATCGCCGGATTGGCACCTGCTGTGGTAGCCGACTGGTTCCATTCAAGATCCATAATAATATAATTGCATGTCACCGCGATTGGAATCTGAAGCGTCGTGATTATGTATCATTAATCCATAATTATATTCATGGAAATATCAAATCAATTCATGATTTATCTCCATATATTGGGGATCAGTTGTGTGATATGTCTATGTCTGAACAGATGTTCTTATGGACACCAATGATCATATACATTATAAAACAAACATTAAAAATTAAATAATTAAGGAGGTTTTAATTATGAAAAACAACAACTGCTGCGGATGTTTTGATAATTATCCTTTTGAAGGTCATCAGTCGCATTATGGCACTCAGTGTACATTAAATGCATGCACAGAAGGACATTTCAAGCCATCTCGTCAGGTTCCAGTACCACCAAAAACACCGGTTGGTCCAATCAAAGAAAGAGCATTCCGTCTTATTGATGGATTTCCATATCTTGTAGATACAACACATTTCAAGTATGGTCCATTCGTTAAGGCTTCAGAACAGCTCGAAACAAGAATTGCTCAGAGACGTGATACAAATTGCATTCATATCGATGCGGTTCTTGATCTTACTAATTCTTCATCAACAAACCAGACATTGATGAACTATTTCACAACAATCATTGAACGTCAATACGAAACACTTCAGGGTGTTCTCCCAGTTCTTCAGGAAAGAATCCATTTCCGTGTATACTATTATATTACAGACAAAACGGGTCAGACACTTGTTGAAAACTATGCAACAGTATCTGGTACTGATGTATATGTCCACGGCACTGAGATTCCTGGATATTTTGTAGAATCATTCAAGAATATTCTTATCACAGAAATTCCTGATTTCGAATTCTATGGTGCAGGTGATTATACACTTACACTCACAAAGGTTGAAATCTTTGCAACTGGTGTAAATACACTTGATCACCTCACAGATCCAGCTCTCAATCCATTCTATGCATGGACAAATGACTATCAGTACATTGTTCTCAATAATGAAGAGATCAATTCTGTTGAACCTGATTTCTTATGCTTACCAATTGGCACAGTTCAGTTGAATAAGTCTTATATGTATCAGGCAGCTGTTACAACAAAACTCAAGATCTGCTTTACAGCATATATGAGTGATTTCATTTATGCTCGCAATATGTTCAATGTTTGGTCAGC
>JAEEGK010019976.1_pt1 | contig 14301 bp, 9 predicted proteins | sample 8958771 | NCBI WGS metagenome assembly JAEEGK01 (sample SAMN16246547, study PRJNA631951) | gut metagenome | biome: gut microbiome; feature: rumen; material: SC-attached | host: Bos | place: Iran: Karaj | collected 2018-10
TAGTCTAAAAGTAAAAAAAAAAAGAATAAAAATGAAATCTTAGAATATAAAGATTGATAAAACATTGAAATTAGTTTAAATTCAAAAGAAAAAAATAATTCAATTCCCAAAAAATAAACATAAATATTGAAGATATAGAAACAATGATATATTATATAAAAATGAATTAATAAAAAATAAAAATAAATCAATTATAGATATTCATTGAAAAGAAAATGAAGAAGATATTCAGAAATTAATTAAAAGATATTGAAATCTAAAACTAAAAAAAAGATGAAATATAATAAATAAAACTGAATCAATCATACTATAAGTATGAAAAATCTCTTAATTAAATATTTAGAATTTTTATTCCAAATCAATTTATAAAATTTTTATAAGTTTATTTTAAATTAATTTTTTTAGATTTTTTTTCTTGTTTAAAAAGAAAAGTTTAATTGAAGTAATATCTTGAAAGCGTAAATTATATTTGGATATATTTGTTTCATAAATATCATTTTCTTTATTCTTCAAAAGTACATGATATATTTTTCTGTTATAAGTATCAATTCTTATCATATAAGTTTTATTTTTATCTAAATAACTCATTCTAAAGAATTTAATAATTGAAATCTTATCATCATTAAATGGATATTCTTGATTAAAATTATTTTCTATTGTAAAATTAATTACATTATAATTAAAATTCATTTTCACTTTTAAATAATTTTTATTTTGTAAAGTATAAACATCATCATCATCAAAAACAACTTCTCCTTGAGCACAATAATTTTCATCAGGATTAATAATAAGTTGAGTAGGATAATTCCTTAAATCTCTACTGTTTTTAATAGTAATTGAAAAAGTTTCTTGATAAGGAACAATAAATCCACCTCTCATAAATAAATGTATAACACTATAATTACCACTTAAATTAATTTTTTTTCCATCCTCACTTTTTTTATCATAATCAACAATATTAATTCCATAAGGAAAAGTATTCCAATTTGCATTTGGGAAATAACCTTCAATATCTTTTATAGTATCATTGATATTAAAATTAGGAATTAAATAAAGAGCATCACCAATCATTGCATTATAATCAATAATATTATATGTATATATATCATTGGGAAAATTAAAGAAAAGTGGTTTGAAAAAGCTTCCACTTTCACCTAATGAAATTTTAAATAATTGTGAATAATAATATCTAAGTAAAGAATATTTATATTTTATTGCAATGGTACTACTTTTTAAAGTTTTAGAATAGAGACCAAAAGCAAAAGGATCTTGAGGCTTTTGATCAATAGAATTATGATTTCTTGAAAAAGGAAAAAATAATCCTAAACTCATCCATCTTGCACATAAATTATCATTGGAATCCCCTCCAAAACCACATATGTCATCTCCAGTCATTGGAATACCAAAAATTTGAAAATTAAATATTCCTGTTATACCATTTTTCATTGAATTATTATCTGAATTATTATCTCCTAACCAATGAAAAGCATATTGATTTGATCCAGGTGAAGTACTTCTTGATATTATAAATGGTCTTATATTTAATTTTGTTAAATAATCATTAGTTGCTTTTGCTTGTAATACTGATAAATGAGGTTTAAAATTATATGAATTTAAAAGAGGGTTTTTATCACTTGAAACACTTAAAGCATTTTCACTAAAAGTATGAGTTCTAATATCACATCTATCATTACTTGGTATTTCCTTATCAATTCTATAACCAGGAATATAAGGAATATATTCATATTCATTATATTTAGGGTCATAATTATTATCATCTAATAATTCTCCTCTCATTAAAGGTAAAGATATTATCATTGCTGGTTCATTCATATCTATCCAAATTCCATCATATTTAACAATTTTATAATATTCTTCCATTGCAAAATACCATAATTCCATCCCTTGATCTGTGAAAAAATCTGGGAAACATGCTTTTCCAGGCCAAACATATGAAACTAATTCTTTTTTAGTGTAATTTGATAAAAGAAAAGCATTCATTTCATGTCCTTTTGTATAATAAGGATCAGAATCATTAATAGGAAAACCTATATCTACTATTGGAATAAATTTATAGTTTTTTTGATGAAAATCATTTATTAATGTAGGTAAATCATAGAAATCTTCCATGTTAAGTGAAAAGATTCTTTTATCTTCAAGTACATCAATATCAGCCCAAAAAGTATCAATAGGTAAATCATAATCTAAAAATTTATAATATAAATCCCTAATTTCATCAGTATTTTTATAACCCCATTTACATAAATGAAAACCTAATGACCAAAAAGGAGGCATAATAGGTTGACCAATAATTTCATGTAATTTAATAAGAACATCATCAGGTTTATCACCATAAATAATATAATAATCAATTAAACCACCTATACTTCTATGTTCTAATACAGTTTTATTATTTTCACTTTTAATATATAAATCTTGAGCATTAATATTATTAAAATATATTCCTAGAAATTTACCATTGGAAGTTTTATGAAGTCCAATAGGCTGAATTCCCATTAAATTATGTCCTCCATTTCCTAAATCTAAATGAATTCCTCCTGTATCATTTGGCCAACTTGTGAAAATCCCATCGCCTAATTTAAAATCATGATATCTTTCTCCAAATCCATATATATCATTTGATGTTAAATAATATGAAAATAAAATAAAATGTTCTGAAAAAAGGAAATTTGCATCTTCTGAATTTATTATAATATTGTTGTCTTTTGTTAAATCAAATTTAAATATCTCATCTTTTACAGTAGTGAAATCAAAACCATAATTTTTTAAGGATAATTCTTTTTTGCATTTAGATACTTTTTCTTTATATGATTGTATTGGAGTAAAAAGTGGTTCCCATCTTTTATTATTTTTATCTGTTATTTTAATGTGGAGAATTTCATTACATTGAAGCTCTATTTCAAGTGAAAGACTTTTAATTGGAGAGAGAGATGATTTATTTTGAAATTCAATATTATAATCTTCTGGTTTAAAAGTTGATGATGAATATAATAATTCTCCTTTAAAACAATATTGAGTTTCATCAGTAAATGATCCTGAAGAAAGACTATAATCATTTTTACAAGAAATTAAATAAGTTAATGATATTATAAGGATATATGAAATTTTTAAATTCATTTTGTTTTAATTGATTTTTTTTATTCTGATTTATAAAAATAAAATAAAAAAAAATTTCTGAATATAAAATTAAATAATATTGAATATTTAAAAATGTATCTTATTATCAGTTCAGTAATTTTAACAAGATTTATTATTAATTGAATTAATTTTTCTTTATTAAATTAGCGTTTTTATTGTCTTTTTTATATGAATTATGTTAAATATCTTAGGAGAATTAATATAAAGTAATATTCTCAAAATCAATTCACATCAATATGGACTTTTAACATTAAACCCAAAAGCAAACATCTCATTTCAAAAGAAGAATTAGGAGGAAATGTAATATTATAAGAAAAATCTTTTTTATTACATGCATTTTCGTTTGCAATTGTTCCAACAATATTTCCTACTGTATCTTCTAATATTGCTTTTGTTTCACAATTAGTCTTATATTTCATTATATATTGTAATTTCTTATTATCATAAATATGATAATTATGTAAATGTCCACAACAAAAAGAATCAATTTGTTCTATTCTACCTAATGAAGTATGATAATTATCTAAATACACTCCTTCTATTGGATTGAATGAACAACATGATTTACAACAACATTTATTATCGTTTGAAACAAATTTAGCAAAATATTGATTTTGAATAAATCCAGTAAAATAAGAATAATTAATTCCCATTATTATATCATAATATGGACAACAACAAAGACAATCTTCACAACAGCAAGATTTACCACCGTTTACCATTTGGATTATAGGAACACTTGATTTTATTCCATTTATTTTTGGAAAACAATCAATTATCCCATTTTCTCTAAAAATTTTTCCCCTCAAAAAATTTTGATTTCTTCTAGAAACATAAAAACTGTTTGTTGATAAAATTATTTCCTTATATCTTCCATCAATATAATTTTCAACATTTGAATTCCCCATAATCGGATTTAGAACTTGATTTGATGTATTATTGTATGAAGATGGATAATTATTAGTAGGTGATATTAAAGGAATGTTCAATGTGTTATTATTTTGTATATTATAATTTCTTTCATTATTAGAAGGATATAAATTCAAATTGTTGTTATTATTTATCATATTTTTAATGGGAATGTACGTTGGAGTATGAAAGTTATTTGATGAATCCATTTTATAATAAGAAATATTTAATTTTCTTATTTTTAATAATTTATAATAAAACTTGATAAAAAGAATTTAAATTATTAATTTAAACAATGATTTTTTTTAACAAAATCCAATAATTTAATTAAATCATTATATCAAAATAATTTTCCCATAAATCATAGGTAAACTATCAAAAATACTATATTTAATATTATGCAAATTTTATATTAATGTTTGTTTTAACTAATTTATTCATAATTTAGGAATAATTAAATGTTTCCTAGGAATAATTGAAGAAAATGATTATAATTTTGAATTTCAATTTTTTTTTGAATTAAATTTTAAGTATTTAATTTTTTTATTTAATACAAGAAATAATTATAAGAATTTTCTTTTTCATTTAAATAAATGAAAAAAGAAAAAGATAAAAAAGTCCATGAGGCTTTGATAGATTTATATTTATTATTAAAACCAAAAAAAGAAGATGATGAAGTAATAACAAATTTTTGTTTTAATATAAAATATAGCTTCAGTCTCAATCTTCAAATTCTTTAAATTCAAATGAAGAAAAATTAAAAAATACAGATTCAATGACATTAATAGGATATATTAAATCATCTTTAGATACCATAATTGAAATATTAGTTGATGAAAAATTATCAGAATATGAAAAACAAAAAGAAAATAAACCACAAGAATATGAAACTGTTTTAATTAAATATGAAAGTGATATTAGAGGTCATATTAAAATTGAACATCAATTAAAATTATATGCAGAAAGTTTACAAAGTGATATTGAAGATTTAGAAAAAGAAAATAAAAGGTTATTAAATAAATTAAATTATTATAAAAAGAAAGGTAATATTTTAGATGATAAAGATTTTGAAGATGAAAGTAATTATAAATCTAATAAATCTAAAATATTAAATGAAAATAGTAAAGATGATGAAATGAATGAAATTAAATTAGAACTTAAAAATAATTTAATATTACTTAAATCTTATGAAGAACAGAATTTAAAATTATCAAATGTTGAAAAAAGATTAAAAAATTTATTAGTGAAAAAAGAAAAAGAATATTTAGATAATGAAAAAAAACTAAAAGAAGAAATTAAAATATTAAATAAAAAAATAATATATTATGAAGAAAAATTAAAAAAAATTTCAAATTTAGGAAATGTAAGTTTTAATAACAGTTCAAATGCAATAAAACCATCATCTTCTTCAACAGCACACAAAGAAGAAAATTCAAATGTATATTCAGGTGGAAGATCTGCAAATCATTCAAACAGAAAAAATTCTTCAACTTCTTTAAGTGCTTCATCTTCAATTGATAAAATTGAAAGATATTTAAAAAATAAAATTTTAAATAAGAATTCTAAGTTCAATCATAATCAAAATATTATAAATAATATGAAAAAAGGAAAAATTCAAAATCAAAGTTTATTATCTAAAAGAAACGATGAATTTTTTTCTAAATTATTAATGAATGAATCTAGTATAAGTTCATCAAGTCAAAAAAAGAAATATCATAATAGGCATAGATCATTAGAAAATAATAATAAATTACTCAGAAATAAACATTCATCAATATTTAAGGATATTATTAATAGTAGTGTGAATAATTCAAAATTAAACACTCATAGAAATGGAAACAATAATTCTCGTAAAAATAGTAATAATTCAAATTTAAGAAACAATTCTAAAAATGAGCATATTGAAATGGTTAATAATATTAATATTTATACTAATACTTTAAAGCAAGATAATCATAATGTATATTATAAAACTAATATTGCAAATTCTAGTAATAATTCTAATACCAATAAAAATATTGTTAACCATATTTATAATAATAATAGTAATAATAGTAATAGAAATAATCAAGAAAAACTTAAACCAGTCAATTCAACCAATCTATTTTAAATAAATTTTTAAATAACAAAATTTTTAAAAATATCAAATAAGTATATAAAACTAATTTATATTACCAATTTTATTTACATTATTTTTCATTACATTTGTCAAAATAGATTTAGAAACTTTCGTTTGACTAGATTTTTTTCCTTTATTTTTCTCAAAATTTTTTATTTTTTTAACTGCTCTTTTGACAATATTAGAACTATTAGTATTACTACTAATTTGCTTATTACTTTTTCTATTTGAAGAATTGCTTCCAGTTCTAGAATTAATTAATGGATTATTTATTTTTTGTAATGTATTATTTAAATTAATACTATTAATACTTCTTACTAAGATATTACTTTTGTTAATTGATGATGAATTTATTTTTTTATTACTATAATTTTCATTTAATTTATGATTTAAATTATAATTATTTTTTATTAATTTTCTTTTATTAAGTCCAAATGAATTTGATAAAGAATCTTTTCCTATTTTTGGAATTAATTTAGTATATTCTGAAGAAGTTGCTGAAGATATAATTTTTTTATGAAGATTTCTTTTTAAAATATTTAAGTTTCCTTGTGAATTTAATTTTGTCTTTGAATTAATTTTTATTTGATTTGTTCCAGATTTATTTATTCTTTCAGTTTGAAGAATTTCTCCATTATTAAATAAACTATCCTTTTGAATTAAAGCTTTTAAATTATTATTTAAATTTTGTATATTTTTCTTAAAATTTTTAATTGTATTTTGCCTAATATTTTTATTTAAAGAACCATTACTTGGAGATTTACTTTTTGAATGAGATTTTGATTTACTTTTAGATAAAGTTGAATTACTTTTAACATTATTATTTATACTTATATGAAGTGAAGGAATATGTTTTAACAATAAATTGTAATTATTATTCACTTTTGGATTATAATTATTTGAAAAATGTATCATATTTTGATTTATTGGTTTTTGAAGCTTTATATTTGTGAATTTTAAAGATGATTTAATGTTATAAACATTTTTTGGATATTTATTTTTATTACCTGATAAATTTTGTTTATTTGGTGATAATTTTTTATTGATTTGATTATTTATATTATTTTTATGCTGAGTTTTAGGAGCTGATTGACTTTCTTGTTTAGTTTGAATACCAAAACTTTTTTGTTTTGAAGAATAATTTTCAATTACAGATTTTAATCTTTTTGATTCATTTATAATTGAATTTGTTTTTGTTTTATGAATTCTTTCAGTTAATATTTCTTTACTTTTACTTTTACTTTTACTCTTACTCTTACTCTTACTTTTACTTTTTTCTTTTACTAATTTATTTGCTATTTTAATTAAATTAATGTCTTTTACCACATTTCCAAAATTTAATTTCTTCATTATTTTATTAATATTATTATTTACTTGTGGATTGTTTTTTTTTATATTTAATTTTTGTTTAATTTTCTCTTTTGAATTTTTTTTTTTATCATTTTTATTATTTTTCTTATTGACTTTATTAGTGATTTTTCCTTCTGTTTTATAATCTTTTAATAATTTATGATATTTTTCTTCATCATGAAAATTATTTTTTTTGGATGGACTTTTTTTATATGAATAATCAATTTGAAAATTATTTAAATTAATATATTCATTACTATAATCTTTATTACTAGAAATGGATTCAGAGTCTTTTAAAAAAATTTCATTTTCATTTAAACAAATAGTATCAATTATCTTTAATACACTTTTATCTCCTTTAAGAGAATTTGAAGAGTTTTCAGACATTATAGAATTAATGATTGAAGATGAAAATATTATATCTTTTATTTTAGTATTTCTATTATTTTTTTTATCGTCATCTTCGTTAAGATTATCTAACATTTTTTGTTTTTTTTTAATATTCTTAAATAGATATTTTGCCTCTGGAAGTGGAACATAATTAGGAAAAATTTTACTATTTTTTTCATAAAAAATACAATATCTTTTAATTTTTGATTTACATTCTCCAAGTTGATAAAATCTTTTTAAAAATTCTTGTGGATCTGTATAAAGTAACATTTCTTTATATTGAGATAATAATTTAAATTCATCTTGAAAAATAATCTTTGTGATTAAATTTCTATTATAATTTTGAGGAGTTATTAAATATTTTGAGATTAACTTTTTTCTGGTTTGTTTATATATTTCATTTATAAAATCAAATGAATTCATTAAATTTAAAATTTAAAGAATAAAAGTATTTAATTAAATAATTTAATTAATTTATTTTTAATTATTTTTTCTTCTTTCAAATAAATTAAACAATATAGAAAAAAATATCAAAATACCAGAATTATATCAATCTCAAATTATTTAAAGTAGAAATTAAATATTTTCTTTGAAACCAAATTTGAACATTTTTTTTATCTAATCTTTTATTATTATATTGATTTGTGAATTAATCAAAAAAAATCATTTTAATATTTTCTATTAAAAAGAATTAGCATATATTATATAATATCAATTGACTACATATAAAAAAGTAATAGATTTCATTTAACATAGTATTATTCAAATATGTTTTTTTCAAGTAAATCAAATTTTTTTTATATTTTTTAATAAATTATTAATATATTTCATTTCTTATCCTTCTACTAAAGAATATATTTTTATATTTTGATGATTGAATGAAAGGAGACTTAATTTCTTGCATTATATTTTCAATTATTCAATGAATTTTAGAAATGTGTTTTTTATTGTTTTAATATTTATTTCATTGATTTACTTTTTGTTTATTAAATTTATATCAAATGAACAATTTCCAATTGGAGAGATATATTATTCTTTATTGTTATAATCTCTTTGTTTTAATATCTATCAAAAAATAGTTAATTGATAAGAGTTTATTTCATGAACAATATTCATTCATTATTTTTATTATTTATTTCAACATTTCTTTTTATTAATGGTTTTTATTAATTGACTTTAATGAGGGAATTATTTATTTCTTTTCTAAAATTCAAAAATAAATTTATTAATTATGTTTATATTGACAATATAATAATTTTAAACAAAAGAAAAAGAAAATAAAAAAATATAAAAAATTTCTTTTCCAAAATACTTTAAATTAATAAAAAAAATCTTTTTAAAAAATCTTAATTATCTTCTTCATCTTCTTTTAACTCTTCTTCATCTTCTTTCAACAGCCTAATAATTTCTTCTTTTTTTTCAGGTTCAATATATTCTGGAAATTCAATATCAAATTTAATAAATAAATCTCCTTTCTTAACACTTAAATCTCTAACATCAGTATCATTTTTATAAAGAGGCATTCCTTCTCCTTTAACAACTTTAACAGTTTGAGGAGAAATAATTTCATCCATAGTAATAGCAATTTTTCTATTATCAAGAGTAGTAATTTTAACAGGTTCACTATTTAAAGCTTGAGCCAAAGTAATTTTTTGAATATACATTAAATCATTTTTATTAACTCTTCTAAATTTATCATCTTTCTTTTCTTTAATAGAAATAATTAAATCTGAATTTTTCATTCCAGGAGCTTCATTTCCTTTTCCTTTAAATTCGATAATAGTATTTTTATCATATCCTTTGAAAATTTCAACATCAATAGAAGCTTCTTTATTTTGAGTAGTTCTTTGATCAAATCCAAGAATGTTTTTATTATATTTTACATTTTTAACACATCCATTATATAATTCTTCAAGAGAGCATTCTAAATCAATTTTAATGGGAGGTAAGTCATCTTTTGGAGGTTGTTTTTGTCCACCATAAGCAGAACCAAAAGCACTTCCAAATTCATCATTCATTTTTTCACCATCTCTAACTAAAGTAAATGGATTTGAAGTTCCCATAAATTTCTCAAAAATTTCATGGGCATTTCCTAAGAATTTATATCCTCCTTTTAAATTACCATTTTTATCTATTATTCCATTATATAAACCTTCTTTCCCATATATGTCAAATATTCCTTTTTTATTTGGATCACTTAAAACTTCGTATGCTTCTCCTAATTGTTGGAATTTATATTCATTTATTGAAGAATTTTCTGGGGAAGATAATTTTGGATGATATTTTAGAGATAATCGACGGTATGATTCACTTATTTCTTCTTGTGAACATGTTCGAGGAAGTTCTAAAATTTCATAATAGTTTTCACTGTGTTTTATTGACATTTTTTGATTTTGGTTATATTTAAATTAATTATTAATTATTTTATTTTGTTTTTTTTAATTTATTAAAGGTGGATTTAGTTTAAATTAAAGAAGATATAATAAAATATTTACTTAAAGATATTTTTGAATATGTGAAAAATAAAATTATAGGATGAAATAAAATTTTTCATTTTCACTTCATCAATCAATTATTTTATATATTAAATGAATAATAAGTTAAAAGTTGTAGTATATAAAAATAATAAAAATTAAATATTATTTTAAATAAAAAATTTTAAAAGACTTTATGATTATTTTAGAAGTATTTGAATAATAAATGATTATAAAGAAGATTTCAAAAATTAATATAATTATAAAAAAAAAAATATAATAATATAAAGATAAAAAAAACTAAATGATACCTAATCCTAAACCAAGTAAACCTCCTTTTTTCTTTTTATTTTTTCTAGCTTTCATTTCTCTTTCTTCTCTTTGTAATTTTTCAACCATTAATTTCCAACATTGAGCTAAATCTTCGTATTTTTGTGTTTCTTCTTGATCTTTAGATAAATAAAAAGATCTAAATAACCAAATTAAATCTTCTCTATACCTTCCATCACTAGGTAAAGGATTATCAACAGGTCTAATCCAATTAGGTAAAACTTGATCAATATCCCAATAGACTTTATCACCAAATTTAATTTCTTTCAACCAAGAACCTTCACAAGTTTCTAAAATATTATATTGTTCTGGTTTAAAATAGTAACCCCAATATTGTTCTTTATCATAATCAATTTTATAATTATCATCAAATTCCATTTCCATAATATATCCTTTAAAATTTGTAATATGATAATAATCTAATCCTAATTGAATGATACCTTTTAATTTATTTTTCTTATCAACAAATATTATATTATCTTTATAATAACAACTTCTTCCAGTTTGAGTAATAACATTTAACATTTTTACAGTAGGAATTATATAAGTAATCATTTCATTTAATTTAGGATATTCAACATTAACATAACCTTTGGTTAAAAGAGATAAATTCATTCCTAATTTTTCTACTTTAGTAGATAAATCAACATAACCATGTAATTTTAATTCAGAATTAACTAAATAAAATCTACTTATAGTAGGATAATTAGAAGTTTGTTCACAATATACTTTAGTATGATAAGGATCATCTTGAAATTCTCCTTCAAAGGTTTCACAAATTAAAGGATTAAAAGGTTTTAATTGATTAGTAGTTAAATATAATCCACTTACAGCTAGAGTCATAATATATTTCATTCTTTCAATTGGAATCATATCTTTATTATAAGTAGGAGTTAAGAAAGAAGGTAAAGTTGACCAATATTCAGGAACTCTTTGTAAAACACTTTTGGGTTCAAATAATCTAACTTTTAAAGATACTTTTTTACCAGTTGCTAAAATTAAAAGAGAAGTTAAAAAATCTTTTATAATTCCTCCAAATTTTTTACATATAAATGGATCTACTAAAACTAATCCTTTTCTATCATCTATTATTTGACCTTTTAAAACACCTTCTTTTGTTAAATCTGGTTTTTTTTGATATTCTGATGTTTTTAATATTGTTGGTGCTGGAGAAGTTAAAAAACCATATTTATCAAAACCCCAATTCGTGTGTCCTGTACAAAATGAAAATGGTTGAAAGTTATTTTCACTATATATATATTGATTATTATATTTTTCAATTAATGAATTATCTGGTGTTAATGCTTTTATATAATTTCTCATAAATGGTTGTTCGGACTCGGAATTAGGATTTTGTTCGTTCTCTTTATTTTCCATTTTTTTAATGAATAGATTTTATTTTTTCATTTAATTTGTTTTTTTCAATGTTTTTTATTATTTTTTTTTAGCTTTTTAATTGTTTTTTTTACTTATAATCTATATTTAAAATAATTAATTTATACATTAAAAATTATTATTTCTTTAAAATTGATTTAATTAATGAATCCATAGAAATAATAATAATAATAATAAAAATTTAAAAATGAATATTAAAAATAATTTTTAAATTTTTGTTATATATATCTCCTAGATAATAATTTATTGATTGAGTTTTTTATAATTGATAAGTTCCTTCATAACATAAGCAAGAACAGCTTTAGGATCATCTTTATTATCAATTTTTCCACTGATACCTAAAATATCAGAGCATTCTTTAATATAATATTCTAAATCTTCATCATTGCATTTATTAGTAACTTGAGCTAATTTAATTTTTTCATTTGCAAATTGTTCATCTAAATCATATAATTCTAAATTAGGAACTTGAAAATCTTTAATAATAGGATCAAAAACAGCTAATTGTAAAGGTGGTAATGGAGTTTCAAATTGAGGTGGAATAATAGATAAAATTTCATGTTTAACATTTAATTTATCATACATTTCAATAGCTTCAGGAACTAAATTATTATCAATTTTAAATAAACTCATATCATATAAATCATTAAAATTTCTAGGAGGTTCTTTCGCTTCTTCTAAACAAGATTTAACTTTATCACTTAATGAAATAATATTTGGAATATATGTATAATTATTTATAGAAACTTCCTTTGATGGAATTGTTACAGCAGGATTAGTTAAACCTAATAACCACCTTAACAATCCATCAATAACTTTTCTATTTTCTTCTTTATCAATATAATCATTATCAATAAATTTAACTGAACCTAATAAACAAAGTTTCCCTTTTCCACTTTTTGAATTAGTACAAACACACAAAGGACGATTTAATGGATAAGATATAATTCCACTATTAAACACACAACCTATATTTTTTCCATTAGAATCAATATCAATACTTTGTCCAAATGGATATATTATTTTTAATAATGCATCATCATCATCTTCTTCATTATCATTATCTAATAAATCTATTTTTCGTTTTTTATTTACATTTTTAATAGTTCTTAAAAAATCTGGATGAACTTTTAATGTATCAATATAACATTCTTTTGGATGAAGATATTTATAGTATGATGTTCTAACTACTGAATCAGAATGAAATTGAAGACCATAATCTTTTAAAAATTCATTTAAATTTGAATTATTTTTTGAATCTCCTCCTTCACCTTGCATTATAAGTAAATTTCCTCCTTCTTCGAAATATTTTTTTAAAATATCAATTTCTTCTTGAGTAAAAGTTGCTTTTGGTTCTCCTATTATAAATATATTTGCAAGTTTAATTTTATCTAATTTAAATTCTTTTTTCATTAATGCTGTCTATAAATTTTTAAATAAAAGTTTTACATTTGCATATTGACGGATTGATGTATTTATAAATTTGGAAAATTTTGAACCTGAGGATATTATTTCTTTTTTTGTTCCATTGAAAACTACTTTAAATTGTTTTTTTTCCTTTGTGTCTGGATTCGACATTTTTTTTCTGTTATATATAATTTTGCTTTTATTAATTTTTTATATATTCAAATTATTTGTTTATTCTTTTGATAAAATAAATGTATTTTTAAAACTATAATAAATTAAAAGTTATAAATAAATGTTATATTTTTATTCTTAACTCAAAAATCTTTTATCATTTAAACATATTTATGATTTTTATTTTTCAGTAAATTCATTTTCTAGTTTCATAATAATTGAAAAATTTTTTATTTAAAAATTAAAAATCAAAAAATTTACTAATATTTAATCCCCAATTTAACCTTCTTCTTCTCCTTCTTCATTCTCTTTTTCTATTTCTTTTTGTTTCATATTGATAAATTAGAATAAAATCTTTAATTTTAAGCTTAAATACTGATAATTTTATTGAAAAAATATATTTCTTTTGCTTTTTTTAATTCGAAAAAAATATAATTAAATATTAATTTATATAAAAATGGAAATTTCAAAAATTAAATCTCCTTATTCTTTAAATCAACTTTTTTCTTTTCTGTCAGATAAGAGAAAATTTAAAGTTTTCAAATATAATATTTATCTTAATAAAAAATTAGATATATCAATTGATGATTATAAAAA
>JAEEGK010019977.1_pt1 | contig 14301 bp, 10 predicted proteins | sample 8958771 | NCBI WGS metagenome assembly JAEEGK01 (sample SAMN16246547, study PRJNA631951) | gut metagenome | biome: gut microbiome; feature: rumen; material: SC-attached | host: Bos | place: Iran: Karaj | collected 2018-10
TCATCAAATCACTCCGTCCACAACTCTCGTTTGATAACATCACGGGTGAGCCTCAGTTACAAATAGCCTATCAGACTGCCCATGAAAAAGAATACACGCTGAAAGGGCTTTTCGATTTTCTCGATAGTCAAAACGAGCATATTGTCATAGCCATTGATGAGTTCCAACAGATACGGGATTATCCGGAACAGAATATGGAAGCCCTGCTGCGAACCTATATTCAGCAGACGCACAATCTGACTTTTGTATTTTGTGGCAGCAAGAAGCATATGATGGCCGATATTTTTGCCAACGAGAAGAAGCCATTTTATAATAGTACGACCTTCGTATCGCTCGACAGAATATCTGAAGAGTCCTACTCAGCCTTCATCCGTCGACTGTTTAGTAAACGACAACGCAGCATGACAGATGAGGCATTACAATTCATCTTGGACTGGACTCGCCGCCATACCTATTACACCCAGCAGCTTTGTCATACTGTTTATGCCAATGGGAGTACAGACGTCACCATTGAAGATGTAAAGAAAGCCTGCGAGCAACTGATGAAACAGGGCGAGGCTGTTTATCTCCAGTACCGCCAGATGTTGACAGATAAGCAATGGGGGTATCTCATCGCTGTTGCCAAGGAAGGAAGCGTTCAGCAGATCACAGCCAATGACTTCTTGAAGAACCACAAAATTGGGACACCTTCCGTTTCCCGTCGTCTTGCAGAAGCCCTCTGCGAGAAAGGCCTACTCAACGACGATGTCACCCTTGAAGGGACGATCTACTCTCTTAGCGATGTTTTCCTTTCTCACTGGATGGAACGCCTGTAACTATGATTATATTCAATTATCCCGATACCAGGCATAGTTCCAGCCCCGGCCCATTAAAATGTTAAGTCCGGATAAAGAAAAAAACGAGAAGCCGCCGGCATTCATTTTTGCCAACGGCTTCATTGTTTCTCTCCCTATACCTTATTTATATATAAAGGGAAACGCCAGAATGTTTAGTCCCAACCTTCATCATCATTATTCTCCATATAACGACTCATGCCGTTATCATCCATATCATCCTCAGAAGCAGGATCGAAGCCACGCATGTTATCGGACTCCTTTTCATCGTCATCATTAGAGGAATAACCACCACTCGATGATGAACTAACAGGCGAATGCTTGCCAGGTTCTTGCGCCTTGTACTTCTCCAAAGCAGCCTTCTCCTTGGCCTCGTATTCTTTCTCCTGCACCTTATGAATTGAATCGAGACACTCCCAATCCAAACCATCATCATGAGCTCTGTTTTTATTGCCACAAGATAGCATCAGAACCATACATGTTATAAGAGGTATATACTTCATGTTCATTTATTCGGACTCCTTCGATTCTCTCTCCAATCTTTCTTTTTTTATTCTATGATACTCCTCCTTATCTGTGGCAAACCACTCTGGTCTATATTTGTATACCACAAATACAAATACAAAAACAAAAACAAGCATTATTGGCACAACCACAATGCCACCAGTCAAGATCAATATTAAAATGATCCAAGCCCAAATTGCGATTTCATCCATAAGCTACAAATAATATTTGTTCAACATCAATTATCGAGTGCAAATATACGCACCACCTGTCCCAAAAGTCAGGACACCCCTCAGATATTTAACTTTCTTTTAAGAAATATGGGGCATTATTATACCATATTCATAGATAGTCGCATCCTCAAAGCCACCATAAGGAGCATCAAACATAATTATAATACATATAACTCCTTCGGTCTTTATTACAATTTCCAATTATTTTCATGAGTATCGAAATATTTCAATACATCACTTGCATTTTCAGAATCACAAAATGTAGCGGCTAAATGTGTCGTCGCACGTGATAGACCCACATACAGGTACTTCTTCATAAGTCCTGTTGTTCTGCCACGCAATGCCTCATCCAGATTATGGAAGAATGCTACCTCAAACTCCATACCCTTCACTTCTGATATGCGGAAAACCCTGACGATGTCCGACCTGTTTAGCGCACGCCCATCAGTACAGTCAACCACATCAATACCATTTAGTAAATCAGTATCGTAGATAAAGTTGATGAACTTCGAAACATTTACATCATCGCCTACGAAGATGGCCACAGACGGCATCTTGCTATCATAGGCTTTATAGATTTCGATGATTCTCTTTGCAATCCATTCTGCTTTTTCATCTTCATTACTCGATACACAAGCTATAGGTGCAGGTTCATTGTCTTTGTCTATTTCTTTGTCAGATTGATAAGACGGATAATACCCCATCTCGTCTTTATACATTTCTCGAGCCAAATTAAGTAAGGTGGGAGTTTGTCGATAGCTCACTTTAAGTTCATACTTTGTGAGTTCTGGTAATATCTCCTTCGTCAAATCATTCCAATCCTTAATCCCATTATCCGTTATGCTCTGCATAATATCTCCGCTCAATGTTACAGAATGGAACTTGTAATGCCGGAAAGAATAGATAAGATAGTAGTCAAGCAACGAAAAGTCTGTAGCCTCATCAACACCAATTACAGGTTTTACCCATTCTTTATATGCCAATGCATACTTATGGTTCAATTTATCGAACCTGACAGACGAACGCTTATAAATTCTATATAGGATGTTGTTGATAAAGCCAATTAGCAAATCTTGCTCATCGGCGTGCAGATGTTTATTACTTTCTTTCTCAATAATTTTTTTCAGCAATGCGGTGTCATAATTAGGAGTATTCTTTCCCAATTGTTTTTTGCGGAATAACTTGTACAATCTTGGTATCTGACTGAAAACATTCTGCTCAATGCCTTTGGTAAGTGCAGCATAATTCTTGACGAACCACGCTAAGCTACCAACTTTTTCCAATGACTCTTCTTTAATATGTACTGAAACGACTGCATTTAGTTCAGCTTGCTGACCACCGAGTTTTTTCTTTGAGTCAATTTTGCAGATTGATGCAGCTCGTATCAAGGCCTTCAGTCTTTTATACAGATCTGCTTCAAAGTTTAGATTTGCAGATTCGTCTCCTGTATCGTCCTCCTCGGCCATTTCTGTTTCCAAATCATCTTCGTCATTTTGGGGAAGACGTTCTGTGTTCCACTTCTCCAACAAGGATTTAACAGAACTAAGTGTCGTTTCATCCATCATAATCTCTTGTTGTGTCTCAACAGCAACTGCCCCCAGCAGTTTTTCTAACTGCTGATCAATGTCCCTAACATGAGCGCTCTGGTTATCTTGCAATGAATTGAACAAGTTTACCAATGCAGCCATATCTTTCACATTCTCAGCTCTCTTACAATAGGCTTTAATATCTACCGCTATTGAATGCCAGTCATAGTCTGCCGTTGGTAAACGATAAGCCTTCTGCAATATTGACGTTATGTTCTCTATGCAGAATTGTTCGAAGTCATCGATTACCTGTTTCCCATTTAAGATAAGAGGTTGTGGTGTACCATTCCTAAACGAATAACTCTTAAATGGGAAATCCGTTTCAGGATTGCGCAACTTGTATTCTAACAACATCTTCTTTCGGAATTGTTCAAGAGTAAACGTATTACCATCGTTGGCATTCATTTCCTCCTCTCTCATGTTGTTTCTTAAATACTCAAGCAAGAGTGTATTGGGAGAGAAGAACATCCATTTTGTATCTATCACGTTCGGATTTGTCAGTTCTGCAATTTCCTTCTCCGTCATCTTGGTATAGTCGCGCAACGCTTCATCTGAGAGCAGAAACTTCAGCCTCTGAATCATGGTGGTTGTCTTGCCAGTACCTGGACCTCCATCTATAAGAACTGGTATTCCATCATAAATATGCGATCGTTTAGCGTCCTCCTGACTGGGGTCAAGAATATGCTGAATACGAAGCGCCAACTCATTCCTGACAAACGACTTGATGTATTTTATCTTAGCATTCTGTTCTGCAATTTCCTGTTCATAGCGTTCTGCCTTTTCCTGACACTCACGTGTTCGCCGTTCGTTTTCTTCACGTTCTCGCTTCAACCGTAGGGCTTCCTCTTCAGCTGCCTTCTTTTGCTGGCGTTCTATTTCCTCTCGTTCCAATTGAAGTTCACGCAAGCGTTTGGCATTTTCATCTGCCTGACGCTTCGCTTCTTGAAATTGAGCCAACAGGGATTTCAAGTTAGCGAATCGATATCTTTTCTTGTCTTCCTGCAGGATTTCCACCTGATCTATACTACCCGTTATCCAGTGACGATAAGTCGCTTTGTTGTACACCTTCATTTTGTATGGTGCTGGCCGATTACCATAATAGACACTATCGCCAATACCTTTCATAATCAGAGTGCCACCTAACTTCGAGTTCTTCCAGATGTTAATACTGTCATCTCCATACCAAACCTCCTTTCTTACCTTTACGTTAGCAAGGAATACTTGATGGATTTTCGGCATTTCTTCCAAGTCAACCAAATAACGAGCTACGCCCCCCTGACAAGGCATGTTTTGATGTTCTGTAATAGTATGTTCGTTTATAGCCCAAGCTATATCAGCTAATGTTTCCTTCATATCATTATTATTTGTTATTCATAATTATCTGATTCATAATACGAGTCATGGTCATCCTCTGCATCGTACAGAGCTGTATCTGAGTTTATTGTAACATTATGACGATCTTCGTCAAAAGTATCCTCATCATAAAGATTACCCCAATAATTTCTACGAGGTCTGTGCCTCGTAGGATGTCCATCTGGTGACGGATAAGATACTGAAGAAAAGTTTCTATTCTTTTTCATAATCCATTGTCTTAATGAATTTCCTCTTATTTTAGTCACTGGAATAGGTGTTTGGGTCATGGCCCATACATTTTTCCACACGACATCAATAAAGTTTTACCAATCACTTAAATCATAATCATATTCTTTAAATTTGTCTCTAAGTCCCGTTTTCAGCAATTCTACATTGTAATTGGCGCTATTAGGATCAAGCTTTCTTCTATTATTTATTAACATGTTACTTCTCTTCTTTCTATTACCCCTATTCCTCTTGCTCCTTCCTTTTGTTTGTCCATTCGTTGAGATCAAATTATTTGCTAAATCTCTATTTGTCTCGAGCACTTCTAATTCACCAAATCGATTATTCCAACAAGCCCATGCTTCTTTACTTTGCATTTTGCCGACTATCCGAGCCTTCAATTCTGCTGTTAATCTGACATTCTTCGTCTTAAGTTCATTAATTAGCGAATGAACTTTGTTAGCAGAGTCCAAATAACCGTATTTTTTTAGAGATATCTTGGCCATAATCTAAATCCATTTTCCAATCACTTAAACTTTATTAGTATTTCTCAGTTGAATTTACTGCTTCATATTCTTGTGCTATATCATACACTGCCTCAGGGCGCAGGAGCCTATCCCTTTTGTGCCCCTATTTACCAAATAATTCTTCAATTACCTTAATATCTTCAATATTCATTCCATAGAGATTATAAATATGATTGTCAATCTCTGATTCAATATGACTTATATCTGAATTACGACCTAATTTTTTTTCATCTAATATTTTATCAACTAAAGATGAAATTATGACTTGAAAGTTTTGCGAAAATATAGATGTATGGATTGGTAATGAGGCAAGTTCATCACGCTGAACATGAAGCGTTGGGAAAGTTGATTCATAATACCATCTCATCAACTTTGAATTCAACAAAGCCGATAAACATTTTAGATTAAACACATTTTTATTAGGATCCTCTAAAACCAAAACGTCTTTTACATAATAATTATCAGGATCAAATGTAGCCATTAATCCACCTCCTGTATCTCGAACAAGTACTTTAGGCTGTTCGAAACGCTCTTTATTTCCTGGTCGTGCTGTAATTTTGTTAGCTCTCATTGCTTTTGTATCATAGATAACATATTCACCATTAAAATTAATAATCCATCTATTAATATCTGCCCCACGAACTAACTTTCTACAATATTCTGAATGACTAGGATCAAATGTTAAAAATTTCTCATCATCCCCTGTTTTAATACCAAATGATATATCAAATAGATTTTCAAGTGGTTTGGAATTTTCTCTAATCTTTTGTTTAATAGCACTTGTATTTACATCGATAGAAAGATCAAAGACATTTTTAAAAGTATACCTAAAATTATTCTGGCAAATAAGTCGCATTGGTAGATTCAGAAGTTTATTTGCATCATCTGTAATCGCGGTATTGATGTTGTTGTCTTTATTATCACCTTTTATCAGAGATACGATAGATGCTTTTACCGTTGCATTTTCAAAAACATCTTCCGTAAAATCAATCACTATTTTTACAGATGTTTTATTTAGAATCAAAGCTCTTATTTTCTCAAAGCTGTCTAATCTAAGCCAACTGTCTGAAACAATGAAAGTTATAACAGTGCCAGAGTTGGAAAGTTCTAATGTTTTTTGGATAAAACAAACATAATAATCAGCCTTTTTTTCATAAGTATCAAATTTGCTCCACATCAGCTTCTTTGTCTCATCAGAAAGATGATGGGGCCTTATGTATGGTGGGTTTCCTATAACTATATCAAAGCCATTCTTATTATCCGAGTCAATTACATCAGAAAATATAGTATCCCATGCAAAAAATGGAATCGAAATACAAGCTCTTTCTTGATAGCTTCTTCCTTCATCGTTAAGTATTGCTAGCAATGACTCGCATTTTCCTAGAACTTTTTGTCTTTCTTGTGTAAATTCTGCTATTTGGGCTTTATTATTCTTACGGCCTTTGGATTCAGTTGCGCCAAACAGACCTGCCTGTTCTATTGTGGCTTCCTGCCATGAATGCTTCTCATAATCAAGCTGATACCATATCGTATTGAGGATATGCATCTTGATTGCAATCTCAGATTTATACTTTTCGTCGCCAGTAAGAGTGAAGAAGCGCTTTTGTTCTGCTTGGAGTGCTTTCTTTTCTCTTTGAATATTGATAAGACTTGGACGGAATCTGGCTTCACCTTTGCCCTTTTCAAGATCAATATACTGGCCATCGAATGTAGTAATCAGTGAATTACCTTCCACAATCTTATAATCGAGGTTAGGTAATGCCTGAGGATTCTCTTCATCTACAATCAGAGATAGCCAGAAGCGTAAACGGGCTATATCAACAGCGCCACGCTCAATATCGACACCATAGATATTATTCTGGATGATGTGCTTCTTGATTTCTGCTGCCTTGCTCTGCTCAATGCCTTCAAGGGCTGTACGACATTGGAAGAGTTCTTTAAGTAGGCCCATAGGGAATGCGCCTGAACCAATGGCAGGATCGCAGATTTTGACATCTTTCAGTTTCTGGTCTGTATCCGCTGGTAGCTTGTCGTTCTTTTCGTGAGTAGTCACAAACTGCCGGATAGCTTCTTTTGTTTCCTCATCCTCAATATCTGTCTGGAGGTAGACTATCAGACTTTCACGACACATATAGGTGACGATTTCCTTTGGTGTGTAGAAAGCACCTTTATCCTTATTATCTTCGAGTAAGTTCTCAAAGATTCGCCCAAGCATTTCGGGATCAACTCCAACTTCCGCATCATCAGGATCATTCTCGTCGATGGTAAAGTTGTATGACGCAAAGAAATCGAGCATCTGCTGCATATATTTGGCTGGCAGAGGAAACTCTGTCTCATCAGTAGCCTCACGCTCAAACAAACCACCATTCAGATAAGGCACACGGATGTTATGGCCTACTGCTGAAGACACAAGATCATTGGTACGTTCGGTATTTAAGTCATTGAACAGTTCTTCCAAAACGTTATCAACGAAATGATCCTTATCACGACAATCGGCAAATAGCTGCTGGATAAATTCTGGATTTCCCTCACCCCAAGGCTTTCCTACAGGCACACCAAGCCAGCCTTTCTTCTGTAGGAATTGGAGGAACACCAGACGGCCCATGAGTTTCTTGACATAATCGCGGACTGCTTTCTCTGGATTAGGAAATTGAGCAAACTCATCCATAATTTCCTCACAAGGATCATGCATGACTTTCTCCTCCCATTTATTGGCGATCTTCACCATCCGCTTACCCGTTATATATTGGATGATATCCTCGTAATTCTTTTTGTAATCATCAAAGAACATCTTGCTGACAGCCTCTACAGAGAAAGCTTTCGTCAGGTCTCTCAGTTTAAGGTCGCTCTTCTTTAGAATCTCAAACTGCTGAATGGCAGTACGGCTACGATGGCCTTCACCTAAAAGATAGGTAAAGCGCTTGGTGTCTGTAGATTCCTTCTGATAACTGCCATCTTCTGCAAAGTTCCATGATTCGCTGACATATGAAAAACGAAGCACGCTCTCTGTCTTACGGTAACAGAACATAAAGGCACCAGCATCCTTGTTGTGCCATTCTGTGAGCAGCATGTCACGGATGCCACGACGATTGCGTTCAATATCTACATTGTCAGAAAGTTCGACTTCATAGACTGCAATTGTCTCATCATCGCTGAGAGTAATTGTACCCAGCCATAATGTCTGCTTGGATAAAGCGCTATTAGTGCTGATCTCATAAGGCGTCGCCCAGAACTCAACCCTGTTTTTAAAGATGTCGCGCAACAGCAACTGCCAGTTCTGACGATTGTATTTTGACTCGATGACTTGTCTGTAATCTAATTCCATAAGGCCTCAGTTATTTAAAAGATTCTGAAAGTATGATGTTCGCTTCGGATTCCTCTTCTGCATGTTGGGTGTCGCGATAATATGCATTGTATTTGTTGGCCATAGCCTTAATCTCTGCCTTGGCCTCCTCCAATGCCATCTTTGCCTTGCCACCTGATCGCTGGAGGTCTTTGTTGATACGCTGCAGGCGTTTAGCTATATCTGTGATTGTTCCTCGCTGTGCCAATGATTTCAGCTGATTTACCTTCACCTGGATGTCTGGATCATCAGCGAACTGGGGGATAATCTTATTCAGCAGACTTATAGCAGTAGTCACCTGAGCACCAAGATTAGAACGCTGGTTCTGATTAGCCTCCTCTTCCTGTATCTCCTGCATCTTGATGGCCTTGAAGTGCTTGACGGCACTCTCCACGTGATCATGATGATGGTCTATACGTGGCTCCTTTGGTTCTTCTGGTGCAGCCTTGAAATAGTTCAGTGCATCAATGGAAGAGATGTCACGCACTTCTTCATCAGAAACGAGATAGAAGATCTTGCGGAAATTGGTTTTCAGGAATACCAGAGTGTCGCCAGAAAGTGTCACACCTTCAACTTGTCGGGATTCCCGACCAGTTCGACTACGCAAAGATAGTTTTTCAATGCGCTTATACTCCTTCAGATTCTGCTGGTACAAAGCCCGCAGTTCTTCATAGAAGGGCAGCTCCAGATTTCGTTCTTCTTCCTGTTCCTTCATGCCCTGCTTGAAGAGTTTGTCGAGATCCCTGTCGATAATCTCCTCCGTAGAATAGATCTGATTGTCCTCACCAAAGGTGGTGTGGAAGGTCTGGATCTTACTGAGCGAAATCTGTTTCAGATTAATCTGCTCATTGCCCTGACGAGAGGGATAGAACACATAATTATAGATGGTCCCTGATTTTGATCCGATACGGTTCACACGTCCTATGCGCTGCATCAGACGGGTGGCATTCCAAGGCGTATCATAATTGATGATGATATTCGAGCGATGAAGGTTGACACCTTCTGCCAACACGTCTGAGGTCAGGATGATATTATACTCATCTTTCTTTGTCTTCCAGTTTGCATCGAAGTTCTCGCGGATGGTCTTAAACTCCTGGTTACGGTTGTCGGAAGAGATCACCATCACATCGTCACGCTGGATGCGACGGGCCAGATAGTTGATGGTGTCTACGGATTCTGAGAATATGACCAGCTTGCCATCCGGATTGCGGTCTTTCCTGAAGAGTTCATGCTTCAAGAGGTCTTCGAATTTGGCAAACTTGGAATCATCCTCATCTTTGATCAGCGCCCACTCCAGCCACATATCATCGAGCAGCTGCTGATCTTTACGGAGCATATCAATGTATTCCGGTCTAAACTGCTCACGGGAGAAAAAGGCATTCTTGGGGTTCTTCTCTGCTTTTTCGTTCAGTTTCTCTTCTATCTCCTCTTCTGTCAGGCCCTTCTTGATGAGCATATTGATATCCATGTCAGGGGCAATGAAAATCTTATCATTCTCCCACATGTCAATAAGGTTCTGATTGGCATCCTTAAAGTTTTCAAGTGAAATCTTAAAGGCTTCAAAACTACTTTCCAATCGCTTGACAAGACCATTCTTACGGATTCCTGCCAAGCTACGGCTGATCGTTTCAGCATTATCATAGAGTCCTGCGGCTGCCTCAGGCTTCAGATAGGCAATGGCCTGATAGCGGGCATAAGTGAGACGCTCTTCCAATGTCTTCATGGCCTCTACAAACAGATTAGCCATGTGGTCATTCAGTTCATACTCTTTCTTGATGGGATCTGCCACTTTAGGGAACTTTTCGACATCCTTGCTATAACGTGCTATGCCCTCAATATCAGACCTTGTACGTCGCACGGTGATTGGCTTGATGACCGTCTCGCGAACCTTCTCAGACAGTCTCTTGAATTTCTTCACATCGAAGTTGGGGTCTTTCCTCAGCTTCTGGAACATCCTGACAAGCGGGGAGAAGAAGTTTGTCAGATTAGGAACGCCATCAATGGTACACTGGCGAGGATCCTGGAACATCGTAATCTGATAATAGATGTCAGAAAGCGAGTTGTTCATAGGCGTGGCAGAAATTAGCATCACCTTTTTCTTATAGCCTGGGATATAGCCCGTTTCCACACGTGGCATCTTGCAAATCTCCTGCAGCTCCTTGAAAGCACCCGTCGTATGGTTACGGAACTTGTGGGCCTCGTCTACCAACACCAAGTCAAAATCATCGGCATTCCAATAGTTGTAGTTCTCTGCATCAAGAATCTTACTCAGACTGCCATTAGAGACAAACTGCGTGTACTTGTCGATACCGAAGTCGCGGAAGGTGGCCTTCCAGTTCTGTTCAACGGCAGGGGGATAGACCACAAGAATCTTGGTATTGTCGCGTCCGTTCTCTATCAGAAATTTCTTGGCTATCATCGTGGCGATGACCGTCTTTCCAAGACCCACGACATCTGCCAGGAAGAAACCATCGTAACGTAGCAGCTTCTGATAGCCTTCAATGACGGCATCCATCTGATACTCGTATTTGGTATAGCCCTCAGGCATATCGAAGGGATCATCTTGGTCAATGGCCAACACTCTGTCGCTGAAGAATTCCATCAGCATCTTGATATAGAGTTCGTAGGGCGTCACGTCGCCACCCAGATAGGTGCCCTTTATGGCCTGTTCATAGTCGACAGCCGTGATCTCAGCACCCTCGGCCTCATTCCAAAGCTTTTCAAACTCAATCCTTGCAAACTCCACGTCATCGTATTGCGTCAGTTTGACATTGAATTCGTATTGCTTGTCATTGCCAATACCCAGACCATTGCCTGTCAGATTGCTACTACCTGTGATGGCAGCGCCCATGCTGTGCTGGTTATAGTTGTCTGGATAGAGGATATAGATCTTGGCATGAATCTTCTTTGAGGGATGGGCACGGAGTTCCAATTTCCCATCCAGCAGGTCTTGCAGCATCTGCATCATACCTTCCTCAACAGGCTTGGAATAGTTAGACTTTTCGATATCCTCACGGAATTGCTTCATGCAGTCCTGCTTTACACTCTCTTCTTCTCCATAGAAGATCCGACCTCGCTGAGCTGCACGGGCAATGTACTTGTCTACATCAATACCTATCAGCACCCTCACCTTGTTGACACTGTCAAGGAAGGGGCGCAAGGTAAAATAGCCTGATGCACGCAGGAATCCTACGACTGCATCCAGATTCTTAATTTGGGGGTTGTTAGTTAGTATTCCCTCAAATTCTTTGATCAGCGTGTTTCCTCCATCATTCGTGAAGAAATTGGATCTGATAGGTACGTCATTGTCCATATCTACGCTATAGTTTTAGGAGCGAAAGGACTATCTCGGATGATAATGGGTCTGTGCGATAAGACCTCAGGACACGAAAAAGCGCAGATTGGCGCTCATCGATGTCCCAAGGTCCTCGGATGACCCATTTGTAAAGACAAGTCCAGTCCACGCTAACGCGTAGACGCTGGTACTTATTCGTTTTACAAATGTCTTATGAATTTCCGAGGTTCAGGGACATCACCGAATATAGCACTAACGCTATGTTAATATTCCACTAAAATCATACCGGCACCTCCGCTGAGGCTCAAACTTGACCTGCGGTCGAGCCTGCTCACGCTCGACAATTGATGCAAGCATCATTGTACTCACTCAACCGCAGTCTTCTGCCATAGCAGCGTCGCGTCACGACGATTAGCCAGTACTTGATTGCAAAAGTACGAAGAAAATCTGATATTTGAGTATATTTTTTGCAAAAAACTTAAAAAACTACAGAAATTCCTTGGAGAATTGAAATTAAACGCTTATCTTTGCATTCAGAAAGAACATCGGAGGCGAGTTCTCCGTTATCAGAAGACTCCTTGGAAGCAAACGGGCGCTTTATCTCGTCAATACTTCTGAGGAGTTTTTCCTTTACTATTGGCGTGCGAGCATGATCATAGTACGTGGTGCCGTTCTTAACACCTATCACCAATTTCACGGTATAGTCAACGCCTTCCATCTGCAAGCCCACTACGTAATAACGAAAAGAGTCATAATCATTGATTTCCTTCTCGTTGACGACCTCGCCAATGAAGATAGAAGACCTGATTAATTCGGGGATTATTGCCAGGGATTTTAGATGAGCAATACTTTCTGCATCATGACGGGTTACCTTTTCTGCACCTTTTCGAGTGATTCTGATAATGTCGCCCGTGTCATTATTAACATAGTTCCCACGTAGATTTGCTCGGATGAATTTCTCGGCAGATCTGTTGTTCAGCTCGTACAGGCCAACATATTCCAGGCCTGAGGAAATGATAGTCTTACTATTCCTCAGTTTCTCAATTCTCTGTTCAAAGGTACTTGTTTCCATCTTGTATTAAGAGTTTAAAGTAACAATGCGATTGCAAAGGTACAAAATTTTTTTGAAACTATGGAAGATTTTGAGAAAAAAGATAAAATAAATCGAGATTTGTTTGGAAGGAAAGAGAATAATTCGTATCTTTGCAGCGTCAAACGTATGTTTTGACTACGCCGCTGAGTGCGGGGAGTAAGACCTTATCGCCCCTGCTCCATTTAAAGCCACCTCCCAAGGGCGGCTTTTTTATTTTTCATAAAGCTTTCTGAAGATACGGTTGAAGCTAGGATTACAAGCTAATCCACGCTTGACAGTGATCGTCTTGTTGCCCTTGAATATCAGTACCTCAATGGCATCTCGGCTTGACTCAAAATAGGTTTTGATATCTGAAGCCAACAAACGCGCATTATAGTCTGTCAGCATATTCAGTAATACACGATTGTGGCATTGTGACATGTGGCAGGAAGGTTTTAGTGATATGGAGTATGCCGGGGGGATGGAGAATGATGTAACAGGAAGATTATATAATAATTATATTATTACTTATTATATATATTATAATATATATAATAAGTAAATGTTCTTGCGACAAGATTTCCAAGAATGCTTCCTGCCACATGTCACAATGACACATTTATGGCAGGAGGATAGTCATATTTATTTACATATCATCAATGAATAAGCAGGGGCGTTTTGAAGGACTAAGGAACGTTGAGGTTTAGGCTAAGGAAAGTCCCGCTTTCATTAAAGGAAAATGGGACTTTGGGCTAAGGAAACTAACAAGGCCAGAAATAGCCGGAAAATGGGCAATTAAGGCTGTCCGAGTGATTGGTAAATAATATTTACTTCTGACGGAAGAAACGTGCGGCGTTTCTGTTTCGCGAGATGTGCCAGGGCGGGATCGTCGAGCAAAAGGGCCTTCAGTTTCAGCCAGGCTGACATCGGCTTGATGTTCGGAAAGTAATGTGTCGCGAGCTCCGTGCGACCGAAAGATCTTGTGGTTTGAGACATAAATAATCATAGTTCTTCAGCGGTACAAAGATACAAAAAATAATTGAGATAAAGAAAGAAATAATGATTTTTTATACACGAATTACCATGAATTATCACGAATTATCCATTAATGCATTTATGAAAAATTATATGGGCATTATATGGGCATTATATGTTAAAGCAAGAATCTGCAGGATATTTTGAAGAATAACTTTATGGAACTTTACAGAACTTGATTCGGAATGGGAAAAGTCTTGCAGGGGTCAGGAATTTGTTGTAATTTTGCACTGACAATTTGAGATGTCAGTGCGATTGCGGGCTGCGGCTCAGCATATCTCGAGAGGGTCTCGGA
>JAEEGK010019979.1_pt1 | contig 14300 bp, 15 predicted proteins | sample 8958771 | NCBI WGS metagenome assembly JAEEGK01 (sample SAMN16246547, study PRJNA631951) | gut metagenome | biome: gut microbiome; feature: rumen; material: SC-attached | host: Bos | place: Iran: Karaj | collected 2018-10
ACGATTAAAGAAAATATAGAATAATTAAAAAATGATATTTTTGAAAAAATAGACTTAAATGATTTAAAAGTGAAATTTGAAAAAGATAAAAAATATATAATTGATTATTTCAATATAGAAAATAATATAAAAAATGATAATACTATCGATTTTAAAAATATATTAGAAATAAAGTCATCATTAGAAAAAGGCCTTTTATCTATTAATAATAATTTTAATAATCTTTATGAGGAATTTAAAAATATAGGATAAATTCCAGCTGATTTATCAAACAAATTAAAGGATATTTTTATTGATAATTTAAATATGCCATTAATATTATTATTATCTCAGAAGAAACATCATTCTATAGATTATAGTAAGTTAGAAGTTAATTCCACTTTATTATCAATGCCTACAATAAGTAAAAAGATGGAATACTGAAATACAATTATAAAAAAATAACTTATTAAACATCTCCATTATCTCCTGATATATATTCCAAACCAATTACATTAAATATTGTGTCATTAATAGATGAAGATATTAGAGCAGAAATAGAAGAATTTCCTGATGAAGATAAAAAGGAAGATAATAATAATGAAAATAAAGAAGAAGATAATAAAGAAAATAAAAAAGTTGATGATGAACAAATAGATTCTGGAGGAGAATCAGAAAGTGAAGAGGGAAATAAAGAAATTGAAGTTCCAATAAATGAAAATATTCCTCTTAAAAATATAAAAGATAATGAACAAATAAAATATATGAAAGTGAAAAATTATATTCAATCTAAAGAACCTATTCAAATTGAAATATATATACCTAAGTTTGAGAAAAGTGATAAAATAGAAAATCAATTAATAAGAAGAAATTTCAAATTAAGTACAGGAAACTCCAATTGTGAAGTAGAAATCTAAATTAAAATATTAACTGTTCCAATTGAATTATTGTTATCCTACAATAATTATAAATTAGAGTATTTAAATGAAAATTTTTATTTAAAAATGTATCAATTATTTTCAGAAGAAAAATTAATTTTCAAAATTCAAAACTATATTAAGGGTTTAAATAACTATATAAAAACAAGAATTGAATCTTTGGCAGGAAATACATCTAAAGAGCCAAATGTAATTTCAAATAAAAAACTAATTAAAGTTATATCTGAAGAATCAAAATAAACTCAGAAGAAAAAAGAATATAATTTAAGTGTAAATGCACCTAAAATTAAAAATAACGAAGCTAAAAGAATAAATAAAAACAGATTCATTGGAGAATAATGGTGCTATTTTCAATATAATCAAAAAGAATATAAATTTAACAAGAAAAAAATTATATTACTTTCAAAATTAAAATAGATACAGGAAAATACATTGATAAGAATATTGGTAAAATTATTTGTGAAATTGAAGGAATTTCTCAAGAAATTGAAATCGAAAATAAAGAATTTAATTCTAAAATAACTGATATAAATTTAAATGAAATAGATATATTTAAGTATAATTATAATGATTCAAATAAATCTTTTAAATTGGATAAAATTAAAGAAAAAGATGATTTAAATAATAATGGAATATATGTATGTCCATATGGAATTTGGAATTTCGGAATTTATGATAAAAAATATTGGATTTCCCAAAATGGTAAAATAAAATTACTTGATAAAAAAGTAGATAAAAACTATTATGAAAGATATTGGATAATTTTTCAAGAAAAATATTATCCACTTTTAGGAATCCGTGGAAATGAATGGTATCCTCTTATTGATGAAGATGAAAATGAGGAGCAATTATTTTATGTTCACGACAATTATGATTCTATTCAAAAAAAATATAATACATATTTAACTTCTTCTAATAATGTAATGAATGATTCATCTAAATTTTTAAATTATTTAGAAATATATTATAATAAAACCTATATGGATTTATAAAAAGAACTCTCTAAACAAAAATATGAAAAATTAAACATAATCAACTTTTCTTATTTTGCCTATTTAATATTTGAAAAGCCACAAGAAACTCTTAAATCAATTAAAAAATCTCTCCCAGATTCAATAAAAAATGAGATAAATGAATATATAGATAATATTCTAAATAATTCATATCCAAAAAATTGGGATTATCTTAATTTGAACAAATATAATTTAATATAAAAAATATATCGTATTTTCAAAGATAAAAGAGAGGATTTTCAAAAAAAAATATTAAATGATAAAGTAGAAGATTTGAAAAATCAATTTTATTTGTATGAGCCTAAAAATAGACAAATAACAATTGATTCAATAGAAAAATTATCTCAAAATATTAAAACAGTTATAGATGATATAATAAATACAGAAGAAGAAAGAAAAAAAGATAATAGTAAAAAAAATGATTCTATAATAGGTGATAAATTTTTAATAAAAGATAAAAATGTTCAACAAATTAATGTTAATACAAAACAAATTGAATCATTTAATTTTCTTTCAGATAAAAATAATAAAACTAATTCAATTGATGAAATTGAAATAAAAGATATTATACCGCCAGAAAATTATTCAATAAATTCATTAATGAAATCTTTAGGAAGTTGTATTTTTAAAACTCAAATGCTTCCACCCTTTATTAGATATTCTTGTTATTATACAATGAAAGATCAGATAAATAAATCAAAAGATATTTTATCAAATTTATTCAATTTATATGAAACAGTAAAAGAACATGGGTTTTCTTTAATTTCTCCAAGAACTAAAGAATATCAAAAATCTTTCGAAATAATGATTTCAAAACTACAACAATTGGGAGTAGATTTTTCGCAAAGTAAAGATATAATGAAATTAGTTAATATAATAAAGAGGGATGATAATAATCAAATTCAAGATTTTATTAATTACAAGAAAAGGATGAACCTTAATTAAAAGCAAATAATTTTTAATTTTGATTAGATGAAGATAATTATTCAAACACAAATAAAATTATTGCCAGAGGGCTGATATATCAGAAAATCAGAATTGTATCAATACAAGATTCACAAGATATGAAATTTAATTAAGAATGGACGATTAAAGTAAAAAAGATAATAAAATAACTCAAAAACAGGCTCCTTCTGAAAATCTGGAAAAAAAATTATGATAATCAAGATATTCAACAACAGAAAAAATTATCAATCCAGAAAACATAAAGACCTATCAAGAAGCTTTAGAAGATCCTTTGAACAATTTAAATAAAACTGACAATAATAAAATAAAAAAAAAATTGGATTTATCAAAAAAAAGCGGAAGATAAAAATAATTTCATAACTGGAAAATATTTTGAGGACAGAAATTCGACATAGAAAAAGAAACAAACAGAGTTATTGATAAAATTAAAAATATAAGTAAAGATAAATTAAAGGTGTATGATATAACAGAACGTGAAGGTAAATTAGATAGACTATTTTATTCAGATAAATTAAAAGAATTTTTGAAAGAATCGATTAAAATAGAAGAAAATGCAAATATAAATAAATTATTAGAAAGCAGTCAATTTTTGTCCAACATTATTTTTGCCCCAATTTCTGATACAAATATAATAGAAGAAAGAAATTCCATATAAAAACTTAGAAGTAAATATTTTATTAGACTGTGCAAGGACAATTGGAGATATGGAAAAATTTTTTGTAATGCTACAATTATGTGCATTAACTACTGTTTTATATTCTTTGGAAATTCCATATTTAATTTCAGTTGTAGGAGATAGTGGTTTTAAAGTAGTTTCAAAAGAATTAGACAAAGAGAATTCTATAGAAAATCTCCAAAAAGCTTTAGATTTTATTTTTATAAAAAGATGCAATACAAATATTGCTTCATGTATTAAACATCAATAGATAAATTTAAAAGTTTGGATAAAGATTCTCATAGAGTTTTCTATATGTTTACAAATGGATTAGTTAAAGAATTTGATTTATTTGTTCAATAAAAAGATAAAATATTTGTTAATCCTAATCATTCTTTTGCTTTTATTTTTTCAAAGCCTAAAAATATAAAAAAAGAACATTAGAATTTTTAACAAAATTTTTGGATAAATTCGTCAAAAAAAGCAAATCAGAATAATTATCTGTTGAATTAATAAAAATGACTGAAGAAAAATATATTAAAAATAAAGATAAATATGATTTAAATAATGAAAATTTAAGGGAATTTATATAAAAATATAATTAAATTTAAAATAAATAAATTATCATTTAATCTAAAAAATGAAAATTAAAACCATATCAATGTTATATATTAAGTATAATAAATAATCATTTTATCTTATAACATTTCTTGTTTTTTTTTAGTAATGGCATTAAGTCTTTGTCTATATAATTCTTTTTGTTCATCAATTTTTTCTAGATATTCCATTTCCCTTAATTGTGCAGCTCTTTCTTCATATTTAATATCTTGTCTTTCTCTTTTTCTCAAATCTTTTTTTTTCTCTTATTTGATACAATAATTGAATTTGATGTGCTTTTCTCTTATCCGCTTCAATTTTATTTATTTCTTCATTTTTATTATAATAATCATTTATAGCTTTATCAACATGTTTTCTTCTAGTATTGCATTTTTTTCATCTTCTGAATTTTTTTTGGTATATTAATGCCTGTCTCCTGCCCTTATATATATCTTTTATTAATTCAATTCTTTAATTTACTTCTTTTATCCATTCTTCTTGTTCTTTTTTTTTAGGCTTTGTCGGCCTCTTCTTGGGATATTTTATCCATCAAAATTTCTGCTCTTTTTTATGGTTCATAAAGTATTCAAGGTATTTTTTATTTTGTTCAAATTCTTTGACTCTTTTTTCTTTTTCTTTTTTATCTATTAAATCTAGAGGTTTTTCCCCCGCTAGTATAGATTCTATTAATTCTTTGTCTTTTTTTCTTAAATTATTTTTTTTACGTTCTTCATCTTTTTTTTGGTTGAATTTTTCTATATCTATATATATACTTTTTTTGTCCTTCATTTTCTTTTTCTTTCATTTCATCTCTTCTCCTTAGTTCTTTTAATCTTTGTCTTTCTAAGTCTTTTATTTCATTGGCATGTTTTATCGCTTTTTCATTTTATTCTCTTTTCCATTGTTGGTAATCGTATTTTTTAATTTATTTTTTTTGCTAATTCTTTTCTTTTTCTTTCTCTTTTTTTTTCTCTATTTCAAATTCATTCAATTTTACATCGAACATTTCTTCTTTCTTTTTTCTCCTTTTCCCTTCTTTTAATATATCTGAAGTTTGATTTTCTTGTTCTAAATAACATTTTTACAGCAAAAGCTTCACTGTCGTTTTTTCTTAATTCATCAGTTATGTCATAAAATCTTTTTTTTTGTAATTTTTCCACATTAGTATCCCTATCATTTAATCCTTGGGTTTTTAATAATTTTAATCCGGCTTCCATTCTTTTTCTGGCATCTTCTGGCTTTTCTTGGCTATCTATTAGTTCTTGGTGGTATTGGGCTTCTTCACCGTTTAATAGTTCAGATAATTTTTTTTACGTAAATTCCAAAAATTTTTCTTGTTTTCAAATCTTTTTTTTCTGTTGATTGTAATTTCTGGTTTCATCTCTTTTCAGATTTTTTGCATCCCAGTGGACATTTTTGGTAGTGATTTTATTTTCGTTTATGTAATTGTATATACATCACGGAGTTTGTTTTCATTCTCTTTTTTACATAAAATAATTGTGCCGAAATGCTTGGGTTTATAATATAAAATATATTTTATTAAAATAATAAATTACCATTTTTTTAAGATTAAAATTTAAATATTATATGGGGATTGGGCCAATCCCAAATATTCAATAAAATAATTTGTGCTCTAATTAATTAACTATTTTTTATTAGTTAATTAAATTAAAAAATAATTAATATATAAATGAGACAAAGTTCAGAATCAATATCAACAACAGATGATTTAACTCAGCAAAAATTAAATAATTATAAGGAAAGAGGTATGAATTTACTAAATAGAACTGAAGTATCAGAAAAAGAAATACGTATTATTCCAAGGGATGAACAATGGTTCTCCTGGAGTTTTAGATATATTAATTTCTATTTTTATACTTTAAGCTCAAATTCTTCTTTCAAATGGTTCAACATTCAAAAAAGGAAAAAAGAATATAATCGGAATTATTAATAAAAGGAAGAGATAATATAAACAGAGATAAAATACCGGCTTGTATACTATCAAATTATTTTATCACATCGTGGAAAATCCTTCTTCTCACGATATATTTAGTATAATCAATAATTTTTTTTATTCAATTTATATTTTTGAGATAAAGAAAATATGATGTGTTCTAAAAATTATTTAATAGATAATGAAAAAAATAAATCAATAGTAGAAAAAAATATAGAAATATTAAATGACAAAAATGACTCTCGATATCATGCAATTAAACACGAATTTGAAGAAGATTTTCTAAAAGCAAAAGGAAGTGAGGAAAATGATTTTGCCAAAAAATTTTTAGATGCAAAATTATTTTCAAATGATATAATTAAAGAATCCCCTTTTACTTTAAAATAAAGAGTATTTAGTTATCAAATTCGAAAAAGAAGCCAAAGAATCAATAAGAATAAAAGTTCACCAGTCTGATAATATTGATGTGACAGAAAACAAAAAATTATTTAATACATTAACAAAAGCCCAAAAACATTGTTTTATTTTCCTTATTTGCTCTATAATATCAAAAAAAACTCCTATAATTCAAGGACCTACTGCTTCAGGTAAATCATATCTTTTAAATGTTGTATCAATTTTATTGGGATAAAAGACGAATTTATATCAAATGAATTCAAATACTGGAATGTCTTTATTAATTTGCCAAGAAGTCATAAAAAAAGATTTCGATGAAAAAAAAAATATCAGAGGCGTATGAGAGTATAAAGAATTTATTACCAATATCTAAAAATGATAAACCTTTTAAAGAAATGAGTCTAAAAGATTATAAAAAAAATAAATGAAAAATAGATAAATTAGATAAAAAGAAATTGCTAATTTAAAAAAAGTAAGAAGATCTATTTTTATTATCATTTCACCTCCAAGTAGATTTAAACATATTGATTCTGCGTTTATCGAACCAATAAAAAAAGATAAAAAATATAAAAAAGATAAAAAATATAAAAAAGATAAAGAAGATAAAAATGATAAAAAAGCTAAAGAAGACAAGAGATACAGAGAAGATCAAAAAATATCGGAAAAGATAAACCAAATTGGGTTAGCTTAGATGGAATAGAAATGGCTCCATCTCAAATGCTAGAAAAAATAGCCCCTCTTTGTGGTGAGAATCCTAAAATAAATATTTATGAATCCCGAAAAGGTATATATATATTACTTCTGAAGATATAAAGAAAATTTCCTTATTTTTATAATTTATAATCCTTCTAATAAAGGCTCAAAAAGTATAGACCCAGTTTTATTTAATAAATTTGCTTCTTTTACCTTACCATCATAAGATCATTGTCAATCTGATTCAGCTTCCGTTATTTATAATTCAATTAAATTAAACAAATACTCTGATAAAAATGCTTGGAATATAATAAGCTTAAAATTAGTTGCTTCCCATCTGTTTGCCACAAAAAAAGTGAAACTCATTTAGAACAAATGGCTGGGGGAATTAGATTTACTCCAAGAAATCTATAGCTTTTATAACGGCAGATAAAAATAATAATAAATTCAATGATAATGATGAAGAGGAAACTATGCATTGAATAAAGTCTGTCTTGATTATGTTAATTCATTTGTCGACATTCAAAATGAAGAAAAAACCAAAAACAGTGATTATTATTCAAGAAAAGAATTCAAAAAAGATATTTTCAATTAAAATATATTTTCAATTCTTTTACAAAATCACATGATTCAATTATAATGATGGAGGATATTAAAGTCAAAGATAAATTTCCTAAAATTATGGAACCTTTATTGCAAATTCAAAAAGCTTCAACTAATAGAGCTTCTCAATATATTTTTGATTTTGGAGATTTTGTCAAAGAATGTATGGATGTTTATTTAGAAGAAGAAAATATAAAATATATTAAAGATCAAATAGATGATACTTTAAATTTATTAAATAATTCTGATTTACCTAAAGAATCACTTTATTCATTTTATCAAATTAAATTAATTGAAATTTTATACAATGAAATATTAAATAATATTGATTGTATTAAAAGTGAAAATAAAGGACATAAAATAAATTTAGATCAATTTCTTAGATTAGAATCTTTAAAACCAATTTTTTATTAAAATTTAGATTATTAGAAGGTTTAAACAATAAAGGGAATTCAAATTTCAGATATAATATGAATCCAATTTTATATAAGCCAGAATTAGATAAATTATTAATGAATTTAAATAGCCTAATATTAAATAAAAATAAATCCGCATTAAAAAATTTTGTATTTTTTTGCCAAGAAAATCACCAATTTTTAAAATAATGTAGAAATAGTTTTCCCTTTTAATCAATTTAATGAAAATTGTTTAGAAACATATTTTAAAATAGCTTATGATTATATACAATTAATGGCTGAATTTTATAAAAAAGAACAAATTTTGTTTTTATTTTTGATAATGAGGAATTTCCTTTTATATTTGAAGAAAAGCAATATAATAGATATTCTCCCATTTTAATATTAAATGAAAAAAATAATATATATTTATCAAAAGGAACATGCTTTAAATGCAATATTAATTCAAAACAAGAGAAAATCAAAATAATGGACAATGAAATTGAAGATATCAAAGAAAAAGAAGAAAAAACAATTTATTATATAAATTTTTTTAGACAATATTCTGGAAATATTACTGGAAATATTAATAAAGATAGAATTAAAAATATAATGATATCTTTTTATGAAAAGAATAAATATAATTATAAATTGCTTAGTAATAAAAAATTTTTAACTTCTAATTTATTTTTGACAAATAATAGTATAATTCCAAAAATATGGACATTTCTTTTTGCGTTTAAAAATAATTCAAATGTTTTAGATTATATATTAAAAAATTTACTTCAATTTGAAAAAGATATATTTTATATTATAAAAAAAGATTTTTATGATAATTTAAAAGATAAAAATCAAATAAAAGATATTATTGAATTTACAGATAAAACAAACTTTTTTTATAGTGAACAGAGTTACCTTTGGAAAGATCTAATAGGAGAGCAATTAAAAAATGATTTAAGAGAAGATGAATATAAAAATTTAAATAATCAAATTGAAAAAGAATTATCTAATGTAGAAACATTAAGAAAATTTTCATGGCCTGAAGAAAGTATTGATCAATATAAAAAAACTTTAAATTCATATTTAGAGAAAATTAAAGAAAAAATTGAACATGAGAAAATAAATAGTAAGATAAAGGAAGCAGAAAAAAAATTATTAGAAATGAGAAAAAAAGTCTGGAATTTAAATTTAAATCAAGGCCTTAATGCTTTTAAAATGAATATAACTGATAGAATAAGTAATTTATTAAAAAGGAAAGAAAAAGAAGATATACTGTTGAAAGAAACAAAAACAATAGAAAAAGAAATTAATGATCTTATTTTAGAGTCTAAAAAAAAAACAGTGAATTCTTCAAAAAAAAATGACTTAAATTGGGGAATACAAAAATTTAAAACAATTAAAAATGATGATAATAACAATACAAAATTATATAAAATTATGTTAGATTATGCAACATACAAAGAATTTGAACAGAAAATAATAAATGCAAATACTCAAGAAAGAATGAGATATGGAGCACAAATAGAACAATCAAATTCAGAATTAATATCTTTATTAAAATATATCCATTCTTTTGGAAATGAAATAATTGGACCTGAAACTGAAAAGACAATTAAAAGTATGTCTAGGGCAAAATTAATGCTTAAATTGTTTAATGATAATATTGATATTCAAAATTTCAAAAACTTCATTCAAGATTTAAATAATAAATCTAAAAGGACTCGAATAACTGAGCAAGAATATAGATATACTTATGAAATTGCTTCCCATTATGCTTTAACCACAAAAATAATTCAACCAAAATTTGATGCAAAAGACATTGTATATTTATTCTTTAAATATAATGAAGAAAATAACTTTGTTGCAGGGCCAATCTTTGATAAAATTAATGATAAAAAAAAAATGAATATTTTATATAAAGAAATTAACATTTTAATTAATAAGAATAAAAATGAATTAGTTAATATTTCTGATATATGTGCATTTTTGGCTAAAATAATATATAAAAATTACAAGGAAAAACAAAATGAAGATATTCCAGAAAATTATGAAGAATTAATGAAAATGCTTCAAAGAGAATTAAAAGAACAAAAGGGCTTTAATGATGATATAATAAATTGTCTTATTAGTGTAATGAAATTATCCAAAAAATTTGATGATATTATTAAAGATAAAGAAAAAATTGAAGAAAAACCTCTTGATTTTAATGATATGATAATATTCAATCAAAAAGATAATAAAACTATAGAAATTAAAGAATTACTTACACACGAAATGAATCCTTCTTTTAAATTTTATATAATTAAAAATTTAGAGCTTTTAAAAAGAATATTTAATTCAGAATTAAGCAAAGAAGATATTTCCGATTTATTTTCATCTCAAAAAAAAGAAATATATATACCATTTTGGGTCTTTTTAATAAGAAATATGTCATCTGTCAATTGTATTAATTATGAAAATAACAATAATCCATTTCATCAAGAAATATCAGAATTTGTTAGAGAAAAAATTGAAAATTTAATAAATGAAGAAAAAGGGAATAAATTAGATAATTCTTGGCTTAATTTAATGTTAGATAAATTAGATGATGTTAGAAATGAAGTAGAAATGCCTAATGTACGATTGTTTTATTATTTTTTTAATAATTTATTTGAAAGATTAAATTCAGATGGAATTATAAAAGAAAAAATACAAAATATACTTAAAGATTATTATATTGAATTATTAAATTATTCATTTGAAGGAACATTAAATAATATTTTATCTGAAGATATAAAACAATCTGATAACAATATATTAAAATTAATAAAATCACCAAATGAATTTATAAAAAATAAAGTAATCAACGAATATTCAGACCAAAGTAAAAATCTATTTAAAAATGATAAATATAAAGATTTAATAAATACTTTAGATAAAATGATTTTAGGTATTCCTAACTACATTGAAATAATTAAAAAAAATGTAAAAGATGTAGAAGATAAATTCTATGAAGAAAAAGAAAAAGAAGAAGTTAAAAATAAAATAGAAGAAATAAATTCAAAAGTGAAAAAATATAATTATAGATATGATAATCTTCTAAATGGAGAAGATATAGCAAATGCATTAAAGGGTATTCAAATTCATCCAGATAGAATCAAAGAATTAGAAGAAGAAAAAGATATAGAGCAATATAAAGGATTATTAGAAGAAGAAAAAGATGAAAATAATAATATTAAAAATATTGTTTTTTGGAAAATCCCTTTCGAAAGTGCAAAAAAACTTCATATAAAATATGATTTTGATGGAAAAACAAATCAAATTCAAAAAGGAAAAGATAAAAATCAATATTTATATTTTATAAAAGACCAAATTTCAGATGAATTTAAAAACAAATTTTCTGTATATATAGATAAAGAAAATAAGAAAGTTGAAGATTATATCAAATTTGAAAAAGCCGAGCAAAAAACAATAACAAAATTAAAAGAATTAAAAAATATAAAAGAAGAAATATTTGAAAGAATTAAAAAAGATTTTATCCAAAAAATCATAGTTCAAAAAGTAAATTTTAATGGAAAAACCATTGATGAAATGGTAAAACTATTTAATGATTTAAAAGAATTATTGTCAAAGATGAAAGAAAATATAGAATCATTAAAAAATGGTAGTTTTGAAAAAATAGACTTAAATGATTTAAAAGTGAAATTTGAAAAAGATAAAAAATATATAATTGATTATTTCAATATAGAAAATAATATAAAAAATGATAATACTTTCGATTTTAAAAATATATTAGAAATAAAGTCATCATTAGAAAAAGATCTTTTATCTATTAATAATAATTTTAATAATCTTTATGACGAATTTAAAAATATAGGACAAATTCCAGCTGATTTATCAAACAAATTAAAGGATATTTTTATTGATAATTTAAATATGCCATTAATATCATTATTACCTGAGAAGAAACATCATTCTATAGATTATAGTAAGTTAGAAGTTAATTCCGCTTTATTATCAATGCCTATAATAAGTAAAAAAGATGGAATACTGAAATGCAATTATAAAAAAATAACTTATCAAACACCTCCATTATCTCCTGATATATATTCCAAGCCAATTATATTAAATATTGTGTCATTGATAGATGAAGATATTAGGGCAGAAATAGAAGAATTCCCTGATGAAGATAAAAAGGAAGAAAATAATGGTGAAAATAAAGAAGAAGATAATAAAGAAAATAAAAATGTTGATGATGAACAAATAGATTCTGGAGGAGAATCAGAAAGTGAAGAGGGAAATAAAGAAATTAAAGTTCAAATAAATGAAAATATTCCTATTAAAAATATAAAAGACAATGAACAAATAAAATATATGAAAGTGAAAAATTATATTCAATCTAAAGAGCCTATTCAAATTGAAATATATATACCTAAGCTTGAGAAAAATGATAAAATAGAAAATCAAATAATAAGAAGAAATTTAAAATTAAATGCAGGAAGCTCCAATTGTGAAGTAGAAATTGAAATGAAAATATTGACTGTTCCAATTGAATTATTGTTATCCTGCAATAATTATAAATTAGAGTATTTAAATGAAAATTTTTATTTAAAAACGCATCAATTATTTTCAGAAGAAAAATTAATTTTCATAATTCAAAATTATATTAAAGGTTTAAATAACGATATAAAGACGAGAATTGAATCTTTGGCAGGAAATACATCTAAAGAGCCAAATATAATTACAAATAAAAAACCAATTGAAGTCATATCTGAAGAATCAAATTCAACTCCTGTGGAAGAAAAAGAAGAAAAAGAATATAATTTAAATGTAAATGTAGATATACCTAAAATTAAAAATGACGAAGTGAAAAGAATAAATTGTAAAATTGAATTTTATATAAGCCAAAATTATAAAATACCAATAATAATAGATAGTGTTATTATACCGAGAAACTATACTTTTCAAATATATGATTTTTCAAGTAAAAACTTTATTTCAAAAAAATTAGGACTTATAATTCCATCTTCTTCTGAAGATAACAAATTTTCCATAAAATATTCACCTAATAATAATTTAGAAATAGATTTACATTTGTTAATTACTGTTCCTTATAAAAAAGAAACAAAAGCAATAATAAAAACAGATTCATTGGAGAATGATGGTGTTATTTTAGAATACAATCAAAAAGAATATAAAATTGATCAAGAAAAAAATCATTTGACTTGCAAAATTAAAATAGATAGAGGAAAACACATTGATAAGAATATTGGTAAAATTATTTGTGAAATTGAAGGAATTTCTCAAGAAATTGAAATTGAAAATAAAGAATTTAATTCTAAAATAACTGATATAAATTTAAATGAAATAGATATATTTAAGTATAATTATAATTATAATGATTCAAATAACTGTTTTAAATGGGATAAAATTAAAGAAAAAGATGATTTAAATAATAATAATAATGGAATATATGTATGTCCATATGGAATTTGGAATTTCGGAATTTATGATAAAAAATATTGGATTTCCCAAAATGGTAAAATAAAATTACTTGATAAGAAAGAAGATAAAAACTATTATGAAAGATATTGGATAATTTTTAAAGAAAATTATTATCCACTTTTAGAAATCAGTGGAAATGAATGGTATCCCCTTATAAATGAAGATGAAAATGAGGAGCAATTATTTTATGTACACGACAATTATGATTCTATTCAAAAAAAATATAATACATGTTTAACTTCTTCGAATAATGTAATGAATGATTCATCTAAATTTTTAAATTATTTAGAAATATATTATAATAAAACCTATACGGATTTACAAAAAGAACTCTCTCAAAAAAAATATGAAAAAATAAACCAAAATACCTTGAAAAAAATTTTAGGAAAAATAAAAGAAAATAAAGTTTTAGACACTTTAAAAAGATTTGAACAATTGAAAAATGAAAACTTCAACTTTTCTTATTTTGCCTATTTAATATTTGAAAAGCCACAAGAAACTCTTAAATCAATTAAAGAATCTTTCCCAGATTCAATAAAAAATGAGATAAATGAATATATAGAAAATATTCAAAATAATCTATATTCTGAAAATTGGGCTTATCTTAATTTGAACAAATATAATTTG
>JAEEGK010019980.1_pt1 | contig 14300 bp, 22 predicted proteins | sample 8958771 | NCBI WGS metagenome assembly JAEEGK01 (sample SAMN16246547, study PRJNA631951) | gut metagenome | biome: gut microbiome; feature: rumen; material: SC-attached | host: Bos | place: Iran: Karaj | collected 2018-10
ATAACAGAATCCGAGATCTGTAAATCCCAAATATGTACCAGCCTCATAATCGAAAATGGAATTTACGTATATTATCTGCGAATCGCCCCTTGTTGCATCAGGCTCTTTTCCCATATTCTCTTTTACCTGATCAATAGTATCTCCCCACTTGGAACCCATAAAATCCTGATCCTTATCCTTGGTGGGAACTATAGAATCCAGAATATTAACCCATTCATCCACTTCAAATCTAGGATCTGTTTCAGTCTGCTCCTGTTCTGCATTATCTGTCGCAGTAGTCTCTGTTTGTGTAGTTTCCGGTACTACTTCCTGCTGTTTTTGTTCAACAGTCTCTTCAACCTGAGTAGTTGTTGCTACAGTTTCCTCTGCACTGTCAGATGCGCAGGCAACGCTCATGATCATGGTAATAATCAGCAGCGGAAACACTGCTGCCCTCTTAAACTTTTTCACTGATTTATACTCCCTTAACACTTGTATTCATATTGCTCGAATTGCAAATAAATATCTTATCTGATCAAACATCCTCATAGTAGAATCTTCCGAGGAAGAAGAATGAAAGGAAATAAAGCACCAATACAATGATTGTCAATACTGCAGTATATGACGCCATATAAGGATAACTCATATAATTCAAAACACCGCTTATCAGCAATAATACTGCAGGAGCATAGAAAAGAATCTTTGACTTCGATCCAGTGTATTCGTTTGCTTTAAATGCGTATTTGTAAACAACAAAAATGAGAAGTGCATAAGCCAACGTGGAGAATACTGCTGCCCCAGCCATAAAAGCATATGTTTTTGCGTAATCTTCCCCAGCGTACTTGATTCCTTCAATTACGCTGTAGATTATGTTGTAGACTCCGGATGCTGCATACAGCCCATAAATCACCATTGAAAGAATGTATTTCCTGCCAAGGATAACGGATATCAAAAGCACTATTTTCATGAGTGTAAATATAACAGACAGCACTCCTACATTGCTGATAGCAAAATAACTTGCAACAGAGTTGCCAAAGTCAATGATAAAGTTGAGCTGTAGTAGTATTGTTGCTGCAATCAAACACTTAAGTGCTCTTGGTGAAAACTGCTTCTTAGTAGGATCCTGTCTGCTTGGCAGCGTCAATGCATGAATTAGTGCCGGGAGGAAAAAGAAAAGTCCATATACAAAAAATCCTCCCTTGCTGTATCCTTTATCACTTGCTATTTTGGCCGGGATGAATGCAAGGGCAGCACCTACTATTAGTACAATTATGCTTGAAAAATTCATTGGTTATAATTCCTCTCTATTTTCAGATTTATTCTTTCTGTTTTGAACAATTGCATCAGCCTCAGCTTCTAGTTTTTGCCTTTCTTTCATCTGCAATTACCATAGCTAATTCTTCAGGTATCTCATCAAGATCACAATCTCCTCCAATGAATTTTGTAAGGAGATCCTTTCTTTCCTCCCACTCCCCGGCTTTGCTTAAAAGCTCAGCACGAAGTCCATCTCTGCGCAGCACTCCACTGCCAATATGAGATTTATAGTACTTGTATTTTACCTGATCAGATCTTGGGCTTATGTAACTATCACCGAGTTTTTCTTCGTAATACTTATCAATTTCATCAAAAGAGCTAAAGATGTTTTCACGATATATCTTTCTTTCATCTTCAGTAAACTCATATTTCATCAGCTCTTTATAAACATTTAATCTCACTGCAAGCGCAAACAAACATTTTTCTGCGCTATATGGTCCGTTAAACATTGTGTTCGGCATTCTATCATCGTTAATGTAGAGAAACCAATCATTATTATACTCAAAGCATCCTATAACTCCGGGCATTGATGTGAATTCTCCCAAGCATATATGGTTAAGGTAGCTCTCTCCTCGCTTGGCCGTAATTAGCGGTAATAATTCACTTTGTAGCATTTCTAACTCAGTCATACTCCATCCTTATTCTTTCTGCTTTGAGCGATAGCTTCAGCCTCAGCTTCTGTTATTTCATAGAATCCGGTATCCAAGCCTATGAACATTCTTAAAAGTTCAATATTCTCGACCCAATTACCATTTTTATCAATATATTCTACCAAGTATCCTTTTTTTCTCATTGCACCATTACCAATATCAAACTTGTAATATGTGTACTTTTCGTTTTCTATTGATTGAACGCTTTGGGGAACAACATTGTTAGCAAAAGTATTATTCTCATTCAAGAACGTTACCTTGCTGGTTTGAGCTCTTTTTATTATGTGCTCGCATGCTTCTTCCTCAGTTGAAAACACCTCATTATGGCAGCGCATTCCTCTTTCTGAGTCAGTTATAAAAAAGACGCAGGCTTCACTTTCGGCGACTCTATAAACACCAAATACATCAGGTAAGTTGTTTGTTCTCCCAATATTACATATATCAGCTCCTGAGACGTAATGCTTAGGACATCCATAATAGTTCATTGGTAACAGCCCTTCTTTTTCCAAGAATGACTTTAATTCATCTATTTTCATGAACACTCACCTGCCTCTTTTAATCATAAAACATGGGTTGCTAATTATCCAAGATCAATCGAAGTCTTAATATAATGTACTTCTAACTCAGACATCTTAAAGTCTTTAAAATATCCCAATAATAATCCACGGTCATACTCTTCTGTAAATCCTAATTCTTTGTACCAGCTTTCTTTAACATAGATGCGGAATGATTCGCCATCTGCTGAAATAAATATTTTGTGAGTTTTTCCCATATAGTCACATACGGCCTCAACATCATAAAACTCACTTAATTCATTTAACTCAACAATTTTCGAATAAACTTGAAGGTATTGATGTTTCTTAAATCCCTTGTCCTCATCCTCTTTATCTTTCGACCATATTTCTACATGCCTTTTATCATCCTCAAGAGAAGCGTGATATTCCTTCCCTTCATATATAGCATATCTTCCTGTTTTATCCATTCTTATTATTTTTTGCCTTTCTTTCTTCAGCAATCACAAAAGCTAATTCCTCAGGTATTTCATCAAAAGAGCTAAAGATGTTTTCACGATATATCTTTCTATCATCTTCAGTAAACTCATATTTCATTTTTTCAATTTATACTACTAGAAAAGATGGAATTTCTTTTGATAGTTCGTTGCACCCTATCCCAAAATGTATTGTTATCGCTAGCATACATTTTGCCTCTATACTGCTTTAGCTCAAGTTCCATATCATTAGTTTTCTGTACTAATCTTTTTATCCTACCACTATCAAAGACTACAAAAGGTAAACTCGGGAATTTTCTCTTCATTAACTGCTCACTAATGACATAATCATAGACCTGGAACAACTGAGCAGCATCTCCATTATCTATCATGTCATCAATAGCGTCCAACATTTGCAGGCTAATATTTTTATTCCCACTTTCATAAATTGGGTAAACAACATTTTCAAACATAACATCTGCATCAGTTACATCTAAGTAATAGGAATCCCGTTTATAAAATCGATACTTTTCATCATATCCCGTAAGCAGAGTTTTAAGACTCACATTCGAAAGTGCCTCTTCTGCTCTCTTTACACTCATATCAGTAAAAACTGTATCTTTAATTACAAAATCTGACATTTTTTCTCCTCTGACATGTTTACTCACCACCACAATACTTATATTTCTTCCAGTTCATATTTTTCAATAAAAGAAAGAAATTCTGGCTTAGTTACTTCATAGACTTTTTCTAATGGAGTCTTATATTCAATATTGTCTTTTTTAGTGAATACATACTTAATAAAAAACTTAGTGCACCACGATAACTTAACTTCCTTTATGCTGCAGTATGGATCTATCATCGTCCACCCATTTTTTCCATATCGTACGTTCGTCGATATTTCTACCGCAAAATTCCTATCATGTATATCATATTGTGAGGAGTTCTTTAATTGCACACTCCAAATCTTCTGTTCCCTAAATGAATTGTCAAAATACTCTACTTCGTACAAGACATCAAATATTAGATTGATCTTATCGTTTACCATCTCGATAGGCTTTGTATAATATCCATTTTGTTCAACAAATGTTGAATCTGCTTTACTTGCAATAGCTGTTGCTATTCGCTTTCCATATACTACATCATTAAGATATATGTATAACATACCATTCATTATAGTAAACATAGTGCTCCACTTCTCCTGTCCATTTAATAAACGAGCATCTCTTCTGGCATTCTGCGCATTTTCCCTGAATAGGTATCATTCCAGTATTAATTCCTCCATGAACTCTTTTACCGCCTCAGTAACAAGTTCCAGATGATAGTCATAGCAATGATTATCTCCAGGAATCGTCACAAACTTGCAGTTCTTGTACTGCTTGGAAAACTTGACGGAAACCTCATACGGTACAGCTTCGTCCTGATCTCCGTGAACGATAAGTACAGGCTTTTGATATTTGTCCACAAAATCTTCAACCCTTATTGTCTGTGCGACTCTGGCGTAATTACCCTTGAGCTTTCTTCCGTCCCAGGCTTCCATTTCATCGGGAATGTTCTCTGGATCGAATTTCAAGCCGAGAAGTTCGCCTTTTCTTGCGATTTCCGGAATCATAGCAGCCGGTGACAAAGGCATGATTGCCTTGATGATATCTCTTTCCATGGCTGCTGCAAGCATTATTGATAGACCGCCCTGTGAATGACCTGCCATGTAAATGTCCGTAACAAAATCAAGTTTCCTTGCATAGTCAACAACAGCCAGTATATTTGTGAGCCACTTAAAGAGTGTATGATCCTCAAATTTACCATCGCTCTTTCCGTGCCCGTACATGTCTGCTCGAAGAGTCGCCACCCCAATCTCATTAAGAGTCTGTTGAACAGCAACAATATGTCTTTCCTCACTATGACCTGTAAAGCCATGAATTATGATGCACAAAGGACACTTTTCAAGATTCCCCTTGGGCATATCCAAATATGAATTCAGTTTTATTCCATCACAATCAATATACATTCTCATTTATGACAACCCTTCTTTAAAACCGATGTTTATTGTTCCTCTTTAAAAAGAACTGTACCCCTTTTTCCTCAAGAAAATCTCCCAGCATTCCATGTCTGCTCCACATCATTGCCCATCTAAAGAGGACCTTCCCGGACGCATCTACCGTTTTATATCCTCCCATGGACATAGATGTTGTAAATCCTGAAATCTCGCTGTAAGGTATCTCTCTTATTCCTTTAAATCCATATACTAACAGGACATTCTCTTGAACAACAATACAATGAGTTCTTCTGTATACCTGCCCATATACACCAAGATACAGTAGGAATACCGATGCCATAGTAAACCATCTCGGACTTGTATTTGCATAGCCCAGGACTTGGATAAGTATGACAAAGAAAAATGCAAACAGCATGTTAAAGTAATTGATCATTGGATTGAATATTCCTCTGCCATCTGCGAATACGCAGAACTTTGCATCAGGAAGCTTTTTAGTCATAAATGACACGATCACGCTTGCTATTCCACCAACGCAATAAACTATCGCAGTAATGTAATAGCACCATCTGTTCTGTGGCAGTATCGCATTCATGTTCCTGAAAACATCAAAGGCAACAAAAAGCATAAATAGTGAAAGAATTGCCTGTGATATCTCATGTTTGTAAAACGTCTTTTGCACATCTATATCCTGTCTGTAATCTGCCATAATGTTCATAAATTGTTCCTCAGCAGTTCTTCACCATGTACATATATGTGCCGGCATAGTCAAGCCCAAGTTCTTTTGAATAGTCCATAGCTGTCTTCTCATTTACCTTTGCTCGACAGTTTACGGGTAGTTTCTCATCCATTATTGCATAATACATTTCTATTCTCAGAGCACTGTTTAATGAAAGCTTTTCCAAATAGTTCTCTATATCTTCATCTGAGCAGTCGTTCAGCGCCTTAAAGAATTCTGTAAAGCCTCTTCTCATAAACTCCTTCTCTGTCCAAGGTATATTTCTAGCATTCTCAGACAACAACTGCGACATTGACGTTGTACCTGCAAAAACAGCTTCCTTTTCAGCTTCTGTTATCTCATAGTCACACGGAATCGGCATCATGTCCCCAGCTTCAAATCTGATATAGTATTTGGAATAGCGATATAACAATTGATAATTTCTATCATCTGTAAAAATAATTTCCATAAATACATGTTCCTTCTTCATCCTTTATAAATACAAAACACCCATCAAAATCAAAGCCAAAATCACTAATGACATGTTTGCTCCGACATAAAACGATATAGCTTTCCTTCGGTCTACCTTTTTGGCTGCTTTTAATCCAAAAAATATCTGGAATGATATATTTGCAAATACTGCGATAATAAATACTATCAGTAATAAATCTTTATTCATTCGTTACGCTTCCTTTTATCCGTGCACATCTTGAGAAGGATTAATTTCTCGATCACTCATAGTTTAGATATTAAAAACATCTACACATCCAATATAATCCAGACGCTCAGAAGAAAGTATCGAACTGTCATATTCAAAGTTATAAAGCAGTACAATACTGTTATAATTATGGATCTCTTTATTTTCCAAAATGATTTCGAATCGCGGAATTATCTCATCATCACCAGAAAAACCCATCAACAGTGACTGTACATCATTCACCTCATTTTCAATCCAGTCAACTTCAATTGCATCCATATCATATTTGATTATTCTAAAATCCCGTTGAAAAGAAGACTGAAGCTGGTTGCCATCCTCATCATATTCAACATCCATATAGCCATCTAATTCTTCTTTACTTGGAAATCTGCCAAGCCAAAGAGATACCCTGTTATTCTTAATCGAATATTCACCTCCATCGTAATCCTTCAGGTAATGCTTCTGCGCCACCATCTAATCTATAGTTTATTTGAATTATCCATATTAAATCTCTTTAGCTTCTTCGTAAAGGAATCTTCCAACAGTATAAGACGCTTTATAATCCATACAAGACACGACTACTCTATAATCGCACTCACCTGCATCTTGAAGTTTGAATATCAATCATGTAACTCATAAACAACGCATCCGGCCATAGGACGTATTTTAACGCCTTTTTCATATGCAGATTTGGCCCTATCAGTATATAAGTGATTTTTGTAAAACTGTTTCTTCCCACCATATAGGCTTGTTGCCCATGCGCCCTTTTTCATCATCTTCTTGAACGAGCTAATAATCTTCTTCCAATCAGAATCAATATCAGTCGCAGAAGATGTCCAGATAAAAGATTCTGTCAGTTCTTCATTAGTATCTATACCTATCCTAATTCCCAAATAATTATCTTGTAATTTAATGAACTCATTATAACTATTAGCAATGGTGACTTTGTTTTTTGAGATAATAATCACTCTATACTTACTAAAGGTTGTTTTATCTAATTTTTCCGTTAATTCAATTACCTCAAATTGAGGATAATCAAGGATTCCATATACCTTATAACATCCATGAATTATCTCCATCACAAGTTCATATAAATCTTCGTTAGTTGCATGAAATTGAATACTTGTTTTTTTCATTTTTTCCCCTCACCAGGTACGTCTAATTCTGTTTTCAATTTGCCAAAGCTATCAAATCCTTTATCTGGGACTATTACATTCCCGCCCTCATTTGGTCCCACTGCAAGATTAACTGATTCTGCCGCCAACACTTATTTGTAGCGAGATAAAATCCTATCCATTGCAAACTTTGATTTTTTTATTATACTTTTCATTCTGATCATGATTTCTTCTTCAGAGCCTGTTTCTTCATACTCCTCCTGTCTTTCTGAGATCTCCCTGATAACCCATTGTCCGTCTTTTTCATAGCAACTTATTGTATCAGCCATATTTGATTGTTTACCTAAATAGATTCCTAAACTCTCTAAATCAATATCTTTTGTCATTTCTACCAATTCTGAAAATGTCATACCTAGGGGCACTCCTTTATTTATTTGTGGCTTTGTATTAATTCCTCCATGAACGATAAGTACAGTCTGTAATCTGCCATTCCCAATATCCTCTTAATTCTTGGCGCGCATATAGTCAATGTATTTATCTCTAATAGAATCCGCAGGGAGGTCAAATCTTACCCCGCATTCATATAATTTGTCCAGCAGTTCTTCAACATTATCATAATAGCTGATACGAATACTGCGCTTTTTGTTTTCAAAGAAAAGCTGCAGCTGCTCAAACTCGACATTTCTTTCCCTTCTCTTGATCAGTTCTGCATGATCGATTGAACTGTAAGCAATTCGAAGTTTCTCTTTGTTATTAGAATAGTAAACAATGCAATCCTCAAAGAGGCGATAATACTTTGATAAAAAAATATTAAAAATATAGATACTCAATGCTATTATCGCCGCCAAAACCAGAAGCAGATAATACTTTTTCAAAGCAAAAGCAAAAATCATAAAAATAACAGCTACTAATACCGCAAAAAATGCAAACAGAATCCAAAAAGCTATTTTTGATGATTTACTATACTTAAGCATTTTTCCCGTCCTTCCTGACTTCTATTTCCCGGGCCAGCATACCAAAGGCTATATCCTCATCCATGCACCCCATTTCAAAACCGGTTCTTCCCCTGTCTTCAGTATGGTAAATTATCCATTCCTGAATCCTCTCGTCAAAGAATATCCCATAAACAAACTCTGTCTGTCCTCTGTAATCCTCATCGATTACTATGTTCTGGCAAACTTTTTCTTCATATGCTTTTTTCTGTGCAAGGAAATCTTCTCGTGACATACGCTTAGGCCTATCCTCATATGCAACAGAATTATCCTGGCGCAGCAGAAGATCAAAGTATTCTTTTAGCTCTGTCTTCTTCAGATGTACTACTCTTCTATATCCACATGCCCTAACAAGCGGATTGTAGTAGTAACACTGGCTGTACGTTATCTTTCCTCTTATCCGTTCTATTGATTTAAAAGACTTATAGTCCCAAAGCTCATGGTCAAAGTTCTCACTCTTTAACCCCTCAAGGAATTCTCTGATATCAGATGCCATGGGTCTGCGCGTTCCATAACCACACTTAAGCAGTCCCACAGCTCCCAAGCTGTCCAGATAGACAACATCCCCCAAACCGGTAATCATTACAGGAGCCGTGATATCCTCTTTTGGAAAAAGAGCTCTCACCTGATTCGAATACTCATCTGGATTTATCACTTTGAAAAAGCCATTCATAAAGCTTCCAAAGCCCTGCTCTTTCCATATGGTGAGAAGCTCTGATGGTAAGGCGCTTTCATATTTTGTTTTTATCTCTTCAGTTATGTCGTTGAACTTTACGTAGTTTTCTAGCATAATCTCAAATTCCTAACAATGACTTCTAATATCTATTACCGTATTTTTGAAGAAACTCATCATAAACACTGGTCTTTTCGATTCGAATATCTTCTATTTCATCTCTTGTGATTGTTTTCCATGTGGTTCTTTCCCATGCATCCCACACAAATCCAAGTTTAATATCCTCATCTTCCATGCCTTTACGCGCCTGTAGTACTACTTTTTCCATTCCACGCTCTACAATCACTGCTGCATACTCATTTCCTTTATATGTGATATACATTTTTGCCCGGAATAGATCATCAAGATTTTTTATTTTCACAGATGTCCAAAAACACCCACAATCAAAATAAGATTCTTTATTAAGCTTACTCTCTGTGCATAGCATTACGATCCCATTAACAAATTCAGATAAATATGTTTCTCCTTGATATTCTGATAAATAGAAACGTTCACCTGCATATTCGCATACACTTTTTTTGATGGCAGTATCTAAAGACATTTTTTCTCTCCTTCTATATGCTTTAGAAAAGGATACCTTGTATCTTATGTCTCATGGATTATGAGTTGAATAATTCCCTTCTGAGTCGCACTCACATATTGGTAGCCCAGGGCTGTATTCCCAGATCATTTTGCATAACTCATCAATACCTTCATCAAGCATGTTGAAAACAACAACCTGCTCAAGGCCATCAATGTTCTGCAATATCTCAAGATCTTTCTTTGAAATATGAGTCCCATAGGATTGATAAATTGAGACAACAGAAGCATTAAAATGAATCCCTTCGTCACACAGCACTTCCGCGTTTTGTAATGTGTCCAGGTCCAAATATTCAAGACGCTTTGTCTTTTCTCTTTTCAAATCATCACCAAGATCTATCGAATACGAATCAATGCCTTCGTTATAATATGTAAGTAGAACGTTCTTTACTTTGCTATTTCCCTCTACTACTTGAATGCATATCTTCTCATCTCCAAAATAATCTTTGTTGTTATCAACAAAACTATTATGGGCTACTATCAGTGAATTTAACTCGCTATATCCTTCTATGTTCGTACATGAAATCTCTAGTATAACTGCATTATTTTCTTCAATGTAATCTTCTAGCCTAATATTCTTTTTCCCATAAAGATCTATGGCTTCGATCCATTCTTCATATGGAGTATCTGCCGTAAGTTTGTTGTCAAAAGGAATCGCACATCCGACAAAAATGAAAGCCACACAAGTAATGCTGGCCAATATTAATAATTTTAGTTTAGATTTCATGACTATCGATGTTCTCATAAATTGCAGTTCCCACTACATGCCATTATTGTAATGATATAATCCAGTAATTTCATATTTCATCTTCTTAAATTATATGTATAACAATTCTATTATCTCATCAGCCAAATCTAGAATTTTTCTAAAGCCAGTTGATGATTTTATTCTATCTGGATCACCGAGATCAAGTATCCCCTTTTCTTCACCTAAATAAATCTCTCGCAATTCTGAAACCTTATTATATATTGTTTCATCAATGTAACCCTCATCAATTAATACATCTAACATGTTATTATGAAGAAAACTCACTACAGAAATCTGAAGATCTTCATACAGAGTATGCTCAAAAAGATCATCACTCTTACTAAGAATGTCTGAACTACATTTTACCAATGTACTTTTAAACAAATCATATCTTTCGTCAGCTGTTAACATTGTATTCCCTTCTTATTTGAATATTATGGTTGTGATTGTTTTCCATTCCACGTTCTACAATCACTGCTGCATACTCTTTCCTTTATATATGCATTAGAAAAGGATCCCTTCCCTAACTGTAACCTCGTAAATGTTTGACAGCTTGTTTTCTACAGGAACCCTTGCGTAATACTGCTGGTCATTGTCAAGTTCAAAGGTTACTATTCTGGTCGGGATGTCTTTTCCCCAGTAATTCTTTACATAATCCTTGTAATCGTTAAAGTCTTCTTTCCAGTCGATCTGAAGGATATAATCTTTTTCTGTCAGGAAGAAGACGATTAGTGTTCCCAGGATTGGGCCTCTGTTTTTTTCCTTTAGGTAATCATCAAAGTCAAAGTATATTTCACCAAGTTCATACTTGTCATACAATTCTTCATCTGAAAGCTGGCCAAAATCTGCAATAAGTTCGTTGACTTTGGCATGGAACTTAGGCGCAATGAATTTCTCAAATTCTGGAGCAAGTGGAATTCCGGCAATGTACTCTTCTTCAAACTCTTCCTCAACAACAGGTGTGACTGGTTCGATATTTCCCAGTGCAACTACTCCGCTCTTGTAATGGGCAAGATCATATGGATAGTTGGGATTATCTTTCAGCTCACTATCATCAATTTCAAAGAGCTTGGCAATGGCTGCTGCTTCGTAGGACCAGAGGCCATTATACAATGACCACTCCTTTGCAGCCTTTGGCCAGTCTAAATCATCATGGCCTTTGAGATACTTTTTAGTAATATACTCCTTGAGCATCTCTTTTGCCCTATCGGTATGAGCTGTTTCACATATTTTCCCAGCAAACTCATAAGGTTTTTCTCTTATATACTTATCAGATTTAAAAGAGCGATTAATCCCATATGCGTTCAAGAGATAGTCAATCAGTATATCGTCATACTGATCTTTATCAAGCTTATCTACCAACTGCTGAAGTTTTTCTTTTTCTACTTCCAAGAGAATTGCCTGCGATACCTGACGCAAAATGTTAATATAATCATCATCAGTAATCACATTTTGAACCGTGTACTCTATCATCATGCTGACAATATTTTCATACGCCATAACTACTTTGTTAGCCGAATACTGAACGTCAAAAAGATCTCTCAAGTCTTCCGGTATGCGCTGCTTTTTTATTGCAACAATGTCCATGTTTTTTCGGGGATAGCGCTGAACTCCCATATTCTCATCTTTAATAAGCTGGTCTATTTGCTTAATTGCTTTATCAATAGTTTCTGGGAGTATTTTAAATTCAACCTCAAGTGTTTCAAAATCACAGTTTTTATCTCTTATCATTAATCTTCTTATTCAAAATACTTCGCGTATTGAAAATTCTTTCCTTCACGTATTATTTCTTTGTGGATTTCCTTAAGATCATACTTTTGGCATAATTCATGAATCTGTCGCATCTGGTCATTATTGAAAGCCGGCTTTATTTCATCACTTTTCCAATTTTTCTCTTCTTCTATTCCACCATTTTCATCCAAAGTTATATATTCTACAGGATAATTTTGAAAACTTGTTCCTATAGCACTTATATTTCCATTTCTATAAAACGAAATACCAAATCCTGTACTCATATTATGCTTCATAGTAGAGATATCTTCTATTTCACCCGTATAATCATGATACTTTTTACAAATCCCATCTAAAAAACCATCTGCCACGTCTGCTTCAAAACTGAGTTTTCCCTGAAAATACTCTTCCAAATGTCCAGTATAAGGCTTAGTACACTCTTCATCTAAAAAATATATTGGTTCACTATTGATATCATCTATAGAGAATAAGTCATTTGTATTCACTCAATTCCCCCCTTTTATTAACCATGATTGATCGTTTGTATGCCATCTGTTGTCTTTCTGTTATTTCCCATAAAATCCTACGGCCACAAGGTTTTCGCTGATCAATGCCTGACTTCTTTCATTGACGGTAGTATTAAATGCTGGGTATTTCGCCTTCACCTGATCAGTAACTTTGAGGTATGCTGTTTTCTGCTCCTCATCTGATAGTTTACTATTTCGTGCTTTATTCAAAGCCTCCAAATGCTCATCCCGGAACATTCTCAACATTTCGAACTCTTTATCCACAAAGCCTTTACTAATCTGCGAAGCAATCGCTTCTTTTTGCTGTTGGTCAATCTTTTTCCCCTCAAATATAGTCCGTGCCACATCCTCAAGTATCGTATCCGGAACGGGACAAGTGTAAATACCGCGCATTGAGTTTTGGGTAAACCCGAATTCCTGCCTATCTCTGTCGTCAGTCGTTTTGGTAAAAGATATTTCTATATGGCTTATCAATTTGTGCACATCCAAGACTTTATGATAATAAAAATCATCATCTCTAAAATATGATTTGCCATCAGGAAGCCATCCCTTTTCCAGTAGTTCGTTGTCAGGTCCATATGTGTATGTCGATGTAACCGCTTTTACAAATGGATATTTATGTGGGCTTTTGCTCACTACCTGTGCAGAGTCAGCAAGTACACAACTTACATTAGTTATATTGACCCCTGAAATACTTGGTGACTGACTCACTACTATACTCATTTGTGACATTGTGTTATCTCCCTCTGCTGCTTACATCTTGCTCTGCAAATACTCAGAAATTTGATGATCAAACGTCAATGTCCAGACATTTTCCATCAATATCTTCTACAAAGATTTTTTCTGCTTCTGTAATTATCTTTTTCAATTTGTATATCTGAACTTTTGTCAAGGGTACTCTAAATTCTATTTCACCTCTCGAATACTTCCCATACATTATTGAATGATAAAGATTTTTAATAAAAGTGGACCATTGCGGTAATTGGGCATCCTCTGATTTTCTTTCTAAATAACTTAATCCATCGGCTCTATAGAAAATTAACAACGCAATACTCAAGTCACACTTTTCATTGTCTAATATCTCTTGTGGAATATCGAAACCATTATCCCAGTTATAATTATATGCAAAGGCATATAACATCTCTTGGTCTTTCATTTGTGATATAGCTATTTTCACATCCTGCTTGCCGCTATCGTACAACAATTCTTTTAAATATAAAATTTTATTTGCATCCATTTATTCTATCCTTTAGTACACTCTGACAATAGCTATAAATAATCTTCTCTATGCAATTTGATGGCATCGATAAATTCATCATCTCATGGATTATGAGTTGAATAATTCCCTTCTGAGTCGCACTCACATATCGGTAGCCCAGGGCTGTATTCCCAAATCATTTTGCATAACTCATCAATATCGTCATCAAGCATGTTGAAAACAACAACCTGCTCAAGGCCATCAATATTCTTTAGTATTCCTAAACTCTCTTTTGAGATTCCACTGCCATAATCGAAATATATTGAAGCTCCAGATGC
>JAEEGK010019981.1_pt1 | contig 14299 bp, 7 predicted proteins | sample 8958771 | NCBI WGS metagenome assembly JAEEGK01 (sample SAMN16246547, study PRJNA631951) | gut metagenome | biome: gut microbiome; feature: rumen; material: SC-attached | host: Bos | place: Iran: Karaj | collected 2018-10
TATTATTATTATTATTATTATTATTATTATTATTATTATTATTATTATTATTATTATTATTATTATTATTATTATTATCTATAGTATTATTTAGAATATTATTAATATTATCATTATTTTGATTATATTCAGATTTTTCCAAATAATCTTCTAAATTATTCATAACATATTTAAAAAAATATTTTTGAATTTGTGTATAACATTGAATATTACTAATTTCTTTTTTAAATTCTTCAGTAATATTAATTAAATTATTTATAGAATCATTAAGTGAATCTTCTGTATTATTTTTACTATCCTCTTCATTTTTATTTAAATATTTTATATTATTAAATATATAATTAATTTCATTAATATTATTTAAAACATTATTATTAAAATTGATTTCATTGTCATTAAAACTTTGAAGAGATAAACATAAATTAGAATAGAATTTTTTGTCATTTTCTTTTAAGTTAATAATATTTTCTTGATTATAAAAATTATAATTATTTAAATTAGGAAATTCAAAATTTTTTGGAAGTAAATTAATATTATTATTTAAATTAATAATATTTGATTGTTCTACAATTGAAATTGGTTTAAAAGTTGAATTAATTTTATTTTCTTTTTTAATATTATTATTATTTTCTTCTTTTTTATTATTATTATTATTATTTTCATTATTATTATTTTCATTATTATCATTTTTTTTATAATTTAAAGAAATATTATTATTAAAATTTGGAATATCAGAAATTTCTTTACAAATTGAACACATAATTTTTTTATTATTATTTTCATTTTCGATATTTTTTTCATTATTATTATTATTATAATTATTTTCGATTTTTTTTTCTTTTTCATTGATATTAATAATATTTTGATTTAAACAAAATAAACAATAAATAGTTTTACATTTTTTACATTCAAAAAAATTTTCACTTTCAAAATGACAAAAAAAACAAATTTTCTTTTGATTATTATTAATATCAATATCATTTTCATTTCTTTTTATTTTTTTTCCTAAAATATTATTTTTTTCATCATTCTCAGACATTTAAAATAATAAAAATCATATTTAAAAAAATAAAAAAAAAAAATAATAAAAAAAAAATAAATAAATAAAAATATTTTTAATTTTTAAAATAAATACTCAATTAAATTTAGATTAAATAATATATGATAATTGTTTATTTGAAAACATTAGCAACAGCACTAGCAACTTTATCAGATTGTTTTTTAAGTTCATCATTTTTAACAACGGCTTGAGCAGCAGCTAATCTAGCAATGGGAATTCTAAATGGTGAGCATGAAACATAATCCATTCCAATTTTATCAGCATATTGAATAGATTTAGGTTCTCCTCCATGTTCTCCACAAATACCACATAATAAATCTTTTTGAACTTTTTTACCATTTTTAACTGCAGTTTCAATTAAATCTCCAACACCAGTTGTATCTAAAACTGCGAAAGGATCACTATCTAAAATTCCAAGTTTTTTATAGCAATCATGATAGGTAAAGTCATCTCTTGATATACCGAATGTAGTTTGAGTTAAATCGTTTGTACCGAATGAGAAGAAATGAGCTAATTCAGCTAATTGATCAGCTAATAAAGCAGCTCTTGGTAATTCAATCATTGTTCCGAAAGTGTAGTCAACTTTTTCTCCGGTTTCTTTTTCAACATTTTCTTTTTCTTTATCAAGAATGTCTTTTAAGATTTGTAATTCTCTTTTTGACATGGCAAGAGGAATCATAATTTTAGGATGGCATTTAACACCTTTTTTTTTGCTGTTAACAGCTGCAGTGAAAATGGCTTTAGCTTGCATTTCAGTGATTTCTGGTCTTGAAATTCCTAATCTGCATCCTCTGTTACCTAACATAGGATTTAATTCATGAAGTGCAGATGATCTGGCTTTAATATTGTCTACAGTTGTGTTAATATCTTTGGCTAATACGGCCATATCTTCTTCGGTTTTTGGTAAGAATTCATGTAATGGAGGATCTAAAAGTCTGATTGTTACATGATATCCATCCATAATTTTAAATAAGGCTTCGAAATCTTCAGTTTGATATGGTAATAATTCATTTAAAGCAGCTTTTTTTTCTTCTAATGTTTCAGCTAATATCATTTTTCTCATTGAAACAATTCTTTTTGGGTCAAAGAACATATGTTCTGTTCTTACTAAACCAATTCCTTCTGCTCCGAAGTCTCTTGCGGTTTGAGCGTCTTTTGGAGTTTCAGCGTTGGCTTCGACTCTTAATCTTCTTTTATCATCGGCCCATTTCATAACAGTTTCGAAGTCTCCTGAAATACTTGGTTCAACAGTTGGGACTTTACCTTTATATACTTCTCCAGTGTCTCCTGAAATAGATATCCAATCTCCTTCTTTGAGGTCATATTTGTCTCCGAATTTAACAGTTTTTTTATCGAAGTCAATTAACATATCTCCTGCTCCTGTAATACAAGGGGCTCCCATACCTCTAGCAACGACAGCTGCATGACTGGTCATACCTCCTCTAGCAGTGACAACACCTTTAGCTACATGCATACCTGTTATATCATCTGGACTAGTTTCTTCTCTTAATAAAATAACTGGACCATCTTTGCATTTAGCTTGGGCATCAGCGGCATTGAAAACTATTGTTCCGCAGGCAGCTCCTGGACTGGCTGGTAAACCTCTAATCATAACTTCTTTTTCGGCTTTTGGGTCGATTTGAGGATGTAATAATTGATTGATTGATAAAGCATCTACTAATAATAAAGCATGGTCTTTATCTTGAATTCCTTCTTTTACAAGGTCAACAGCAATTTTAACTGCGGCTTTTGCTGTTCTTTTTCCACTTCTTTGTTGTAATAAATATAAATTACCTTCTTGAATGGTGAATTCAATATCTTGCATATCTTTGTAGTGTTTTTCTAATTTTTCTCTGACTTCATCTAATTGTTTGTAGATTTCTGGCATTGATTCTTCCATTGAAGGTAAGTCAGATTTTTGGGCTTCTCTTCCGGCTTTAGAAATTTGTTGTGGAGTTCTGATACCAGCGACAACGTCTTCTCCTTGAGCGTTTTTTAAGTATTCTCCATAGAAAATTTTTTCTCCAGTTGCTGGGTTTCTGGTGAAAGCGACTCCTGTGGCTGAATTTTCTCCCATATTACCGAAGACCATGGATACTACATTAACAGCTGTACCCCAAGTGTGTGGTATATCATTTAAGTTTCTGTATGTTATAGCTCTTGGATTATTCCATGAATTAAATACTGCATGATAGGCTTGTTTTAATTGTTCTTTTACATCTTGAGGGAATTCTAATCCTTTAGTGTCTTTAACCATTTTTTTATATTCAGCGACAACGTTTTTAATGTTATCTGCATTTAAATCATAATCTAATTTAACACCGGCTTTAGCTTTTTCGGCACTTAAAATTTTTTCGAAATTTGAATGAGGTACCCCCATAACAATATCAGCAAACATTTGCATGAATCTTCTGTATGAATCATAAGCAAATCTTGGATTTCCGGTTTTTGCAGCTAAACCTTCGACAGATTTGTCATTTAATCCTAAGTTCAAAATGGTGTCCATCATACCTGGCATAGAAACTCTGGCACCTGATCTAACAGAAACTAATAAAGGATCAGATTCATCTCCGAATTTTTTTCCGACTTCTTCTTCAACTAATTTTAAAGCTTCTTCAATTTGAGCGTCTAAATTAGGAGGATATGTGTTGTTGTGTTCATAATAGTAAGTACATACTTCAGTGGTTATTGTAAATCCTGGTGGAACTGGAACACCAATACTTGTCATATCAGCTAAACCAACTCCTTTACCTCCTAAAAGGTTTCTCATTGAAGCGTTTCCTTCACATTTTTTTTTACCATAGGAATAAACCCATTTGTGATTGTCACTCATTTTTTATATAAATTATTTTTTTATTATAGATCTTAAATATTATTATTTAAGCTTTAAAAAAATTAATTTTTTTCTATTTATGCTTCATTTAAATTTATTTTATTTTTAATTTAAAATAAGGTTGTAATAATATAAAAGATGGATTTTTTATTATTTATTTTTTTTTATATTGATTATTAGAAAGTAAATAATAATAAAAAAAATAAATGTTTTATTTTATTCATTTTTTAATAATAATTTGGCAATAATATTTGTTTAATTTATGTAAATAAGATATTTTTGAATGTATTTGAATTTAATAATGATAATAGAGTTAAAATAGAGTTAATAATTAATATAAATTATAATTAATTTTAATTTAATATTCTTAATTTGATTATTATTTGATATTAAATAATATTTCATGTTTAAATTAATGAAAAATGATATAAAAAATTGAAATAAATAAAATAACATTTTATTATTTTCAAATATTTAGTTTAAATTATATGAATGATAATATTTTTTTTCAAAAATTGAAAATATTTTAATAATATAATATTTAATTCAAAAAAACATATTAAAGAAAAAAGATATATATAAAGATAAATAATTTTATATTACTTATTTATTAAATTATAAATAATATAAGAGATGATATCCTTTTTTTAGATATATCTTTTAATTTCATTTTTTAATATAAATTATATTATTTTAATTTTTAAAAAAATAATAATTTTTATTTAAAATAATTATTTATTTTTAATATTAATAATTTTAATATTAAATATTCAATAAATTATTTAATTTAACAAATTAAAATTATTAAAATATAAAATTATAATAAAAATATAAATTCCTTTTATTTAAATAATAATATTTTTTTAAATTTATATTACACATAATTTTAAAAAAAATATTTTAATTTTTTAAAATAATAATATTAAATTTTAATTTCATTTTTGTTTTTTAATAATTATATTAAAATTGCATAAAATTAATGAAAACCTCAACAAAAACAAATTCAGATAAAAATAAAACAGAAAAAGACAATTCAAAAAATACAAATCAAATTTTCGCTATAAAACCAAAAAAATTTTCCTATCCAAATTATTTAGCCCCATATGAAATTTTTTTTAATTTAAAAAAGAAAATTATTGTGAATAAAAAAGTTGATATAAAAAAATTCGCATTAGAACAAAGAAAAGAAAATTTAAGAAAAATAAAAAAATTTTTCAATAAATTCAATTTAAATAAAAAAACTTTTTATTATATGATTTATTTATTAGATAAATTATTATCAAATAAAATTAAATACGATATTGAATCAATTTGTTTAGGTTCATTAATTCTTGCAATAAAATTTAATGAAATTGATGGTTACATTCCACATTTAAAATATTTTTTTAGAATTTTTTCAAATGAATCAAAATTAAAAAATAATTTTAATAAAATTGAATTAAATTGCTTAAAAAATTTATCATATGATTTATCATTTTGTACACCTATTTATTTTTTAGAATTAATATTAATTAACGGAATTGTTTTTAATACAGAAAATAATGAAAATATTTCATCGAAAATTTATGAAACTCCTTTTAAAATATATGAAATAATTATTATGAATTCACCAGAATATTTTAAATATAATCCTTTTCATATTGCATGTGCTTTAGTTGCTTTTACTAGAAAAATTAATAAATTAGAAAAATGGAATGAAATTTTAGAAAAAATTTTTAATATTAGTTTTGAACAATTTAAAGATGTTTATTATTTTATTAAAAATTATATTTCTAATGAAATTTTAGAAAGAACAAGAGATGAATCACAAATTAGTTTTAGTGAAAGTTTAAAAAGTGATTATGATAATAATAATAATTTTATTTTATATGAAAATTTTAAACAAAGAAATAATCAAATTATAAATGAATTATTCAATAAAAAATATGAATTAAATGATAATAAAAATAATTATAAAAATTTAAATTTGAGATTAAATAATAAATCAATGAATTTTAATAATTATCATAATAATACTTATAATAATGAAATAAAAAAGAATAATTTTCTTTCTTTAAGTGATAAAAAAAATAATAACTATAAATTTTTATATACATATAATAATTCTATTAATAATTTAAAAAATAAAAATGTTATTAATAAAAAACAACCTTTAATTCATAAAAATTATAATGAAATTAATAATACAAATAATTTTATTACATATAATACATATATATTCAATAATAATAATTTATTATTTAATTCATATGATTCTATTAATAAAAAAAATATGAACAATTTTGAATTTAAAACTCAAAATAATTTAAATCTATTTAATAATAATAATAGTATAAATAATAATTATAGTGCTACTGATAGATTAATTAATTATAAAATAAAAGATATAAAAAGTGAATATTTTAATTTGAATAATAAATTATAAATCAAATATAAAAATTTATTTTTGTAAATTATTAAACTTTTTTCTTAACATAAATTTATAGATAAAATTATATAAAAAATTATTTATTCATTTAATAATAATTATAATATAAAAATTAATATATTAAAAATAAATAGAAATATATTTAATAATAAAATTAAATACAAAATATAAATTATGCAATTAAATATAATATATTTTAAAAATAAAATATTATTTAAATAATCAATATAATTTATTATTTTATTCTATTATGGAATCTGATTCAAAAGACAAAGAAACTAAAGAATTAACCGAAAAAGTTGATAAAATAGAAATAAAAGAAAAAGAAAACACATCAGAAGAAAAAAAAGAAGAAAAAAAAGAAGATAAAAAAGAAGAAAAAAAAGAAGAAGTAAAAACCGAAAATACAGAAGAAAAAGACACAGTTGATCTAGCAAAAGAAGAAGGAATAGAAAATTTAACAACAGAAAATGATTTATTAAGCAAAGATGTTTCTTGGGAAGAATTAGGAGTAAATGAGGAAATTAAAAAATCTTTACTTGAAATGAAATTTTTCCAACCATCAAAAATTCAATCAACAACATTTCCCTTAATAATGAAAGAGCCATATAGTCACATATTAGCTCAAGCAAAAAATGGGGCAGGAAAAACAGGTGCTTTTGGATTAGGTGTAGTTTCCAGAGTAGATAAAAATGATGAAAGTATTCAAGCAATAGTTTTAGCACATACTAGAGAATTAGTTAATCAAATAACAAGTGTTTTATCAAATATAGCTAAAGAATCAAAAATTAAAGTTGTTGGATTATTAAATGATAAAGATGCAAATAAAGAAAGTGGACAAATTATTGTTATTACACCCGGAAATTTTAAAAACGTATTTTTACAAAAAAAAAAATTCTCTTTAGAAAAAGTAAAAATATTCGTTTTAGATGAAGCAGATTATATGCTTACTAATGATTTAACTTCTGATATAATAAGAAGAACATTTAAATTATTCCATGAAAAAAAATATAAAATTCAAATATTATTTTTCAGTGCAACTTACACATCAGCAAATATTCAATTTATTAAACAATATTATAAAAAATTATATGTAATTCAATTAAAAAAAGAAGAACTTAATTTAGTTAATGTTACACAATTTTATTACTACGCAAAAGACGACAATGATAAAATTGATTTTATATCTCAATATTTAAGTTTAGGAATTCAAGAAAGAATAGTTATTTTCGCACATAGTAAAAAATTTGCTGTTTCTTTACAAGAAAAATTAAGAAATAAAGGATATAAAGTTTATTTATTAATGGGAGGAGACATGGACCCTAAAGAAAGAGATGAAACTGTGAAAAGATTCAATTCAGGTGAAATTAAAATTCTTATAACTACTAATTTATTATCTAGAGGATATGATGAAAAATTAATAAAATTGGTTATTAATTTTGATATACCTCTTAAAAAAAATAATAATAATACAGCATTAATAGCAGATTTTGAAACCTATTTACATAGAATTGGAAGAACTGGAAGATTCGGAACTAAAGGAATTGGATTAACGTTAGTTAAAAATGATAGAGAATTTAAAGAATTAAAAGAAATTGAAAAATATTATAATTCTGAAATAAAACAAATAAAAGATATTAAAGAAGTTGCTGAAAAACTTAAACAAAATTTATCTGATATATAAAAAATATTTAAATATATAAAAAAATATTTATTATAAACATAAATATATAAATAATAATATTAAATAAATTAATATATTAAATTATATTATTTTCATTTTAACTTTTATTATTAAAAGTTTTAATTGAAGGTAAAATATTATTATGATTAATATTATAATTTGTAGGAAAAAATTTTTGAATTGGAATATTACTATGTTCCATTTGTTTTCTTTTTCCTCTCCAATTTTTTCTTAAAAAAATTTCGGTATTTAATTTTTGTCTAAAACCAAAATAAGTAAAACCAACTTTTTTTTTTAAATTTTTTTCTGTAAAACAAGGATATAAAATACTATTAATATCATCATCTTTTAATTTATTTTTTTTATCATTTTCATATTTTTCTTTAGGTTTTTTAATTAATCTCGGATTTGTATAAAAATTTATAAAATCAGAATAATTAATAGATTTTTGTTTATGAGTTGCAATATAATAAGAAGATTTAAATAATAAAGGTTCTTTATTAATAATTAAAGGATAATAATAAGTATTATTTAAAGAATTAATATCACATTGAATAGATGAATTTACATATAAATTTTTTTTAAGTTTCATTTAATTTTTTTAATAATTTATTTAATAATATTTATGAATCAAAAATTTAATTTTGATAAATATATTAAAGAAAGAAATAATACAGATCATATTAAATTATTATTTATTAGAAAAAATAGTTATAAAACTACAAATGTTATTTTAAATAATAATTATGTAAATGAAATAAATAATTTTGAATACAAATTTAAAATTAAAAATAATAATATTTATTTAAAAGATAATAAATTGAAAAATATCAATAAATTTCATTTTATAAACAAGAATTTTAATAAAAGTAATAATAATCATGTATTTAATGAAAATTATAATTTAAATAATAAAAAAAATAATAATAATAATAAAATTAATTTAAAAGAGAATTATAATTCATTTTTTAATTTATATACAAAAAATTTATTAAATAGAAATAATAATTATATTGAACATTTATCAAAAAATTATTCTATATCAAATAATTTATTTCAGACTTATAATATAAAAGATAAATCTAGAAATGATATAAAAAATTATATAAATTCAAATATTTTATTTCCAAAAATTTCAAATAATAATAAATTTTTAAGTAAATCATTATCTTTTAGTAATATGAATAATATTAAAAAATTTTATAAAGAAAAAAAATATGATTTAGGAAAATCTAATCTTCAACATAATCCAATAACAAATATTTAATATATTTTTAAATATTGTAAATTAAATAATTTTATGATCTCTAATTCTTTTTTATAAAAATATAATTAAATAATTTAAATAATTATTATTAAAAATTCCAAAAAAATTAAATATGATTTTAAATAATTGGAATAATTTAAAAAAACCGGAAAAATCATTTCATTTAACTGTCTTTATAACTTTTATATTTTCAATCTATTTATTATTATATTTTAAATCAACTTCGATACCTTCTTTTATAATGGGTAGTATAAGTTTTATTTTATCATTAACAGCTATAAACAATCCAGAAAAAAACGGAAAATGGGCTTTTAGAGAAATTATATTAATAATATTAATAATTCAACTTGCAAGTCATTTACCAATTTATTTTGTTGCAGTAGCTAGAATTTGTTATAACAAAGATTTAAAAGATGATCAATTAATAAAAATTGATAATTATTTATTAGGATGGATTTTTCCAAAAGGTCAATTATCTTTATTTTTAGATGTAAATGATTCGTTTGGACCACACACAAATTTTGGACAATTTATTCATAATTCTTTACAAATATTTTATTTTTTATATTATATTATTCCTTATGTTTCTATGTATATTATTTTATGGGTTAATTTAATAAAAGAAAATATATATAGATTTTATCACAATGGAAAAAAATCAAATACATATGAAATTTCATGGAATCAAATTTTTTTTATTTTTAGTGTTTATAATTTATGTTATATATCTATTTTTTTTTTTAATATTTTAATTCCTGCAAGTAGTCCAAGAATTTATTTAAAAGATGAATTTACTCATATACTTTCGTTGACCGGATTTGCAAAATTTTTAAATAAAACTTGTAAAGATAATAAAAGTGCAAATTCTTTTCCTTCAGGTCATGTTGCTGAACCTTTATGTATAGCATTTGTTTTATATAATTGTAATAGAAAAATTTTAGGTATTCTTGCGTTTATAGGAAGTTTTTTTATTTTTAATGCTATTTTATTTTTAAGATATCATTATTTTATAGATGGTTTAATAGCTGTTTTTGTTGCGATTTTTGTGTTTTTAATTCCTTATTGTTTTTGTTTTAAAAATATTGATTTTAATTCATACGATAATAATATTAATAATAATTCATATTTAGATGATCTAAAATTATCAAATCAAGTTGGAATTGAAGTTCATAAATTAAGTGAAGAAGAAGATAAAAAAGTTGAAATTATTTAAAATAAAATTAATTATAATAAAATTTACTTTGAATATAATATTTATATATATAAATAAATTATATAATTATATTTAATATTCTTCTGGTTTATCATATTTTATATTATGATTATCACAATAATAATAATAAAATTCATCAAATAAACTTGGCCATGAATCTACATTTGGATTATAATTTCCAGGAAAATTTGTTTTATATAATCTAATTAATTCTAAAAATTCTAACCATTGATCATTTGTTATATGACAACTATTTTTTTTTTCTTTTATGAAATTTAAAAATTCTTTAACATAATCATATTCATTAAATAATTGTGAAAAATATATTTCAACTATTTCAAATTCAATGTAATTTCCTTTTAAACTTTTATTTATTTGATATAAATATAAATAATATTCTTTAAATTCAATTGAATCAATGCTTAAATGAAAATTTATTATTTTATCTTTAGGATATTCTTTTATTGAATTTATTTTAAAATATTTTAAACCTCTATTATATTCTTCTTCGGTAATTTTTTCTAAATCATATGATTTGGATTTAAATAAAAAATAAGTAAAAAACATATTAGTATAAATATCAATATCTAAATCTTTTCCTATTTTTTCCATTCCCTCTTCATCTAATAAATGAGTATCTTTATTAAAATATAATTCAAAATCTGATAATTTTTTATTAGTATTTATATTATTATTAATGCCATTATTAATAATATTGTTATTTATATTATTATTAAAAATATTGCTATTTATATTATTATTAATAATATTGTTATTTATATTATTATTAATAATATTGTTATTTATATTATTATTAATATTTTTATTTAAATTTGTTTGTTTTGGGATAGATATATTATTATTTTTTATAAAATCTTTATTTTCTTTTACTTTATTAATATTTGTATTTATAATATTATTAAAGCTCATATCATCTCCTTTATGCTCAATATTTAAGAAATCTCCTCCTTTTGTTGTAGAATTAACATTTATAAAATTAAAATCATCTTTATTAAATTGTTTAAATTTACTTATTTTTTTTCCCATTTAAAAATATTTTAATATAAATAAAATTTATTTATTTTTAATTGAAAAATTTTTTAATATTATAAAAATTATAAATGAAAAGTTTTAATTTTTCAAAATTTCAGTTAAATTAATTTTCATAAAAAATAAAAATTTTTAATTTTTGATATTTTATACAATTTAATAAAATTTTCCAAATTAATTACAATGTCTATTTTTTTTTATAAATCTTGTTTGTTTAATAAAATATTTTTATAAATTTTTTTATTAAAATTTTATTATTTTCTTTTTTAAACGTAATAAATTCACCATATCTTTATAAATTAAATATTGTAAAAATAAATTAAACATTTTAATTTAATATTATTTCTTAATTTTTAAGTTTCGATTTATGAAAATTAAAATACAAATTCTCAAAATCAATATTAAAATAATTTTTTTCCTAAAATCACTTTGTTTTTTATCTATAAATAAATTCGATTTTCATTTCGTTTGAAAATAATGAACAAATTGAACACAAATTTCTTAAATTAATATATTTAATATAAATTATAAATTTTTGTTTGTAATTATATCGTGTTTGTATTAATAAAAAATAATGATTTTCCAAAATTAAAATTATTTAAAAAATTTCCTTTTAATTTTTTAATTTCTCTTCTAATTAGAGAATCTTAAAATAAAAATTTTATATTCTGAGCTTGGATATTAAGATTGATAAATATCTCTCTTAAATTGAACTGATTTATAAATAAAAATAAAAAAAAATTAAAAATATATTTAATAAAAATAATTATTAACATCAAAATAATTATTAAAATAAAGATATATAAATTTTGAAATAAATTAAATATATATAAAATAATGTTAAATAAGATAGATAAATATACATTAGAGAAAGAAATAAATAATGGAGCATATGGAATATGCTATAAAGCTAAAGATGAAAAAAATAATAGATATGCAATTAAAAAAATAAAAAAAGGAAATAATGAGAATGTGAGTAATATTATAAATGAAATTAATATATTAAAAATAATGAAATGCAAACATTCAGTAGAATTTATAGAATTTATAAATAAGGATGATTATATTTATATAGTAATGGAATTATGTGATGGAGATTTAAATTATTTAATAAAAAAGATGAATAAAAAGATTGATATAATTACAATAGTAAAGATAATATTACAATTAAACGAAGTAATTAAATTGATGCATGAAAAAAAAATAGAACATAGAGATTTAAAACCAGAGAATATATTAATAAAATTTAAAGATGAAGAAGATTTTGATATTAAATTAACGGATTATGGGTTTTCTAAGTCATACCAAAGTGATTCAAAATATAGTAAAATTGTTGGAACTATGTATTATTCTCCTCCTGAAGTATATATGAATGAAGGAAATTCAAAATCAGATTTATGGAGTATTGGATTAATTTTATATTATTTATATTTTAATAATTTACCTTTTAATAATATAATTGATTTTTTTGATTTAAATAAGAATATAAATTTAAATAAAACAAATTTTGATTTATTAAATGATTTATTAAGTAAATTAATAATTAAAAATCCAAATGAAAGAATAAATTGGGATAATTATTTTATCCATCCTTTTGTTAATTTACAAATAATTGAAATATTTATTAATTTAGAAAAAGATAATACAAATATTAAAATATTAGATAATAAATATTTTAAATATGAGCAATTAAAAGATTCAAATATATATATTGATGATAATAAATCAAATTTTAATACTAATTTCAATTTTAATAAAGGAAAGCATAAAATAGTAATTTTATTTAATAATATTATTAATAATTGTGATTATATGTTTAATGAATGTAATGATATAATAAAAATAAATTTTATAAATTTTAAAACTGATAAAGTCACTGATATGAGCTATATGTTTAATGAATGTTCAAATTTAATTAATTTAAATGTTAATAATTTTAATACTGAAAATGTAACAAATATGTGTGCAATGTTTAATAAATGTTCAAATTTAATTAATTTAAATGTTAATAATTTTAATACTGAAAATGTAACAAATATGAGAGCAATTTTTCAAACATGTTCAAAATTAAATAATTTAGATATAAGTAATTTTAAAACTGATAAAGTTACTGATATGAGTTATATGTTTAATGAATGTTCAAATTTAATTAATTTAAATGTTAATAATTTTAATACTGAAAATGTAACAAATATGAGAGCAATGTTTCAAACATGTTCAAAATTAATTTATTTAGATTTAAGTAATTTTAAAACTGATAAAGTTACTGATATGAGTTATATGTTTTTTGACTGTTCTAATTTAATTAATTTAAATGTTAATAATTTTAAAAGTGATAAAGTTACTGATATGAGTTATATGTTTAATGAATGTTCAAATTTAATTAATTTAAATGTTAATAATTTTAATACTGAAAATGTAACAAATATGAGAACAATGTTTCAAACATGTTCAAAATTAAATAATTTAGATTTAAGTAATTTTAAAACTGATAAAGTCACTGATATGAGCTATATGTTTAATGAATGTTCAAATTTAATTAATTTAAATGTTAATAATTTTAATACTGAAAATGTAACTAATATGAGTGCAATGTTTAATAAATGTTTAAATTTAATTAATTTAAATGTTAATAATTTTAATACTGAAAATGTAACAAATATGTGTGCAATGTTTAATAAATGTTCTAATTTAATTAATTTAAATGTTAATAATTTTAATACTGAAAATGTAACAAATATGATATCAATTTTTAAAACATGTT
>JAEEGK010019982.1_pt1 | contig 14299 bp, 8 predicted proteins | sample 8958771 | NCBI WGS metagenome assembly JAEEGK01 (sample SAMN16246547, study PRJNA631951) | gut metagenome | biome: gut microbiome; feature: rumen; material: SC-attached | host: Bos | place: Iran: Karaj | collected 2018-10
TTCGCTCAGAATGACAAGACTCAATCTTTCGTCTTTGACGCCTCCGGCGTCAGGTGCTGCGTTTCGGTCATGCCGATGAGTAAACTCATCGTCGCGACGCTCAACTTGCAACCTACTCGTCTGTAGCTGCGCAGCGCCATTCTATCGTCTAAATTCACTGGATTCCCTCCAGCCTCTGTCGCTACGCTCCAGAGTTGTCGAGAATGACGCTTCCTACTTCCTACCGTCTACTTCCTACTCCCCACTACCCCTGCGAGGTTTCGGCGAAGCTCAGACGTTCGTAGTTTTTGAGCGCAAGATTCAGGCGGTATTCGTTCGGGAACAAGCAAACGAGATTGCGTTCCTTGTCCATCATGCAGTCACCGGCGTATTCGTCAGCAAACTTGCCCACGTCAGCTTCGGGGCCATTCACCCAGCGGATGCAATGGGCTGGTACGCGGTCGAGCTGCACATCGGCGCCGTATTCGCTCTGCAAGCGGAACTTGAGCACGTCGAACTGGAGTTCACCCACAACGCCCACAACAGGCACAGCGGACTTGAGCGGTTCATAGAGCTGCGTTGCACCTTCTTCCGAAAGTTCGGCAAGGCCCTTCGCCATCTGCTTAGACTTGAGCGGGTTCAAGAGCGTCACACGTGCAAAGTGTTCCGGTGCAAAGTCCGGGATACCCGTGAAGTTCATCTTTTCGCCGTCCGTGAGCGTATCGCCAATGCGGAAAAGTCCCGGGTCGTTAATACCCACGATATCGCCCGCCCAGGCGTGGTCAATGACTTCCTTGTCCTTCGCGAGGAATGCGGTCGGAGCGGCCAAGCGGATGTCACGGCCGGTACGCACATGGAAGACCTTTTCGCCACGGGTAAAGCTGCCCGAGCAAATGCGGAGGAATGCCGTACGGTCGCGGTGTTTCGGGTCCATATTTGCCTGAATCTTGAAGACGAACGCACTGAAAGCGTCTTCGTCCGGCTTGACCGGGCGTTTGTCCGTATCGCGGATCATCGGCGGCGGAGCGAGTTTTGCAAAAGCGTTCAAAAGTTGGCGCACACCGAAGTTGTTCACTGCAGAACCGAAGAACACCGGGCACATTTCGCCCTTCAGGAACTTTTCATGATCGAACGGATCCATACCGCCCGTGACCATTTCGTATTCTTCCTTGAACTGATTCACCCAGTTTTCACCGCAAAGTTCAACGAGACGCGGATCGTCCGGGCCTTCCATCTGGATAATTTCTTGCTTGCCATCGTCCGGATTGAACGTGTGGAACGTGTTTTCGGCAATGGAATAGACGCCCTTGAAAAGCTTACCCACGCCAATGGGGAGCGTAAAGGGAGCCGTCTTAATCTGCAAAACGCTTTCAATCTGGTCGAGCAAGTCGAGCACGTGGCGGCCATCCAAGTCCATCTTGTTGATGAACGTGATAATCGGCGTGTGGCGCATGCGGCAGACATTCATCAAGCGAATCGTCTGCTTTTCAACACCGTTCACGCTATCGATAAGCACGAGAGCTGCATCCACGGCGGTGAGCGCACGGTACGTGTCTTCGCAGAAGTCCTGATGCCCCGGGGTATCGACGAGGTTGAACATGCAACCTTCGAACGGGAAGTTCAGCACGGAACTCGAAACAGAAATACCACGCTGCTGTTCAATCTTCATCCAGTCACTAACAGTGTAGCTCTTGTTGGCCTTCGCGCGCACGTGACCAGCCTCGCGAATCACATTCCCGTACCACAGGAACTTTTCGGTGATGGTGGTTTTACCGGCGTCAGGGTGGCTGACGATTGCAAAAGTGCGGCGTTTTTCAATTTCTGGATTCATAGTCAGGTTTCAGGCGATAGGTAACAGGTATTAGGTTAAATTGTCGCCTACGGCGATGTTATTTTTTCGAGGGCAAATATAGCAATTTTAAGTGGTTAGTTCAATGTATCATTAGTAGGCAGTAGACAGTAGGAAGTAGGCAGTAAAGTTATTTTCTAATTTTCTTGTAGTATGGTCACAAAGAAGATGCAATCTAGAACCGCTAAGAATACGAGGACTCGGGTCACGCATGAGTTTCCGGCGTTGTTCGACGAAAATTCCGAAGTGCTGATGCTCGGTTCCATCCCCTCGCCCAAATCGCGCGAACAGGGCTTCTATTACGGACACCCGCAAAACCGGTTCTGGAAAGTTCTCGCAAGCGTCTTGAACGAGCCACTCCCCGCGACGATCGATGAGAAAAAATCGATGCTTTTGAAGCACCACATTGCCCTTTGGGACGTTCTTGACAGTTGCACCATCATTGGGGCAAGCGACACAAGCATCGAAGATGTGGTCCCCAACGACATTGCCACGCTCCTCACCAAAACGAAAATCAAGCGCATCTTTTGCACAGGCGCCACCGCCCACAAGCTCTACGAAAAATACTGCGAAAAAGCGGCCGGAATCAAGGCTACAAAGCTCCCCTCCACCTCCCCTGCTAATTGCGCCGTGAAATTCGAGAAGCTCGTGGAAGCGTACAAGACAATTCTTTCTACTTAATACGAGAAAGGCGATGCCGGAATAAATCCGGCATGACAAGATAGTCGGGGTGACACGTCAACATAAGTCGTCATCCTTAGGCCGTAGGCTGAAGGATCCGGTTAAATCTAACCAAGAATCACTAAATGTTTCACTTCGTTCAACATGATGCGACACAAGGGCCGTCCCCAGCAGGCAGCATTCAAAAAAGCCCCGCGGTTGCATTCCGCGGGGCTTTCGCATATTCAGTTAATTCTAAAGAATCTTACTTCTTTTTCTTGCCGGCAGCGTTGCCGCGAACGTCATTCATCTTCATCATCACGTTGATTTCAGCGTTCGTGACCTTGGAGCCAGCACCCGCCGGGTCAAACACCTTGTACGTAAATTCATCAATTCCAGTGAAGCCCTTGTTAGGCATGTATTCAAAGGAACCGTTCAATTCGTTCAAAATGATTCGACCGTTGCGCGGCTTCATCACCAGCTTCACAGAGGCAATCTTGTCACCATCCGGGTCAATCGCGCCAGCCATGAGACCACCCGAAGCAGGGACCTTCAACTTTTCGTTTTCATGGGCCACATAGTTCTGAGCCTTTGTCTCCGGCGGATTGTTCACGGCAATCACCGTAAACGTTGCTGTCTTGTGAGCCGTTCCACCATCCGGGTCCGTCACCGTAAACGTAATCTTTTCCGGTTCGCCCTTCCAATGAGAGTAAGGCTGAGCAACGATAACGGTTTTCTTAAACTTGTCATAAGTCACCTGCAACTGCTTATGACCAGAGAATTTCCACTTGAGGTCATCGAAGTTATGATCCTTATCGCGAGCATACTGGTCAAGTTTAATCGTTGCGATAACGCCATCGTTCTGATTTTCCCTGATGGTAAAGTCAGGAATATCGCGCATGACAGGAGGTGCATTCACATGCTTGACGACAAACTTCACAACAGAATTGTCCGAAGCGCCAGACGGATCAGTTGCGGTAAAGATTACCGTTTCTTCACCAAACCAGTTATCCTTCTTCGGCTTGATTTCTGCAACGCGAGAGGAGTTGATTCTTACATCGATGTTCTTTGCGCCAGTAGCTTTCCAGCGGATTTCTTCTTTCTTGTGATCCGGGTCGCTGACAAAGTCATCCAAGTTGATGGACTTGAAAGTCTTGCCTTCGAGAGTTGACTGTCCCGGAATTTCCTTCACGACCGGCGGGTCATTTACGGACTTCACGGTAAAGCGGACATCCACAGAAGCCTTTTCACGGCTCGGGTCAAACACGTTAATCGTCACCGTTTCGGTACCGTTCCAGAACTTGTCCGGAATTTCGACAGTGAGAATGCCCTTGCTGCTAATGTTGTACTTCAGCTGATGCTTTCCGGCAATAACTGGAGCCGGGACTTCATCATCTTCTTCGACATGCTTTTTACCCTTCTTTTTCTTCTTGCTCTTCTTATCCTTCTTCGAATGCTTAGCCTTTACAGGAGCCGCCGAAGCAAACGGATTTTCATTGTCAATCGACCACTTCATTTCTTCAATCTTGTTATCCGGGTCAGTAACATACTGAGACAGGTCAATCGGCGGGAAGCTCTTCTTTTCTTCAATCGTCTGCGGCGGAATCGCCTTGAATTTCGGCGGATCGTTCACAGAAACAACTTCGAACGTAGCCTTGGTCGATTGCTTGTCGCCAGCCGGATCCATCACGGTAAACGTGATTGTTTCCTTGCCATACCAATCCGGGCTCGGAGCTGTAATGGTGGCACGTCCATTCTTGATATCCACGGCAAGTTCATTGTTTCCTGTAACGGTCCACTTAAGTTCATTCGGCTTGTTATCCGGGTCGTTCACAATCTTGGCAAGGTCCACCGGAGTGAATTTTTCCTTTTCCTTGATTTTCTGGTCCGGGATATTCTTGGTAATTACCGGAGGATCGTTCACCGGAGTGACTTCGTAGTCAATCTGCAAAACAGACTTCGCCCCTTCCGGGTCCGTCACTTCAAGGCGGATCTTTTCCGTACCGTTCCAATACTTATCCGGAGTCGTTACAATCAACTGCTTCTTTGCGTTAATCGAAGCCTTGAGTGCACGCGGCTCGGCAACTTCATACTTCAAGGATTTTGCCGAATGATCCGGGTCAGAGACATATTCCGTCAAATCCAGCGGCTGGAAGCGTTCCTTTTCCTTGATGACTTGTGCGAGAATCGGTCTGATTACCGGAGGATCGTTCACGGATTCCACAACAAAATTGACCGTTTTGGAGTCCGTTGCGCCATCCGGGTCCTTCACAGTGAACTGCACATTACGTTCGCCATGCCAGTTCGGGTCGGCAATATTGATGTGAGCGAGGCCGCCCTTGTAAATCACGACACTGAACGGATCCTTCAAAGGTTCGTCATCATCATCGTCATCATCATCCTTGCCCTTCTTGCCTTTTTTGCCTTTCTTGGCACGAGCGGATTCCGATTTCAGCACCTTGACCGTCCAAGAAAGCTGCTCAATCGTATTATCCGGATCGCGAACAAACTTGCTCAATTCAATATCCTTGAACTGTCCCTTTTCACGAATCTTCTGAGGAGGAATATCTCTCAATGTCGGAGGATCGTTCACAGACATCACTTCGAACGTAATAGACTGCGAAGTCTTTGCTCCGTCCGGGTCGCTCACTTCGAGCACCATCATTTCAGGAGCGCACCAGAAATCCTTACTGGGAGCAATCACCGTAAGCACGCGGCTTGCAGAAATTTCGGCCTTGAGCTGCTTGCCACCCGTAATCTTCCACTTGAGTTCATTCGGCTTGTTATCCGGGTCCTTCACGAATTCGTCAAGTCGAATCGGCTTGAACGTTTCCTTTTCCTTGATTTTCTGGTCCGGGATACGGTTCACGAATACAGGAGGATCGTTCACACGGGTCACTTCAAAGATCATCTTGTGGCGAGTGTACGCACCTTCCGGGTCCGTCACAGAGAACGTGAGCGTTTCCTTGCCGCTCCACTGCGGATCAGGCACAGAAACTATCACGGTATTGTCCTTGCGCACATCGACCTTGAGATTTCTGTTGCCAGAAACTTCCCACTTGAGCGAAGATGCCGGATGGTCCGGGTCGTCAGCAAGAGTCGAAAGATCGATAGTCTTGAAACGGCCTCCTTCGAGAATCGTTTCGCCCGTCGGAGCGTTGCTAGCAAGAACCGGGGCATCGTTTACAGAACGCACTTCGAAGCGAGCGGTCTTGCTTGCAGAAGCACCTTCCGGGTCCGTCGCCGTAAACGTGATATTAGCGGCACCGTGCCAGTATTTGTTCGGAATCACGATATTCGCAACGTTATTCGCATCAACCTGAACTTTGAGCGTTTCACCTTCCGATTCTTCTTCATCCTTGCCCTTCTTGCCTTTCTTCTTGGAAGAACCTTGACCAATCGGGCTTACCTTGAACGTCCACTTGAGTTCAGAAATCTTGTGGTCAGCATCCTTCACGAAATCTTCAAGCTTGATAGGCTGGAACTGTTTCTTTTCGTCAATGGACTGGTCACGCAATTCACGTACAAATTCAGGAGCGTCGTTCACGGAGAGAACCGTAAACGTCACTTCCTTGCTATCCGAAGCACCATCCGGGTCAGTCACTGTAAAGCGGATCTTTTCGGAACCGTTCCAACTCGGAGACGGCGGAACAACCGTTACCTTGTGTGCAGCATCCATCGTAACGCGGAGCTGCTTAGCACCTTCCATCTTCCACTTGAGGCGGTTCTTCGGATGGTCCAAATCTTCAACAAAGTTATCAAGTTCAATCGGCTTGAATTCGCCCTTTTCCTTGATGGTCTGGCTTGCAATTTCCTTCATAATCGGCGGGTCGTTCACAGAGACAACCGTAAACGTTGCCGTAGAGCGAGCCTTGGCACCAGAGGGGTCCGTTACAGTGAATGTCACCTTTTCGGTACCATTCCACATCTTGTTCGGAGTCTTGACAGTAACGATTCCGCTCTTGGACATATCGACCTTGAGGTCCTTATTGCCAGTAAAGTCAATCTTCAAGCTTTCAAAGCGGTCATCCGGATCAGAAACAAGTTCAGACACATTAAACGGAGTGAATTCGCCCTTTTCCTGAATGGTCTGATCGGCCACCTGCTTGATTTCCGGGAGGTCGTTCACGGATTCTACAGTAAAGAGAGCCGTAGAAGAAGCCTTAGCCCCTTCGGGGTCCGTCACGGTAAACGTAATTTCTTCGGCACCGTTCCAGAACTTGTTCGGAATGACAATCTTTGCAACTTTCTGTTCGTCAATATCGACTTTGAGTTCACATTCTCTCTTCTTGCCACCTGCCGGTTTGCACGTTGTCGCAAACGTAAGTTCCGAGAGTTTGTTGTCCATGTCCTTCACCATGTCGCCAAGCTTGATCGGCTGGAACTGGGCCTTTTCCTTGATGGACTGCGGAGTAATTTGTCTTACGAACATCGGCACGTCGTTCACAGATTCTACCGTAAAGAGCACAGAACGTTCGTCGCATGCGTTATCCGGGTCGCAAACCTTGAACGTAATCGTTTCGGCACCGTGCCACTGAGCAGACGGCGGAGTGACACGAGCATTGTGAGCGGCATCCATCTGGACTTTGAGTTCCCTATTTCCAGAAATCGTCCATTTGAGGCGGTTCTTTGCATGGTCCGGATCATCGACAAAGTTATCCAGTTCAACCGGCTTGAATTCGCCTTGTTCCTTAATCGTCTGTTCGCGAATATCCTTCATGACCGGTGGGTCGTTGATTGCCGTTACCGTATATTTTGCAGAACTCGTCGCACGGGCACCTTCCGGGTCGGTCGCCGTAAACATAAGCGTTTCCGTACCGTTCCACTGGTCGTGCGGAATTTTCACGGAAACTTCGTGAGTTCTGTTGTCAATATTGACCTTGAGGTCCCTGTTGCCAGTCACCTCGACTTTGAGCTTCGAGAAATCGTGGTCCGCATCGCTCAAGTAATCATCCAAATTAAACGAAGTGAATTCGTACTTTTCCTCGACACTTTGGTCTGGAATCTTCTTGAATACCGGCGGGTCGTTAACGGATTTCACAGTGAGGGCGACATCCTGCTTGGCAGAGCCTCCTTCCGGGTCCGTCACGGTAAACGTCGCAACAGTGTTGCCATTCCAGCTCGGATCGGGGATTTCGATTGTAGCGACGTGTTTGTCATCAATCGTTACATTGAGCGTACCCATTTCCGGCATCGGGCCTTGGTGCTTGACTTCGACATCCCAAGAGAGTTCGGAATTCTTGTTGTCTTCATCCTTGACAAAGTCATCCAGCTTGATTTTCGTGAACTGCTGTTTTTCACTGATAGTTTGTCCCGGAATCGGGCGGATGAACTTCGGCAGGTCATTCACGGAATTGACCGTGAACACAGCTTCGGATTCAGCACAAGCTTTATCAAGGTCGCAAGCAGTGAACTTGATGGATTCAGAGCCGTTCCACATCTTGTTCGGAATGCGAATCGTAGCAACGCCGCCAGAAACAGCAACTTTCAAATCCTTATTGCCCGTCACAGTCCACTTGAGCACTTCAACGCGGTGATCCGGGTCCTTCACATACTGGCCAAGCTGAATCGGAGCAAATTCCTGCTTTTCATCAATCGTCTGGTCCGGGATGTTCTGTACAAACTCAGGAGGATCGTTGATGGAATTTACTTTGAACAAAACATCCTGCTTCACAGAAGCACCGGCACCATCGGTCACAGTAAATGTCACACGTTCCTGACCGTTCCAACTTTCGTTCGGCGTCGTCGCAATGGCAGATCCGTACTTGTCGATTTCAATCTTCAAGTCCTTGTTGCCCGTCACGGTCCACTTGAGGTTCATCGGGTCCTCATCCGGGTCCGTCACATAATCGGACAAAGAAATCATGTCGAACTGATTCTTTTCGTCGATAATCTGGTCAGGAATCTTCTTTGTGAATACCGGAGGATCGTTGACTGCAGAAACTGTAAAGGCCGCAGTCTTGTTGTCGCTACCGTAATCTGGGTCGTTTGCAATAAACTTGATTTGAGCAGAACCATACCAATGAGCATCAGGAATGGCAATCGTCGCCACGCGGTTCGCATCAATCGTTACCGACAAGTCACCATCAGCTTGCGGACCGCCCGTCGGACGAACTTCCGTATCCCATGTGATTTGATCTTTCTTGTTGTCCGGGTCGTTTACGTAATCATCCAAGCGGATCTTGGCAAACTGCTTGCCTTCCGAAATAACCTGACCAGGAATCTGGCTTACCACCGGCGGATTGTTCACAGATTCCACATTAAAGTTCACCGTCTCGGAAGCGGTCGCTCCTCTAGAGTCCGTTACCGTAAATGTCAAGTCTTCAGAACCATTCCAAAGAGGGCCAGGAGTCGCAATTTCAACCGTATGGTCCGGAGCAATCGTCACCTTGAGGTTCTTGTTGCCACTCACCTTCCAACGGAGCTGAGAAGGGTGGTCAAGGTCATCCGTCACAAAGTTATCGAGATTAATCTTCGAAAAAGTACCGCCCTCCAAAATAGATTCACCAGGGATTCCGTTTATTTGTGGAGGTTCATTCTCCGCTGCCGGAGCCGGTTCAGGATACGCTGGGGCGGGATCTGCAGCCGGCACTTGAGCCGGGGCCGATTCAACTGGAGCCACAGGTGCAGGATCTTGCGCAAAAGATGACGTCGCTATAACACTAGCCGAGGCAAGCAAGGCCGCCATGGACCTTTTCATTTTTTTCATTTTCATTCTCCGAATTACCATACACGAATTCAAAATTTCGAAGTGAAATTTCTCACACGTCCTAAAAAACGTCTATAAATATAATGTTTTCAAAAAAAAACATAACGATATTAAATCAAGTTTTTTCATAATTGTAAATCATATATTTGTCAATCGCATAAAAAAAATTATGTAACACATTGAGTATCAAAGAGTTAGGAAAAATGATCCCCCAAAAGTCCACCAAACACCGCAGGATCTTCAAAAACGGGAAGAAACCACCCACATTGTAAACTTTTTGTAAAAAACAACATTTTCGAGACAATCGCCCTCGCCGACAAGCCCCCAAATACGACAAAATCTGCAAAAAAAAGCTACTTTTAAGCAATAACCATTTAAAACTAACCAGGAAAAACAATGAAATTCGTATTTCTCTGCGACGCCAACTACCTCAAAGGCGACATGGTCAACTTCCAGAACAACTTCCCCACCAATCACGAACTCGTGACGATGACCTCCGAAGACCTTCTCCAGAGCAAGTCCATCATCGAAGGGACTTTTGCAATCTTGGCAGAACGCACCACTTGGCAGAAGAACTTCAGCCTTTTCCGCTACTTCGGCCTTTTGCCGCTCTTGGAAGTGCTCCCGCTCGGCATCGTAAGCCGTGGTCGCCGCAACGAACCCATCAAGGGCAGAAGCCAGAACCGCAACCAGGAAATTTTCTTCAACCCGGCAGCATCCGCCGAAGAACTCTATCTCCAAGTCGATAAGTTCGTCGCCGCTCCGCCTTCCGGTTACACCTATCCGCGCGGTGCCGCCAAGTAAGGCATGCAAAGAAAGGTCCTAGAAAGCCTTTACAACCAAGGCGGATTCACGCTTTTCGCCATCTCTGACGAAGACGTTTTACCCACAGAAGCCTTGCATAAATTCGCACTGGCACTTAACGCCGGTGCGCGTTTTGTTGTAATCGACTTTTCCGGCAAGCGCCCCTTCACAGGCAACGCCCCACTACAAGCAGCCGACCTTTCGAAAAAAGATCTCACCGCCGAAGACATCGCAGAAATTTCATCTTCCGATGTCAATATCACGATTAGCGGGACAAAAGCCATCCCCAAATCGGACGCGGAATACCGCACACTCTACCATAACATCAAGAGTCTCGAAAAAATAGCCCCGCATGTCATCGGCATCATTTCGACCGAGCAAGTCGAGAACGTCGGGAATCTCATTTCGATGGCACGCCTCCTGATTATGCATGTGACCGAGAAGTCCATGAATTCGGCGGCAGCGTTTATCGAAGATGTCAAAGAGTCTCAAAAAACACAAGTTCTTTGGCTTTCGAAAGAACGTCCCGGGCGCAGTTTCCCCAAGGCTCGCAAAGCCATTCGCAAAAATGCCTGCGCCACCAAGGAAGCGTTCGCATTGGATTTCAAGAAAACCCCGGAAAACCTTGCAAAAGTCGTCAAGAAACTTCATAAAATTTCCATTCTCATCAAAAACCCGCTCGACGGATTTCCGCGAATTATACGCAACAGTTTCCCGTTGTTGCTCATTGTCGCCATTATCGCCCCGTTCCTCTTCGTGACAGACATCGACCGCATCGACTCGAACCTGCGCGACCGCATCCAAGAACGGAACCAGCTTTCAGTCGCCCCCTCCTTCGAATACACCTTCGACGGGGTCGAGAACATGCAGCGCATCGCACGTTACGCCATCGGGCGTTTCGACGCGATTATCACAAACGAAAAGATGGTCAAGAACTACGTCGCCAAGACGCTTGAAGACAACGGATTCAAAGTTACTTCTTGGGAAAAAGGCAACTTGAACATTCCGCCCAAAGGAACCACGATCCGCTTTTCTCGTCCCAACGAAATCAAGCGCCCCGCCTCGGCAGATACCATTGGAGCCGCTTGGAAATACTGGACTTCAGTCATTTCGGACAGCATCGCCTACCTCACGGAATTCTACCACGAAAACGCGACGGCCACACAACGAAAGCACAACGGAATCGACGTAGCAAGCCGCCAAGGAGCCCGCATCCTCGCCCCCTTCAACGCCAAGGCATGGACTAGCCGCGATGAGCGCGGAGGCGTAATCATTGGGCTTGTCCGCAAAAACAATGTAATCTTGTTCATGCACTGCGACAAATTACTTTATTTAAACGGACAGGATGTCATGCCCGGTGACCCGATAGCCACCGTCGGTACAACAGGGCACACGACAGGCCCCCACGCACACATTGTCACAGGCCTTATAAGCAAGAAAGGAAAGAAACGCATCGGAAACGTCCGTTACGATGTAATCGACCCCATCAAGTGGTTTTACAAGTTCAAACCGTCGTCTAAGTAAAATATTGGTGCTTTATATCACATGTAACATAAAAATATCAAAAAAACGGCCTATTGTAAACAAAACTTTACCATTCACCTATCGCAAATCAATCCACAATTAAGTAACTTTGTTCCACGGGATTGATGTAGTGTAATAACAATGTCAAAAAAAAGGATTAGGACATGAAAAAATCCATCATTTGGGCATCCCTCGCACTCGCAGCAGCACTCGTTTCCGGTTGCTCTGGAGTCGTAACCCCAAAGGCCGAACTCGCTAACCATAACGACTCGGTTCACAACATCCCCGCCATCGACAGCCTGATCGTCAGCATGAAGCAGGATTATATCAAGCAGTGCTATATGCCGGTCGCATCTCATTTGCCGCCAGAAAATTCCTGCCAGTCCGACTTGTTCCAGATGGTTGAACGCCGCTATCACATGGACTACAACCAGAATCATGTAGCATCTGCTAGCAACGAACTCTTTTTCAAGGATGTCGTGCCAGAAATTCAAAAGAAAGTCAAAAGAGAACCGGCTCTCCGCGACCCGCTCCGTAAGGCATTCTCCAACAGCGACGAGATGCTTGCCTACTACAAGGACAAGTACAAGTTCAACACCCAAATTGAACAGTTCTAATTCTAATTTTTCCTGTTAAAGACTACATTTGGCGCAACCTTCGCGGGTTGCGTTTTTTGCATTTAGGTGTCAGGTTACAGGTAACAGGGGTTAGAATAAGAATCACATGCTTCGCATGTCAATAAAAAACTTATAGCCTATAATTATTTCACAAAAACCTAACACCTAACCCCTGATACCTGACACCTATTTTTCTACATTTGCGGCCATGAACGAAAATCAATGCGCAACCTATTCAAATAAGTTACAAGAAATTGCCAAAGCTCCCAAGTACCGCGGCGCCATATTCCAAATAGAAGCGGACGAAAAAGGCCTCGCCCTCGTCGATGTCAAGGAAGCAAGCCTCAAAGTTTATTTGATGATTGATCCAGAATGCGACAAGATTCTGGAAACGAGATTCTTTACGTATGGCGGTCCCATCTTTACCGCCCTTGCCGATTCGTTCTGCCGCAGAATCCAGATGGCGACAATCGACGATGCCATGAAGATTACTGCCGAAAGCCTCGAAGAAGAACTGCGCGATACGCCCGAAGTCCGAGCCATCCCGGAAACCGCAGTCGAAATCAAGCAGATGAACACGCTCATCGCAAAGATTTTAGAAGTTTATCCCGAAAAGAAGGCGACAGCCATCATCGTCCGCGAAAAGATGGAGCGCATCAAGTACCGCACGCAGACTGCCGAAGGCCGTGCCGAAGCGGACGCCGAATGGAACGCCCTCACCAAGTCTCAGAAAATCGAAAAGATCGAAGCATGGTTGCACCAGACCGTACGCGGAACACTCCAAGGCGACGGCGGAGACATCCAGATTCTTGACTTGACCGACGACAACCGTCTGCAAATCCGCTACCAAGGTGCATGTGCCGGATGCGGTAGCGCCATGGGCGGAACTTTGTTCTACATCGAAGACGAACTCAAGAACAACGTTTACTATAACATAATTGTTGAACCGGAAGACCCGCTCGCGAACCTCCCGCAAAACCCGAATTTACCAGGCTTGGACGACAACAATCCGCCAGCAAGCATGTATTAATTATTTGCAAAAATGGCTTGAATTTGTTTAATTTGTTATATTAACAATGTGCCATTCACAAAAGAATACCTCGTCGATTATGAAGAAAAGATTCGTCAGCTCCCGCTTGATGAGCTGTACGATATTCTCAATTTGATTCGAGATGATCCTTTCAAAGCAGACGATTCGCCGGAACGTGTGAAAATAGTTGAAAAGAGAATCCGGGAATTAGACACAAACTATATTAACGAACAAAATAAAGACCCCATCGGTCTGATTCCAACGGAAGAATTAAACGAAAAACTAAAAGCCGAATATAAAAAAACAGAACATACAGAATCAAATGGCCTTACTTTAATTGGCTTTATATTAATGTTTTTTGCAGCTCTATTTTCGTTAGTCCCGTACGACAGGAATACATTGAATATAAGTTTTATATTTGCAGGAATAGCGATGCTTCTATGGGTGGGCAGTCTCCTTATTGATCAATGTTTTTTTGCACAAGGAACATTCGTCCATAAGAAAACATCCCCTTGGGGGTATTGGATTTACGTAGCAATGTTCTCTTTCGGCGGAATTTTAGGGATTATCTGTGGAATATTCCCTAACAAAATATAGAATACCAAGTTGAATTTTTTCTGCGAGCGCAAGTACACTTGACACAGTCGTACCATTTAATGAAGTAAAAAGTCAATTTATGGCAAATCCGAATAGTTATATTAGGAACATATCCCCCAAACAACAAAAATCACCGTAACACATGTGTTGCGGTGATTTTTGTTTCATTGTCTTTTTCGTCATCCTCACGAAGGTGAGGATCCTGTGCGAGCATCGATCTCTATTTGACCAACGGGGTTGCCAGATAGGCTGCGCTGGCTTCGGTTTCGCTTCGCTCACTTCCCAGCTTGCCCTTCGGGCTTCACCTTTGGTGAAGCTGATCTGGCTACCTAAGATACAAAAAACGCCCCTGGGGGGCGTTTCGGGGGTGCCAGATTGCCAAAACGTTCACTTCGTTTCGCGTTTTGCCCTTCGGGCTTGCTTGAGCTTCGCTCAAGTCAAGGCCAAAATCCGTCATGTTCGCTCCGCTCTCGACGGATTTTGTCGAACTGACTTCGTGAGTTGTTTGGCCACCCTCCAAATAGATAAAG
>JAEEGK010019983.1_pt1 | contig 14299 bp, 14 predicted proteins | sample 8958771 | NCBI WGS metagenome assembly JAEEGK01 (sample SAMN16246547, study PRJNA631951) | gut metagenome | biome: gut microbiome; feature: rumen; material: SC-attached | host: Bos | place: Iran: Karaj | collected 2018-10
GCATACATTTGTAGGCTGCTTCACCAAAGTAGCGTGAATGAGCCTCGGCGCCGTGCATCACGAGAACTGCGGAACGAATTTCGTTGATGTAGTAGAGGAAACGGCTGTTGGCGTAAGCCTGTGTGCCGATGACGCGCCATCCGTCGTTGCTGTTGCCACTGCGTTTGTGGTAGCCGCGCGGAGTTTTGTAATAGGCGTGGTAATCTTTCACAAACTGTGGAACTTCATCGGGCAGCGGGTCGATGACACCGCCAGCCATTACCATTGGATCGGAGAGGCGTTGCTTGCTCATGGCCTCGCGGGCAGTATGGCGCGACTCTTCTTTGTCTTCGTTGTCGAAGTATCCGTTGCCACTGACACGGGTCATGTCGTACATTGTGCTTGCCACGGTAGCCTTGATGCGTGGGTCGGCAGCGGCAGCGTTGAGGGCTATGCCGCCCCAACCGCAGATGCCGATGATGCCTATGCGTTCGGCATCCACATTGTCCTGCTTCGACAGAAAATCGACGGCAGCCATAAAGTCCTCGGTGTTGATGTCGGGTGATGCCGTGCGACGAGGTTCACCGCTGCTCTCGCCAGTATATGACGGGTCGAATGCCAGTGCAACAAAACCGCGTTCAGCCATACGCATGGCATAGAGTCCGCTCGACTGCTCCTTGACAGCACCGAAGGGACCGCTCACGGCGATGGCAGGGAGGAGGGGATTAGAAATCCCCGGTTCTTGAGTTGCGGATTTCAAATCCGCAACAGCTTCTGTTCGCAAATCCGCAACAACTTCTGCCTTTGGCGTATAAAGGTCGGCGGCCAAGGTCAGTCCGTATTGTGTTTCAAATGTAACCTTGCGGTGGTCAACTTTGTCGCTGAGTGGGAAAACCTTGTCCCATTCCTGTGTGAGTTGTAATTCCTGTTTCATTTCCTCTTTTGTTTCTGTAGGTTGCGTTTTGTCGTTGCAAGCAGTTGTCAATATAACTATCGTTGCAAATAATGCTAATTTCTTCATTGTCGCTTATTTACAGGATTAATTCATAAGTCTGCTTTCGCCCCAAGTGTATTGTGGATAGGCCTTTTTCAAGTCTTTTGCAGAACCTTCGACTCCGCTACCTCCGCTGGTTGCAAACACATTCAGCACCTTGCCGCTAAGGTCGTGAGCCTCGATGAATGTGTTGATGATTGTCGGTGCTGTGTACCACCATACAGGGAAACCAATCCAAATGGTGTCGTAGTCGGCAATGTTGGGGCAAGTGTTCTTGATTGCCGGACGCGAACTCTTGTCCTTCATTTCCAGCGTTGAACGCGACTGCTTGTCACGCCAGTCGAGGTCGGCTGCAGTGTAGGGTTTCTCTGGTACGATTTCGAACAGGTCGGCATTCTTTTCCTTTGCCAACCTTTGGGCTGCGGACTTTGTAGTGCCGGTAGCCGAAAAATAAACTACTAATGTCTTTTTCATTTCGGTATTCTCCTTTGCTTGTTTGTTTTGTGCGTATGCGCCCGACAGTAGGCAGCATATTGCGATTATTAATGTAATTTGCTTCATAATCAAATAGTTGTATTTGTTATTTGTTTTCTTTTATTTCTCTAATTATTCTGGCAGGACTTCCAGCAACTACCATATTGGCTGGCACATCCTTGGTAACAACGCTTCCCGCAGCAACTATGGCATTTTCGCCGATAGTAACGCCGGCAAGAACCTTCACATCGGCACCGAGCCAAGCATTGCGTCCGACGACAATGGGCTTTGTAAGCAACGAATGACGCGTGGCAGGGTCTTCGGGATGATATTCGGTAGCAAGTACGCAATGCGGTCCGATAAATGCGCCGTCTTCGATTGTTATTCCGCCGAGTGCAAGAAATGTACAGCCGAAGTTTACAAAACAGTCGCGGCCAAAGCGTGTTGTAAGTCCATAATTGATGTTAAACGGTGGAAACACGCGCACGGTATCGTCGATGTCGCTGCCGGTTATCTGTCGCAAGTAGTCTCTGACTTCCGCTTCTGTGTGATAGCCGGTGTTCATTTCGGCACACAGTTTCATTGTCCGTTGCACATCGGCATAGAGGTCGTCGCTGCCGACATAGTCTTTTCCTGTGGGGTTGTCTGTCATTGCTTGCTGAATTTTATTGTTATGTTTCCTGTGCCAAGTGCTTCTTTAAGTTGTTGGATATCATTTATATGTCCGATTGGCGAATAGCTGTACGACGACTTGAAAGTTTCGTAGAACACCACTATGCAGTTGTCCCCGTAAAGCATAATGTCGCCAGCGTTGATGGTTCCTGGACGGATGCTGTTGACGGGCAGGGTGGTTTCGAGGTAATTGTATTTTTCGTTTCCGTTCAACTCGTTCATTTCCAAAGTAGTCGGCAATAGTGCGTAAAAACTTTCTGCACTACTGTTGTCTTCGAGTGTGGCAGTGAAAATCTTGTTGCCAATCGAAAGTTGCATTGTCTTTACAGATGCTGGCGTTGGCATATCAGGTTCTTCTTTCGTACACGAAGCGAAAAATAGCATGGCAAAAGCTAATATGTTGACCATAACTTTCATTTTCCGAACACTTCCTTTGCTCTGTCCATTTGCGTTGGAATGTCAACTCCGAACGGACAACGGCTTAGGCAAGCACCGCAATGCGTGCATTCGCCTGCATGGTGGGGCAACGAATCGTATTTTGCCTTCAATTCTGATGTAAGTCCTTCTTTTTCTGCCTTGTCGAGCAGTTCGTTTACCTTTGCAATCGGAATGCCGGCACTGCAGGGCATACAATGGTTGCAATAGGTGCATGCACCTTTGTCCATATCGTTTTGTGCAGTTTGCTTGCTTAATGCCGAATTGTAGTCCTTTTCCTCGTCGGTAGCCTTAAGGTAGTGCAGGTATTCGTCAACCTTGCTGGCGCTGTCGATACTGCAAAGAGCCACTTTTACGCAAGGTTTTGCCAGCACATACGCAAAACACTGGTCGCGGGTAAGCGCAATCTTCAGTGGCGATTTCTCGGCATCGAGCAGACGGTCTCCTCCGCCGAAGGTTTTCATAACCGTGATGGCAATGTCGTGCTGGGCGCAGTAGTCGTACAATTCCACGCGGACGGGGTCAATTCCGGGCAGCATTTCATCGAAAGTCTTTGAATCCCAAGGATTCTTGTCCGACAGTACACGGTCGAATGCCGGGTTGAGACTGAACATGATAACCTCTACCAGTCCGCTCTTGGCGATGGCAAGTGCAACTTCGGCATTGTGGCTGCTTAGACCAATGTGCTTGATTTTTCCCTGAGCCTTCAGGTCCTGCACATATTGCAGATAGGGGCTTCCCTGTATTTCCTGCCACTCTTCCATCTTGTCAACTATATGAATCATACCGACATCAATGTAATCGGTGTGCAGTCGTTCCAACAGGTCTTCGAAACCGATTTTGCATTTTTCCACATCGCGGGTGCGCTCGTAGCTGTCGCCGTTCCACCAGCAACCAATGTGACCTTGTATAATCATTTCTGCACGGCGGTCGCCAAGTCCGTAGCCTATGTTGCTACGCACCTTTGGATTTGCGTCGTAAAGGTCCATGTAGTTCATGCCGTGGTCAAGCGCGTATGTGACGAGTTCGCGCGAAGCGGTGGAGTCAATTTCATCGAATCCTCCGCATCCAAGTCCAATCACGCCAACGCGCAGTCCTGTGCTTCCCAATGTGCGGTATTCCATATCGGGATTTTCCTTAAACTGCGGTGTTTTCTGTCGGTTAGTGCAGCTTACCATCATTAAAATGGTAGCAAATGCAAGTAATACTATTTTCTTCATTGAGCTATATGTTTATGTTTAGGGTTCAAAAATACGAAAAAACATCAAAATGGCCATTGACAATATTAGTTAATGATTATAACTGCTCGTATTGCTCGTCGCTTACTGGCTCAAGCCACTCATTGCTGGCATTTTCCTTAACATCCTTGTGATATGTAAGGTGTTGCATCCAACTGTCCTTGGAAGCACCGTGCCAATGCTTTACGCCTTCGGGAATTTCAATTACCACACCGGGTTTCAGTTCGACGGCTGGCTTTCCCCATTCCTGGTACCATCCGCGACCGCTCACGCATACCAGCACCTGAACTTGATTGTGATGAATATGCCAGTTGTTGCGGCATCCGGGTTCAAAGCTGACATTAACCATTCCGCCATCCATAAGTGCAAGGTAGCTGTTGCCTATGAAATATTGTGCGTATGCCGTATTAGGTTCTCCGATGGGCCATGGCGACTGTGCACAAACAACATCCGTCTTGCCGTCAACAGCCATAGCGATGGCGGCCTCACAGCGCGAAGCTTCGATGGAAAGTCCGTTTTCCCTCAACGAATTCGGGATGTTGCGCAACTGCTCTTCTGTTACACCCATATTCAAAGCACCACGCACATGAGCCTGCAACTGCGGCATTACATTTTCCAGACCGCTCAAAGCACTTACTGTGATTAGTTCGCGGTCGGCGTGGGTGAGGTTGTTGCGGGCGAAGATGTCGCCGAATAGGTGCGCTTTCAGGTAATAGTCTTCGGCAGGGCAGAAGTCGTAGTTGAAAGGTTGTCCGCTGAGTTTTGTCTGCACATCGGTTCCTTGCTTAAGCGCGTCGTAGTTTGATGGAAATGGCGAAGCATCTTCTCCCAATTCGGTCTTCAGGCCTTTGGCATCGCGGTTGGCAACAACCTTTTGCAAAGTTCCCAAAGCATTGAGCGAGCGAGGAAAACCCGTGTAGGCATAAAGTTGCGAGAGGGCTTCCTTGATTTGGCTGATTGTCAAGCCATTGTCGAGGCCGTTGTTGATTGATTCCGCAAGTTTTCCGAGATTTCCTTGCGCTTCGTAACAAGCAATTGCACTTATGCACGATGCCTGTTTTTCGTTGAATGTCAATGTGTTCATGTCTTTTTCAGTCTTGTTGGTCGTATTGTTGCAAGCAGCCATAAGAATTGCCGAGCAAATTACTAATATCGTTTTCTTCATATTTTATAATTTTAGATTAAACCTCTCCATCCCATAAACATTTTGGTCACTTCGCCGTCGTGGTGGTCGAAGAAGAGGCTCTGTTTTGTGTCGAGTGTTTCGATGCGAGCCATCTCGTCATCCGAAAGTTCAAAGTCGAAAATATTGAAGTTCTCGGCCATGCGCTCCTTGTGTGTCGATTTCGGAATGATAATCACATTGCGTTGCAATAAGAAACGAAGTGCAACCTGGGCAACACTTTTACCGTGAGTTTTGCCAATTTTGGAAAGTAATTCGTTGGTGAAGAAATTGTTACGACCTTCTGCCAATGGACCCCACGACATAATCTGGCATCCGAACTCCTCCATGTATTTCTGCGGTAGATGCTGCTGGTTGAAAACATGAGTTTCGACTTGATTTACCATAGGTTTTACCTCCACATTCGATGCAAGGTCTATGAAATGGTCGGGGTAGAAATTGCTTACACCTATTGCTCGTAGTTTGCCTTTGTGGTAAGCCTCCTCCAATGCACGGTATGCTCCGTAGCGGTCGCAGAATGGCTGGTGCAGCAACATAAGGTCGATGTATTCGGTTTGCAACTTGCGCAGGCTCTCGTCGATTGATGCTTTTGCTCTTTCGTAGCCGTAATTCGAAATCCATATTTTGGAGACGATGAATATTTCATCGCGAGATATGCCGCTCTTTTTCACCGCATTGCCTACACCATCTTCGTTTTGGTAAGCCTGTGCTGTATCTATCATTCTGTAACCTACGCTAAGCGCATCACTCACGCAGCGTTCTGCATCGCTTGGTGTCACCTGATAAACTCCGTAGCCCAACTGCGGCATTTTTACGCCGTTGTTTAATGTTATGTATTGCATAGAATTTAATTTTAAATTGTTAATAGCCAAGTCCTTTTAACCATTTCTCAACTTTTGCCTTGCCTGTGCGCACTTCGTGTCCGTAGATGCTGAAGCCTTTTTGTACACTTGCCTTTGGAAAAGCTTTTTTCACATCATCGACACAAGATGCCAAGCCGCTGCCTTCGTGGGTTGTGAATGGGATGACGGTTTTGCCGTCAAGATTTATATCGCGGAAAAGTGTGAACATCACCTGCGGATAGGTTCCCCACCACACGGGACCACCGATAAATACGGTGTCGTACTGCGAAAGGTCGGGAGCGGTGCCTTCGTATGGCGGCAATTCGCCGTTGGCAGCCTCTTTCTTGGCTAGTTCGATAAGTGGCGTGTAGGCCATGCCGTCGTATTTGTGAGTGACTATTTCAAATTGCTCAGCACCAGCGATTTCCGATATGTAGTCGGCTACAATTTTTGTATTGCCAACCTCGATGTTTCCCACGCTGTAGTTGTCGCCTGCATGGGAGAAGAAAATGACGATTGATTTGCTCATATTGTTATGATTTTGTGGTTTAACTTCTTGTTTGTTCTGTGCGTTGCAGCTGGTAGCGAGTACCAATAATAATAGCATTACATTCAAGGTTTTCATAATTTATTCTCCTATGTTCTTGATGAATTTTGCTGGATTTCCGCCTACGATGGTATTTTCGGCAACATCCTTTGTAACCACTGCACCTGCGGCTACCACGGCGTTTTTGCCAACTGTAACACCTGGCAAGATGGTGGCTCCTGCGCCAATCCAAGCGTTTTCGCAAATGTGTACTGGCTTGCAAGTCAGTATCATACGGTCGTGGAGGTCGTGGTTGTTGGAAATTAGCTGCGCATTAGCGGCAATCATTGCACCGTCGTCGATTGTGATGCCTCCGCGAGCCATCATAAGGCAGTTGTTCATTATCATTACACCTTTGCCCAGTCGTACGCGGTCGAAGCAAACACCAGTGAGTCCGGGCATTACGAAGCCACCGTCAGCAAATACATCGTGGCCAAACAGTTCCTTGGCGAGCGCATTGTACTCGTCGGTATATGGCATAGTGTGGTTCAACTTGAATAATGTCTGAGCCTGACGAACGCCTTCGGCAAGTTCTTCGGCTGTCGATAACCTTGGGTCAACTCTTTCTTCTTGCATAACTCTTTTGTTTTGTTTTACGATGCAAAAAAACAGCAAATCCACGGAACCGCTATTTCACAAAAAGCACTATAATTTTCACTTTTTGCACAAATGTTTTAGGAGAATAAAAAATAATCTGTAACTTCGCCTCGTGAAGATTGACTTTCTATATTCGACGGACTTTTACGGGATGAATGCACCAGAACTGGCTCATACCTGTATGCATCTGCTTTGCACGGCTGGGGAGGGGAGTTTTGTGTTCAACGAACGATGCTACCATATTGTGAAGAATGATTTGGTAGTTGTTCCGATGCCCGACCGTGTGAAAAATCTTGCTGCGCATCCCGACATGCAGGTCGAGTGGTTTGCTGCCGACAACAAGTTTCTCCAAAACCTGCTACCATCGAACAACTACAGCATAGGCGGCAGTATAAGCCTGAACCAAAACCCGGTAATTCCACTTACCGATGAGCAGGCTTCAATTATGCTGGCCGATTTTCATCGTCTGCGCGACCGACTAGGCGACCGTCATCTGCTGTTCTACCGCGAACTTATGGGCAGCCTCTGCCTTACGATGATGTACGACATCTTCGAGCCGCACGCACAGCGCGATACTACAGCTCCGCACAGCGACCGAACAGCCTACATTGTGAAGCAACTGATGGATATGCTTTCGACAGGTATAAGCCGCACCGAGCGCGAGGTAAACTACTATGCCGAACGACTGAATGTGTCGCCAAAGTACCTTTCGGCAACCGTCAAGCGCGTCACAGGTCACAGCGTTAGCAGCTACATCAACCGCCATACCGTACCAATTATAAAAAAGTATCTCGACGACGAACGCCTCTCGCTTACGCAAATTGCCGAGCGTATGAATTTTGCTTCACTTTCCTATTTCAGTCGCTACTGCACCAAACATTTAGGGCAGTCGCCCAGCGAGTATAGACGGAGTTTGCAGCCGAGGGGGTAGTAGGTTTTTATGAGAAAATCCGCAACTGCAGTCGTTATCTTTCAAACTTTTTTCAACAAAATACTCCGCCATATTCAATAATTCATTACCTTTGACTTTTCAAATAATATGTAAAATGGATAATAGCGTATTACAGAAAGCAAAATATTGGACAAGTGAAGTTTTCGACGAGCAGACCCGCAAGGCTGTAGCCGAAATGATTGAGAATAACCCCGAACAGCTGAACGAAAGTTTCTACAAGGACCTTGAGTTCGGAACTGGCGGTCTGCGCGGAATAATGGGTGCAGGAACAAACCGCATGAACCGCTACACCGTTGGAATGGCAACGCAAGGACTGGCAAACTATCTGCTTGCCCACTGCGACAAGGCTAAGGGAATTAGCTGCGCAATCGCTCACGACAGCCGCAACAACAGCCGCGAATTTGCAAAAATCACCGCATCTGTGTTGTCGGCAAACGGAATTAAGGTTTATCTGTTTGACAAGCTACGTCCGACACCCGAACTGTCGTTTGCAATCCGTCACCTGCACTGCAATTCGGGAATCGTCATCACCGCTTCGCACAACCCCAAGGAGTACAACGGCTACAAGGTTTACTGGAGCGATGGCGGTCAGGTAATTCCGCCGCACGACAAAGGCATAATCGAGGATGTTAGGAAAGTCACAGTTGAGGACATCAAGTTCGACGACGCATTGAAGAATGTGGTGGAAATCGGCGCAGATGTTGACAATGCCTACATCGAAGCACTCAAGTCGTTGTGCCACAATGTAAAGGACAATGCAAGCGCAAACTTGAAAATTGTATATACGCCGATTCACGGTTCGAGTATAAGCGTACTGCCACAGGCACTGAAGAGCATTGGCTTCAACGATGTCAACATTGTTGAGGAACAGGCAGTTCCCGATGGCAATTTCCCGACGGTAAAGTCGCCGAATCCCGAAGAGCGCGAGGCTCTCACGCTTGCAATCCGCAAGGCCGAGCAAATCGGAGCCGACATCGTATTCGGTACCGATCCCGACAGCGACCGTCTTGGCGTAGTGGTAAACCACAATGGCAAGTTCGTAATTCTCAACGGCAACCAGACTGCATCGATACTTGTGCATTATCTTCTCGACAGTTTCAAGTCCGAAGGTCGTCTGAAAGGGAAGGAATTCATTGTTAAGACTATCGTTACTACAGAACTTATTCCGCAGATTGCCAAGGATTACGGCGTAAAATGTCTTGATGTTCTCACTGGCTTCAAGTACATTGCCGAGGAAATCGAAAAGAACTACGGCAAGATGCAGTTCATCGGCGGTGGCGAGGAAAGCTACGGATTCCTTGCTGGCGACTGTGTCCGCGACAAGGACGCAGTAATCGCCTCGATGCTGGTGTGCGAAGCTGCTGCCAGAATGAAGGCACAAGGCAAAACCCTGATGGACTTGCTGCTGGACATCTACATAAAGTACGGCTTCTACCTCGAAGGACTGAAGTCGCTCACCAAGCCCGGACAAAGCGGAATGCAGGAAATAGAGGCTATGATGGAGAAATTCAGAAGTACGCCGCCCGAGTCGATTTGCGGAGTGCAGGTTGTGATGGTTCACGATTTCCTTGTACGCAAGTCGTACGACAAAATCAGCGACCTCTGCTACGACATCACCCTGCCCAAGTCGAATGTACTGCAGTACGACCTCGTCGACGGCAGCAAGATTACAGTCCGCCCATCCGGCACCGAACCTAAGATTAAATTCTATATAGGTGTAAAGGGCAAACTTGAATCTCCCGACCAGTACGAGGCAGTGGAAGCAAGTTTAAGAACAAGAATTAACGAAATAATTGAAACAATAACAAAGTAAGTTGAAAAGTGAAAGTTGAAAGTTGAAATGTAGTCGCGCAATGCTTTGCGCGAAAACATGAAACAACGAAGTCTCCCTTCGACTACGCTCAGGGAGCTAAAATTAGAAACTAAATATTGAATTTTTAAATTTTTGAATAATTAAATTATTACAATTATGGCAAAAGACGGAAGCGGTTGCTTAGGTGCAACATTAATTGGTGGAGTAATATTTGTAATTCTCCTTATATGCGGAATTTACGTATGGCGTTCGTACAACAAGATTGTCGAGGCCGACCAGGCTGTAAAGAAACCTTGGGCAGATGTTCAGGCAGCATACCAGAAGCGTGCCGACCTCATTCCAAACTTGGTTGAAACCGTTAAGGGTTACGCAGCACACGAACAGGGAACTTTGACGGCTGTTATCGAAGCACGCAGCGCAGCAACTTCAATCAATATCAACGCCGACGAACTCAACAACGAAACATTCGCTAAGTTCCAGGAGGCTCAGGACAATGTATCGAGCACATTGAGCCGCTTGCTTGCAGTGCGCGAGGCTTATCCCGAACTGAAGGCTGATGCTCACTTCACGCAGTTGATGGACCAGTTGAAGGAAATTGAAGCCGAAATCGCCGCTAAGCGCGAGGTTTTCAATGCTGCAGTACAGGATTACAATGTCCTTGTGATAAAGTTCCCGAAGAACTTAGTTGCAAAGATGTTCGGATTCGGCGAAAGGGCTTACTTCGAGGCTAGCCAGGCAGCACAGGAAGCACCGAAGGTACAGTTTTAATACAAACCGTCATTCCGCAAGTCTGAACAATAACGCGATACGGAACGGGGAGTGTAATATTGTTCGACTGTGCGGAATCCCCTTAAGTACACAAAAGGAGATTCCGCATAAACGAACTCACGAGGCTCGTACCTACGCCTGTTCGTTCAGTTTTGCGGAATGACATTAAAAAAGTAATAATTATGAGCAAAAACATTTTTTTATTAGCAGCTGCAGCAATGCTTATGTTGCTGGCGTGCAACAAATCAGCCGACAAAAAAGCAACAGACGAAAAGGAATCGGCACAGACCGAACAGGTCGCAGAAGAAAAAGGACAGGAAGTTCTTCTTGTCAAAAGCATTGAAAAAATTTATGACGGAGAATCTGCAGGTACAATCTATTTCAAGTACGACGACCAGAACCGCCTTATCAACCAGAAAGACGAATACGATGAATATACCGTATCATACGCTGCCGACGAAATCAAGGTCAAAGAGGAATATGCTACAACTACCTACAAATATTCAGATGGCAAGCTGACTACCGGCTGCATAGATATGGGAAAAGAAGGCAAGATTAATATCAAGTACAACTACGAAGGAGACAAGATTAGTTGGATAACCCGCGATTTCGGTCCAAACGCTGACCCATATTACACAAGCGAGGACATTATATACAAGTGGAAAGATAATTGCATGACCGAATATACTGTAGTATACAACACCAACGACATGGAAGAACCGCAATCGACTACGGAATTTGAATATACTGACATTAAAAATCCGTTTACAATCGATGTGTTTACAATCTTCTATTCCGCACCTGCAGTTTCGTCGTTCGGAAAAGATTTGGCATCGGAATATCTTCCCTCGAAGTCGCATTTCAGTGGCATTGTCGATGGTTGGGAAACGGAAGAGACTACTACCTTCGAATACAAAATCGATGATGCAACTGGCAGGATAACCGAGATAAAAATCAATGTTGAGAACGAAACCAATTACGACGGCGAAATCGAAAAGGATAATACTTGCCAGATTCTTAAGCTTAACTACTAGTAAATGAAGAAAATTTGTATCGCAACCATTGTGTTGACAATGGCATTTCTTGCTTCGTGCGGTGGCTCTAAAGAAAGTAAAACCGTGGAACAGCAAGTCGAGACAACCGACAGTGTTGTTGAAGAAACTGTTTTTGTCGTAACTCCAGTAAAAAGCATCGAGGTGTTGTACAATGGAAAACATTCAAATACATTAAATTTGAAGTACGACGACCAGAATCGTCTTATTGAAACTATAGACGAGTTTTCGAGAAGCAATAAGATATCATATTCCGATACCGAAGTCAAGATTATCAATGAAGATCTCAATCCAGACGGAACCTACTCATTAGTAAAGACATTCACCTATAAATATTCTGATGGCAAACCTACAGAATGCAATCTAGAAATGGGACAATCTGGCAGAGTAAACAAAAAATATTCGTTCGATGGCGACAAGATAAGCGGCATTGAAAATGTTTTCAATGGCGAGGTTTCGAAATATGCATACAAGTGGGACAATGGTTGCAAGACCGAACAAATAATAAATTATCATGCAGATAATAATCCACAAGAAACTACATTCGAATATACAGACATGCGCAACCCGTTTAATGTGGATATTTTTTCATTTGTAACTTCCGAAATTGACATTCTCGCGTTTGACAAAGGTTGTATTTCCGATTTCCTTCCGTCAAAATCAGTATTTACATGGACAAGCAACGATAATATAAAGGAAACCCAACGCACTGCTTTCGAATACAATATTGACGATGCTACAGGAAAGATAACATCAATAAATATTAATCGAACTGTCATTACTGACAATTTTGGCACTATTGAGGAAGAAAACACAACCATTACACTAAATTTAACTTATTAGAACTATGCGAATAATAAGTCTTGTATTTTTTGCATTCACAGTGGCACTTTTTACTTCGTGCGGTGGCTCTAAGGAAAGCAAAACTGTGGAACAGCAGACCGAACCCACCGACAGTATAGTCGAAGAAGTTGTTGAAGAACCGTCATTCCTTGTGAAAAGCATCGAAATAAATCATGATGGTGCTGGAGACAACAAGGTGACATTTGAATATGACGAGCTAGACCGACTGATAAAAGTCACATCCCACCGCAATATTGGTACCGATAGCGAGTGGATCATCGAATCGACTGTTAACTACGGCGACGGAGTCATAACCTGTGATGCTGGGATGAGAAAGTTGGAGCTTACCTTGGATGGCGAAGGCTATGTGAAGAAGTCGGAGTACTTTTTGGAAGACGAAGGCTTTGTGCAACGCTACAAGTACAAGTCGGGCAAGCTTAGCGAGTGCGTCGATGAAACGGACTGCGGCAACAGCTATTTGTGGGATGGCGGAAATGTAAATATAGTAAAGGTATTTTCTCCTGCCTGCGATGAATCGTTCTCGTTCGATAGTGTTTTCTATAAGTATGGCGATGTTGACCGTCCCAACATTGATGTGCTGGCGTTTGCCGAAGAATCGGGATTTCTCCCTGGTGCGGCATCGGTTGCCCCGAAGGGAATGGTTTCCAAGTTTATGCCTATGGAAAGTAAGACAAATATCTATAGCGACGCTCACATGATAATGGCGACCTCCATAATAAAATATACCTACACTGTTGACGATTACCAGCGTGTAACCGGCATCGAATACGAATATAATTATTACGACGGTGAAGAGGAGGAATCGGGAAGTGTTAGCGTGAAGGTGAATTACTAATAGTTTGAAACAAAAAATATAACCCTATGATGTATCTACTTATTCTTTTAGCAATATCGCTTGCAGTTTCGGCTGTAGGATGGAAATATTTTATTTATTTCTTCAGTTTGGGTTATGGATATGGCGTTGCTGCTCTTGCTGTTGCAATGCTAGTAATGTTCGGTGGTGCAATATCGCTGCCGACAATAGCACTTTGTGCCTTGTTTTTCGTGTTCGGCTGCAGGTTGGGAACCTATCTGCTTGTGCGAGAACGCAAGGCTGCGGCTTACCGCAAAATCCTTTACGACCCGTCGTTGCAGAAGAAAAAGCCTATTGGTGTGATTATTAGCGTATGGTTGTTCTGTGCCATACTTTATGTCGCACAGGTAAGTCCTGTTGCTTTCCGTCTGGCGAATACCGCCGAAGGACTGCCAGTCTGCGACCTTTGGGCGTGGATAGGTGCAGGCGTAATGCTATGCGGAATATTGCTCGAAGCCCTCAGCGATGCACAGAAGAATGCCGCCAAGAAGCGCAATCCGAAGCGTTTTGTTGATACGGGACTTTACCGTATTGTTCGCTGTCCCAACTATTTGGGCGAGGTTGTGATATGGACAGGCGCATTGTTGAGCGGTATAGGCGCAAGTCTGTGCGTATGGCAGTGGGTAATTGTTGCAATTGGCTATGCAGGCATTTTGTATGTTATGTTCAGCGGAGCAAGGCGTTTGGAACTCAGGCAGAACGAAGTCTATGCCAACGACCCAGAATATCAGGCGTATGTGAAGAAAACACCAATTCTTATACCGCTACTTCCGATTTACAGTCTAGCAAAATACAAGTGGTTACAAGCCTAGATTTTATCCAATTCTCTCAATTATCTCCCTAAACCATACCGTAAACAATTCGGGATGGAGTTTTATTTCTGATTTTATGCTTTCGGGCGTTGCCCAGCGGTAGTCGTCGGCTTCGTTGGGGTCTGGCAGGGGAGTGCCGTTCCATTTGCCTGTATACACGTGGTCTATTTCGTTTTCGATGAGGC
>JAEEGK010019987.1_pt1 | contig 14297 bp, 7 predicted proteins | sample 8958771 | NCBI WGS metagenome assembly JAEEGK01 (sample SAMN16246547, study PRJNA631951) | gut metagenome | biome: gut microbiome; feature: rumen; material: SC-attached | host: Bos | place: Iran: Karaj | collected 2018-10
TATTATTTTTTAGATGCATTCCAATTCATTTTTTTTGCTGAAAAAGATAAAATTTAAATACTGAATTTTTACCACCTTATTTCTTTTTTGATAAAATACTACTCATTTTTTATTTTAATTCTTCATTTTGATTTGAATTAAATGAAAAAACTACTTAAACTACTACTTGATTTATTTTTCTTTTTTATAATAGAGTTTTCTTTTTTTTACTTGTTCTTCACATTTTTTTGAAGTTTTTATTTATAATTATTTTTTAAAAAATTAATCAACAATTAATAATTAAAAAATTAAAAATAGTTAAATTCTCCCATAATAAAAATTTCATTTACTTTATAAGCATTTAATATTTTTTACATATAAATAATTTAAATTTGGTTAGAAAACAATGGATATAAAAATAAATCCAATATTTGGAAAAGAATTTGAGTTATTAATTGAAGAAAATGATAAAATAAAAACCCTTAAAACAAAAATTAAAGAAAAATTAAATTTTAATTCTGAATGTCAAATAGTATTATCTTTTCAAAATAAATTATTAGAAGATGATGATAAATCCTTATCAGACTATACAATTAAGGAAGGAGATACAATAAAAGTATATAAAAATTTAGGATTTAATAATTTAATTATAGATGTCAATTTTATGTTAGTAAAATATTTAAATAAAAAAAAGCCAATTTATTATTCAGAAAATGAAACTTTATCAAGTTTTAAGGATACAATTCAGGAAAAAATTAATGTTCCAAAAAATGAACAAATCTTAATTTATAAAGGAATTGAATTACAAGATAATAAATATTTTAAAGATTATAATATTGAAAATAAATCAGTATTATATCTTTTTACAAAAAAAAATAATAATGAATTATATGTTGAAACTCCTGATTCAGTGATTAATATTGAATATTCATTAGATGATACAATAGAAAATATAAAAATGAGTATTTCAAAAATTTTATCAATTCCAATTGAAAAGCAACAATTATATCATGAAGGAATAGAGTTAAAAAATAATCAAAAAATATTTGATTATAATTGTAATTTTAACCAAAATCTTTTATTTTATTTAGTTCTTAAATTAAAAATAGAAATTCAAATTGAATTTAATCGAAAAAAATATATTACAGTTTATACAAAACCAAATGAAACAATTGAATCAATTAAAAAAATAATTGAAAACAAAGAAAATTATCCAGCAATTTATATGGATTTAATCTTTAAGAATCAAATATTAGAAAATCAAAAATTAATTTCTGATTATCAAATAGAAAATAATTTTGCTCTTTTTAAAATAAAATTAAGAGAAAGAATTAAAGTTACATTATTTAATGGGAATAATATTACAATTTATTTAGAAAATGATATAAACACAATAGAAAAAATAAAAAATATAATTACTCAAAAAGCAGGTTTAGACTCATTAAAATACAGATTAATGTATGGAACAAAACAATTAATTAATGAAAAAAATTTAAAAGATTATAATATTAAGAATGATTCTTGTTTGTCTTTAATTCCAAAGGCTATTGATTCAATTGAAATATTTATAATTATTGAAGAAAAAAAATATACTATTGATGTTAAAAAAGATGAATTAGTAGAAAATATTTTATTAAAATTTCCAGAAATTATAAAAGGTGAATTATATTTAAAAGGAGAAAAATTAGAAAAAAATAAATCGTTAAAAGAATATAATATTCAAAATGGAGATAATTTAACCTTTAAAAAAATAGAATATGATGATAATATTAAACTAGAACAAATTGTTATTGAAGAAAAAGAAGATGATTTGAAATATATTTCAATAAAAAATATGAAAGGAAATTCTTATGAATTAAAAATTAACAAAAATTATAGTTTAAAAGATATTAAAGAAATAATAAAAGAAAAAGAAGGAATACCTTTAGATCAACAAATACTTTGTATTGGAAATAAAACACTTGACAATAATAGATCTCTTGCAGATTATAATATAAGGGAAAAAAAATTTTCTTTAACATTGATGATAAGATTAAGAGGAGGGTAATTTTTTTATAAATTTTTTTTAATTTATTTTAAAATATTTTTTAATTTACTACTTTTTATTCAATTTCTAATTAAAATCCTATTTAGTATCTAATTCTTTTTTTATTTGATAATTTTTTTCTTTATTATTAATTTTTTAATATATTAATTTATTAAAGATTACTAATGCTGAAAAATTTTTTCAAAATGAAAATCAAAATTATTTAAAATTTAAAGAAGAACAAAAACGTTATTTAGATTTTAATTATAATATGATGTTAAATAGAAAAAAAAATTTATTAGTTAATCCTTATAATAAAGGAAGTTCTTTAAGTGAATTAGGAAAATATTTTTTATCATTTTAAATCTTTTTCCAAATTATTCTAATAAATATTTCGGTCAAGATGTTAATAATTATGTTAATATTAATGATAATAATATAAATAATAATTCTTTAAGACAAGCAGGAAATAATTTAATTAATGGAAATTAAAAATTAAAAGGCTTAAAAATATTTTAAATCTTTTATTAAAATCTCTTAGAACATTTAAATTTTTAATTTTCTTTTTTCTATTTTCAAAAATAAAATAAATTTAAGTTAGAAAAAAACATATTTGATTTTTAATAAAAAATAAAAAATAAAATATACAGTAATGAGAAATAGATCAATTGCAATTATTGCAGAAAATATAAATGATTATATTTCTCAAATGGACAGAATAAATTATGAGAATGAAAATAAAAATGATATTAAACTCTTTGATTTTGATTTATTATCTTTAAATGAATCAAAAAAAATTTTTAATTCTGAAGAAAATGATTTATTATCCTCAAAAAAAACATATAGAATATGTCTTAATGATATAACTAAAAAAATGAAAAAGAGAATATTAATTTCTTTAAAATTAAAGAAAAATCAAAGAAAAAAAAAAGGTTTTATTAATTCAAAACATTAAAGTGTTAATTAATTATATACAATTTTTTTAAATTGTATATTCGTTTTATAGTAATTGTAAATATTTGTCAAAATTAATTTAAAGATTTTAAAGAAATTTTGTTCTAAAAATTTCAAAATGATTGATTGATTGTAATTAGGTGATTTTATGTTATTAAATGATTTAAATAACTTTTAACATAATTTTAATTTTATTTATAAATAACTAAACCAGGTATCGAATTTCTTTTTGTTTAAAAGATATTAATTATTTAGTAAAAAATTAAAAAAATATTTATTTAAAAATAAAACAATTAATTTATAAAAAATTAAAATTTATATAAAAAGACATTAATTTAATCATTATTATTTTCTCCTGTTGTAATTTGATTATTTCAAAAAAAACTAAAAGAAGGTTCTAAATTATTATTATTATTCATAATATTACTTTGATTTTTTTTCTTCTTTTGTAATCCAACTGCTTTTTTATAAATTTCTTCAGTTTTTTCTTTTACTCTTTTACCTAATAATCCAAAAACATTAAAAAATGATTTTTTCTTATTTCCTTTTTTATTATCTTTAATAATTTGATTATTACAAATAAAATTATCATTATTAATTTTATCAATATCATTTTGACTTTTAATTAAATTAATTTCCTTTAAACCTTCTTCTAAATTTGGTTTTTTTATTAAAAGCTTATCACCATAAATTTCAGAATGTAATAATTTTCTATAATAATCAGTAGCAATTAATTTATATTTTCTTTCAATATTAAAGTCATCATTAATAAGATATTCTTCAAAAAATTTTTTTAATCTTTCATTTCCTGAAATTTTCATTAAATTTATTTGATTATTATCCCAATCATCCATTGATAAACTTTTAATATATGAAATTTGAACTCCTAAACTTCTATGAATTCCAGCGCAGTTTAAACAAAGAAATATTCCGTTATTTACACTTCCCCATGTTGCGTTTGGTGAACCACAGTCGAAACAAAAAAGATTCTCTGGTTTAGATTTTTGAATTGAGAGTATTTGAAAGTTTTTATCGTTTTCGTTCATTTTTTTTTTTACTTTTTTTAAGGTTTTTTTTATTATTTCTTTATTTTTTTTTATTTTTATTTTAATATTATTTTTTTATTTGGATATGGTTTTATTTTAGTTAATTTTTTTTATATATATTTATGTCTTTGTTGTTTTTTTTACATTGTTTATTTCTTTGTCTTTTTGTTTTTATTGTATATTCATTTTTGTTTTTTTAAATTTTGAAGCATAAGCTTTTTTAGTTAATTTTTTTTATTTCTTTATTTCTCAATAACATATTCTTTAATTTAAAATTTTATATTATGATTAAAATATTTCATCTGATTAATAAAAAGAGATAAAAAATTTATGATTTTATTATAATTTATATAATATGAAGGAATTTCATATTAAATATGAGAGAAACAAATATTTAAAATATAACTCTTTTTTTCTCAAATTGAACATTATGGAATTAAAGAAAGAATAAAAATCTTTTAATTCTCAATGATTTAAATTTTTTTGATTCATCATGATAAATGAACCTCATAATCTATTTTAAATGAATATTGTTTTTTTTTTTGAAATGATTATATTTTTACTAATAGAACATTGTTTTTTTAGAAATGATCACTTAAAAAGTTTAAAAAACATTCATTATATTTCCTTCAATTGAAACAAAAGTCCCTTAAATTAAACTATCTTATGATTTTATAAAATTATTTAAAATTGAAAATCCATCTCATAATCTAATATTTAACGATATTATACATAAACATTAAATCTATTATCATTAAAGAATTAAATATTAAAATCAATCAAAAGAAAGAAATATAGATATTAATATTTTAAAAGATAAACTAAAAAGAATTTAATAACTAAAAAAATTTTTAATTCATTTAATTATATTTTCAACAAAGAAAATAATTAAATAAAATAATGAATGATAAATCATTACCAATAATAAAAAGAAATAATTGCCAAATAAATGGTAATTTTTCACATATATCAAATATAAACATTAGTCCATCAAACATAACAATAGATAAAATTTTATATATATTAAGAAAAGAAAAAGAAAAAAGAACTTCAGAAGAAATCGCATTAATAAAATCTTATATATTAAATAAAAGTCAATTACCAGATAAATTTATTCAAGAACACATAAACGAAAGTTCTTATGAAAAAATAATAATTTTATCTTCTCCTTTTGTAGAATATTCTTATATAAACAAAAAAAAAACAATAATTTATAGTGGAAATGAAGAAGCTAATTTTTTATATATTGTTTTAAGAGGTTCAATAATGCTTCAAAGCATTATAAAAGTAGAAAGAATGATGTCTGGATATGATTATTATGAGTTGTTAATAAAGTTAAGAAATGAAAAAGAATATTTTTTATTGGATAAAACAATTGAAGAAAATTATACTATTTATCCTTTAGATAAAAACGATGTTTTTAATATTGAAAAAATTATATTAAAGTTATTATTATTAAAAATAGAAGATGAGAATAATCCTGATTTAATAGATGAATTATTGTTAAAAGCTAAATTAAAATATTCTGATTTTGGCATTGAAAGTTATAGAGAACAATTAGAAAGATTAAGAAATGATTTTTTAAAAAAAGAGAATATAGATAATAGTGAAAATTTAAAAAAAGAATTTCATTATAATTCCTTTGAAGCCATTGAAGAAACTAAAAAAAATGTGAAAATTATTAAAAAAAATTTAGAAAACTTTTCAAAGAAAAAATGTAAAAGTTATAATTATTTTTTGATTGATGTTTATAAAATGAAAGTTTATTCTTTTGAATATAAAGATTCTAAAGAAATAAAACAAAATGAATATTTTGGTGATTTTGAAAATGGAAAATATTTTCAAAGAGCTTATTCTTTTTCAAACGAAGTAGATTTATTATTATTAAAAACTGAAATTTATAGAAATTTTATTAAAGAAGATATGAAAAAAATAATTGAAGATGAAGTAGGATTTCTTTGGAAAAATTATTTCTTTGGAAATATAATAAGAAATAATTTTGAAAAATTTTATTTTAGACTTTTTGAAACTGTAATTTATAATAGAAACTATAATATTTTTTTAGAAAATAATAAAGTTGATTATATTTATTTTATTAAAGAAGGAGAAATTAAATTAACTTCTAATAGAAGTATACTTGAAAATCATATGTTAATTAAATTTATTGAAAAAAAAATAAATGTTTTATCTCCTAATGAACTTAATTCATTTGCAAATAATAATTTATATCAATTAAAAGATTATTTAAAAGTAAAAAAGGAATTTAAAATTTTTATGGTTTTTAATAATGATTGTTTAGGAATTGAAAGTGTTCAATTTGGATTTAATTATTTATATAATGCAATAGTTCAAAGTGAAAAAGTAAAATTGTATAGAATTAAAATTGAAAAGTTAATGAAAATATTTAAAGATAAAAATGAAGAATCTTCAATTGACTTTAGAGAAAAGTCTTTAGAAAAATTAAAAATGTTATATCATAGATTAATTAATATTAATAATATGTTAATAACTTTAACTGAAAGACAATTGGATTTAAATAATGAAAAAAAAGAATATTTAAATAAACAAAAAATAAAAGCTGTTAATTCTTTAAATAAAAAAAAAACAGTTAATTGTAAAGAAAAATATAATTTATTGTTTTTACCGAAATTATTAAAAAATTCTGAAAGACAAATTAAAAAGAATGAAAATACTTTATTAACAAAAAAGACAATTCATCTTTCTAATTTTAATAAAAATTATTCTATTAATAATAAATACTTAAAAAAAAGTATGAGTGAAATTATTAAAATTCCTTCTTATGAAGAAAGATTTTTAAATAAAATTAAAAAACAATTTAAAGAAGAATATAATGATAAAAATACAATTTCATTTTCTTTAAAGAAAAATATTGAAAAAGAAAATAAAAAAAAATTTTCTTTATCTTCTTCAAAAAGAAAAAGTTTATTAATTTCTTATATTTCTAATAAAGCTTATTATGATAATCCAATTTATGAAACAATTTTAAATGGTAATTATAATAATTTTTCATATGATTTTTCTAAAACAATTAAAACTAATGAAAAAAGGAAATTATACTCGATTTTTGAAGAAAAGAAAAGACATAAAAAAAAGAATAAAAATTTGTCAACTAATGCTTTATATATTGAAAATAAAAAATTTCAGGAAAATTAAAATATAATATAATTAATAATTAATAATATTAGTTTGTATTTAGTTTATTAAATTATAATTTTTAAATATTATATGTTAATGATAATTAAAATGTTTAATTTATTTAATTTTTGATTTTAATAAAAGTTAAAGGAAAATTAGAAGTGAATATATTAAAGTTTATTATTTTAATTTATTTAAAAACATTAATTTAAATTAAAAAAATATAAATAATTAATGAAAAAAAAAAGTTAAATTGTTTATGTTTTTAGAATTTAAATAATTTATAACTATAATATAATTAAAACAATTCCATTTTATAATTATAAATCTTCAATAACATTTTTTATATATTATATTCTATATTATATAATCAAATTAAAAATGATAAAAAAAACACAATTAAAAATCATCAATAAATTTTTTAGCTTTTATATATTCTTCTTCATAAGAAATATTTTCATCTTCATATCCAGCAATAGAATTCATATATTGACTAATTGATCTATTACAAATAGAAATCATACTTACATTATTATTAGCACTTGTATCAATATAACTATCAGGAATATAAGGAGCTTTAATACTATAATTTAAAAATTGTTCAAAATCATATTCATGAAAAAAAGGATGACTTCTTAATAATTGAAAATTACAAACTCTATGCATTAGATTTTTACTTAAAATAATTTTAAAAAACGAATTAATTTCATTGAATTTAGGATCATAAGGTAAAGACAATTTTTTATTTAAAATTTCATAATAAATATCCATAGGTTCTTTAACACCTTGTCCAAAAGGAAGATAACCATAAAATAATTCAAACATAGTAATTCCTAAAGACCAATAATCTGCACTATAAGAATAACCTTTTCCAATAATAATTTCAGGAGCTAAGTAATGTGGTGTTCCACATATTGTATTAGTTGAATCTATATCTTTTAATTCTTTAGCAACTCCAAAGTCTATTAATTTTAAATAACCATTTTTATCTAACATACAATTATCTGGTTTTATATCTCTATGAATTATTTTCTTATTATGTAAGTAATTAATTACTATTAATAATATTGCTCCGTAAAAAGCTGTAATGCTTATATTTTTTGTACTATTTTTTTTACGTTTTTCTATATAAGTTTTTAAGGTTATTCCATCGATGTATTCTAATAAGAAAAATAAATATTCTGAATTTTTTAAAGTTTTAACTAATTTTAATATAAAAGGATGATCGATTTGTAACATTATTTTCTTTTCATTATAATAAAATCTCATTAAGTTTTTATTCATTAAAATCTTTTTAATTTTTGCAAATTTAATCGCATAAAAGTGCTTTTGATTATGAACTAAAAACACTTTTCCAAATTTTCCAGTTCCTAAATTTTTAACAAAGAATAAATCAGAAAGAACAATATTAACATCGTTTAAATAATATAAATTTTTAATTTGATTAATTAAACTAGAATTTAAAAGTCCAAAGTCTTCTTTTTGAATAACATAACATTCAGTATTTCCATAAGAAACAACAGAAAATAATCTTATTTCTCCTGTAATACCAGGAATTTCACCAAAGCAATTTCCTTCTTCTAATTCTCTAATAAATTTTTTCTTTTGATACATTCTAACTTTTCCTTTTTTAATTATATAATATTTACTTGCAATTTCACCTTCTTTAGATATTAAATCTGAATCTTTATAACTTTCAGTATTAACTACTTTAGCTAATTCTAAAAATTGAGTTTCTTTTAAATCAGAAAAAATTTGAACTCGTTTTAACTTTTCAACAGTTTCACATAAATCAATATTATTGTTTTTATCATTTTCACCTGCTTTTAATATTGCTTCCCAAGATGCTTCTAATATTAATGATTCTTCATCACTTATTATATTATGAGTTAAATTACTTCGAGAATCTATTATTGAATCTCCATATAACATTTCTGTCTTTGCTAAAATTTCATTTTTATTTTCTGCTTTTATTTGTCCTGAAATTATTATACAAATTTTCTTATTTTTTAAACAGTCTTTTACAAAAATTATATCGTTTGCTTCGTAATATCTTAGTTTAAAAATGTTAAAAAAATAATCATAATTTTGAATAAATAAATGACTCATATTTTCTGATTGTTGTAAAGTGTTTAAAAATAAATTATATAACATATCTTTAATTCCTAATTCTTTTATTATTTTAAAAGGTATTTCATAAATAATAACTTGTGAACTTTCAACACTATAAGTATAATAAGAAGGAATTTTCATAATTAAACTTATATGACCAAAGTAATCATTCTTTCCTAATTTTTTTATTTTTTTAAATTTTTTAGTCACTCTAACATTACCTTCTTTAATTAAATATAATCTTTCAACATGTTCATTTTCATTCGCAATAATAGAATTAGTATTATAAACTTCAGTAATAATATTTTTAGCAATTAAAGACAATTTTGAATTATTAATGTATTTAAAAAGAGGAACACTCTTTAAAATTTCTATTTTTTCATTTAAAGTTTTTAACAACATATAATTTTGAGCATTTCTATAAAATTCTCCTGAACAACTTAATAACTTTGTATTTATTAAAGTTTTAGCTGTTTCATTTCTATAAGAAAATTCTTCAAAACTTTCTATTCCAAAAAAATCTCCTTTGCTTAAGACTTTTTCACTATTATTTTTTTCAGATGTTAATTGTACTTTTCCTTCTTCAATTATATAAAATAATTTAGCTTCATCATTTTCTTCAAATATTATTTTTTTTTCTTCGAATTCTATACTAAAAAACCCAATTGCAAACTCATAAATTGTTTCTAAATCAAATTCTTCATTAAATCCATTTGTTATTAAAATCTTTTTTATAAATTCTATTTGTTTTTCTTCTAAATTTTTATTTATTTTAAATCCTATTTCGTTTTCTTCATTTTCGGTTTTATTTTTTTCGACTTTATTTCCTAAAGCATTTTTAAAGGAAATATTTACTGAATTTTCATTATTTTCTTTTTTTTCAAAATTTTCTTTATTTGAAATTAATGAATCATTATTTTCAATTAAATTAATTTCATCTAAGTCATCATCAATAATATCATTAAAATTTTCTTTTTTAATTGTTGTATTGTAATTAGTTGATTTAGAAGCAAAAGTCTTTAATTTCATTTGTTTTGTAAATTTCTTTTGATTAACATTATAAAGTATTTCATCGATATTTTCTATTTTTATCTTTTTTATAAATTTCGAAGAAGTATTTGTTCTAAGAGGATTATTCTTAATTCCAAAAGATTTTTTTTTCTAACTATTATGACATAAATATAATACTTACATTTAAATATTTGTCCCTATCTTTTTTTAATATTTGTTGAATTGTTAAATTATTTTCATCACTTATTATTATTGAACTCTTTTTGTCTTTTATAAAACAAAAGTTATTATTTATCATTGCACAATTTCCCATTTATGTTTTTAATTGTTAATATTAAAAATTATTTAAGAATATAATAATTTTTTAACAATTTTTTTATTTTATTTAGAAACTGTTGTTCTTTATCTTACTGTTTATTAATTATATGATACATTTTATTGCGTTTAATTTTTTTATTTCTTTAATTGATTAAATATTTAATGATTTCATTTATTTATAAATTTTTATTCATTTTTGAAATGAAAAATAAAAAGATAAAAGATAATTATATAAATACAAAAAATAAAATATTTAATTGTGATTAAAGTATTTTCTTTTAAATTTTATATCAAAATGATTCCTTATATTTTTTGTCAATTTTTCATAATTCAGTAATTGAAATAATTAATTTATAATTTTTTCATATGAATTTTATGATTTTATTTTTCATTTCTTTTTATAAATCACTATTTGAATATTAAATTTAGAAATTATAAATATTAATTTTTTTAAATCTTTATTTTCATTTTTTATTTTCTTTAAGATTATATAAAAAAGTAGGATATAAAATAACTAAATGATACTTTAATTATATATGTTTTTTTAAACATTAATTTTATATTTTTCTAATATTTATACAGTCTTTGAATTTTCAATTTCTTAAATACATTTTTTTTATATGATTTAAGTATATCAAACAAATCTTTTTTGTCTTAATTGATTTTTAAAATTTTTTCATAATTGATAAATTAATGAAATTAATTAATATACTTATTAGATGAAAGAAATCTAAAATTGAATGAAAAAATCAATAAATTAACAGGAATGAGTGTTAGCTCATAATTTTTTCAAATTTTCTAATTTTTTTTCAATTCATTCAGTTTTTAATATACTATATTTTATTAATATATATTATTTTAAATATTAAAAAAATGAGATTGACAAAAATATCAAATCAAAAATTTTTTCAACAACAAATAAGTTTAATTTAAACATATTTTTTTTATAATCTAAAATATGAATTGAATTATCTTTTAAAAGGAAATAGATAATTAGATATGTTTTATTTAATTATGAGATATTTTTATTATTAAAAAATGATGACAGAGGCAAGAAAGGAAAAATTCATAAAAGAGCTCAAAAATAAACTAAATCAAAAAAGTTATGGAAATGTAACCGAAGAAACTGTATTAATCAGAGCTTTTAGATATTTTGATTTAGATAATACCGGAAAAGCTGATGAACTAAGCTTTTTAAAAACCATAAATAAAATAGGTATTACCAGCTTCGAAGAAGATGAAATAATAGAAATCTTTCATTTATATGATGTAGACAATACCGGAGAAATAGATTACAAAGAATTCGCCAGTGAATTATTTGCAAATAAATCCCTTTCAAAGAAAAAGAAAGTTGATTCAGAAAAAAAACCATCCCAAGTTGAAGCTCCTAGGGCCAGTAAAGACAATGATGAGCCTGAAGAAGAAGAAGTCCAGGGGGGTGCAGCAAAGAAAGACTTATCAAAAGATAACACTGTAGAATCAATACTTAATATTATTCGTGAAAATTTATCTGAAAAAGGTGTCCAAGGAATATGCTCTATGGCTAGAAATTTCCGTATCGTAGATGAAAATAATACTCAAACAATAGATTTTAACGAATTTAAGAAAGCATGTAATAATTTTAATTTTGGTTTAGATGATAACCAAATGCGTATTGCTTTCGTAGCCTTTGATAGAGATAATACAGGAGAAATAGATTACGATGAATTTATTCGTAGTGTACGTGGAGAAATGAATGATTTCAGACAAAAATTGGTACAACAAGCCTTCGATATTTTAGATGTAAATAAAAGTGGAGAAATATCTTTTGATGATATTAAAAATAAATATAATGCAAGTAATCACCCTGATGTCTTAAGTGGAAAAAAAACTGAAGATGAAGTACTTAAAGAATTTTTGGATACTTTCCAAGAAACATATAATTATTTATGTGGTACTGAATCAGACAATGTAATAACCATAGAAGAATTTTTGGAATATTATGAGAATGTCTCCATGACAATTGATGATGATGAGTATTTTGAATATCTGTTAAATAATACATGGAATATGGGATTAAAGACAGCTTATAATAATGACAAAAAAGGATGGAATAAAAAAGAAGATAAAAAACCGGAATATGATGAGGAGGAAGAAAGAGAAAGAGAAAGAAATGAAGATGCTTTACTTAAATTCATTAATGAAATAAGAGATTTAGGTACAACATGCCTAATAACTTTATTAAAACAATTTAAAGCAAATGATGATAGTAATACAAAAGAATTAGATTCATATAGTTTTAAAAAATCACTTCAAGAATTTGGAACTGAATTAACCGACGAAGATATTTCTTCACTTTTTAATTATTTCGATAAAGAAAAAACTGGTTTAGTGAATTATGTAAATTTCATAAATGCTATAAGAGGTCCAATGAATAAAAGAAGAGTTGATATAGTTAAAGAAGCTTATAAAAAATTAGATATAGATAAAAGTGGTCAAATTGAATTATCCGAAATTAAATTGCAATATAATGCTAAAAAAGACCCAGACGTAAAATCTGGTAGAAAAACCGAAGAAGAAGTGTATACTGATTTTGTCGAGACTTTCCAAATGAATCACGAAAATCGTGTTGGTCCTAGAAATAAACGTGTTACTCTTGATGAATTTTTGGATTACTATAATTATGTCTCTATGGGAATCGATGATGATTTATATTTTGTTACAATGATACAAAATTCGTGGAAAATTAATCCTTATTATAGTAAACCAAGTGAAGAAGATTTGAAAGAAGATAAAAATAAACAAAGATTTGGTGCTGCGGCGGCTCCGTTTGGTACGGATATGACCCCGACCACTGAAGATTATAAAAAAAAAAAATTTTATCCAGAATATCCCCCAGATAAAAAAAAAGAAGCATCTCCTATTGAAAAATTCAGAAATACCATCAAAAAAAGAGGAATTAGAGGTGTTATGGCTATGAGAAGAGCTTTTATGATTGCTGATGAAAATGATAGCAAAACTTTGAATTTACCTGAATTTATCAAATTTTGCCATGATTATAGAATTCCTGTTGTAGGAAAAGATATTAATTTATTATTTGAAGAGTTTGACAAAAATAAAAGTGGTGAAATTAATTATGATGAATTTGTAAATGCCTATGTCGGAGAAATGAATGAAAGAAGAAAAAATTTAATCAGAATATTATTTGATAGTTTTGACAAAAAGAAAACCGGATATGTCAATTTAGATGAAATAAGAAATAGTTATTCGCCTGAAAATCATCCTGATGTCTTATCTGGTAAAAAAACCGAAGATGAAGTACTCGCCGAATTTTTGGACACTTTACAATATCATTTTAGTTTATTAAAAAGTAAGAAAGATGAAAATGGAAATAAAGTCACTTTTGAACAATTATTGGAATTCTTCAATTATATTTCGGTTGGAATTGAAGATGATGATTATTTCGAAGATATGGTTAAAAATGGATTTAACTTAGAAGAAAGAAGACCTAAGAAAAAAGGATGGAGAAGTTTCGTTTAAATAAGTCCTAATAAATAATTTATTCAATTATTTAATTTAATTTATTTTTTATATTTGTGTGAAAACTTAAATTATATTTTTTAATTATTATTTTTTATTTAATTATTTAAATTAAATTTTTATATATTTTTTATTGTATATTATATTATAATTATATATTTTTTAATTAATAATAA
>JAEEGK010019989.1_pt1 | contig 14295 bp, 8 predicted proteins | sample 8958771 | NCBI WGS metagenome assembly JAEEGK01 (sample SAMN16246547, study PRJNA631951) | gut metagenome | biome: gut microbiome; feature: rumen; material: SC-attached | host: Bos | place: Iran: Karaj | collected 2018-10
AGCTTGTGGATTGCCTTTGGGGATTCGGCGTTGCAGCCGATGGCATAGCCCGATTCGGTGGGGTAGAGTACCAGCGCGTCGTCTTCGAGGGCGGCTGCGGCGAGTTTCACGATTCTCGCCTGCGGGTTTACGGGATGTACTTCAAAACGCATGACGATAATATAAAAAAATTATTACATTTAAGTGCGGTTATAGAGAAAGGAACCCTTATGAAACCTTTTGCATTGTCATCCTCGCCCATTCGGCTTGCTCAGGGCAGGCTCCAGCGAGGATCCGTACATTTTTCCCTTGCCCTTGCAGCCCTCCTCCTTGCAGCGTGCGGTGACGACATCACCGAAATCAACGCCAACGTTGGCGCAGTTGAAACCAGCAAGGACTTGCCCGAGTGTACCAAGGACATCGCGGGCCAGACGGCATTTGTTTCTGAGACGCACGAGTTCCTGGGCTGCGACGGCAAGGAATGGCAGACGCTGAGCGCAAGCACGGTAAGCGTGGGCGACAACGTGTGTATGTCGAAGAGCCTTAGTGACGACACGGGCTTCGAGATTTTCTGTAATGGGGAGTCTATCGGTACCGTGAAGAACGGTGTTGCTGGTAAGGATGGCGTCGATGGCAAGGATGGCGAACCTGGCGCAAAGGGCGATCAGGGTGAACCCGGCAAGAATGGCACCAACGGCACTAATGGTACAAATGGCACTAACGGCACGAACGGCGTCGGTTGTGAAATTACGGAAGCGACAAACTTGACCGCGACCATCGCGTGCGGCACGGAATCCTTCACGATGGACCTTACCGGCTACGTGGAACTGCCCGCGGAATGCGATGCGACCCATGAGGACTGCACCGGACCTGTAGACAATGTGGAACTCAGCGGCGTGAGCCAGAAGGGCCCGTTCGTTACCGGTACGGACATTACGGCGTATGAACTCGAAAATGGCCGTTCCCTCAAGCAGACGGGTAAGACTTTTGGCGGCAAGATCGAGCATGCCGATGGTACCTTTGATATCAAGACGGTTAAACTCAAGAGTACGTTTGCGTACCTCGTTGCCGACGGTTTCTACCGCAACGAGGTGACGGGCGAGAACAGCGCCGCGACTATTAAACTGCGCGCGTTGACTAACCTGCAGGGTAACAAGGCTGCCGTGAACATCAACTTGGTGACCCACCTTGAGTACGACCGCGTGCAGCGCCTTGTCACGAAGGAAGACTCCACAGTGATGAAGGCGAAGAAGGCTGCCGAAAAGGAAATCTTTGCCGCGTTCGGCATCGACAGCAAGGATTTCAAGGGCTATGCGGAAAATTACAACGTCCTTGAAGAAGGCGACGGCAACGCGGCGCTGTTGGCGATATCCGTTTTGCTCCAGGGCGACCGCAACGAGTCTGAACTCACCGCGCTCCTTGCCGCATTGAGCGTGGACCTGGGCGACAACGGCGAGTGGAATAACGAAAGACAGCGCGCACAGATTGCCGACTGGGCAATGAAGAAGGAACTTGATGGCGGGTTGCCCTCCATCCGTGCGAATATCAAGGCGTGGAAACTGCGCGACAGCGAGCCTCCTGCGTTCGAACAGCACGTGACGAACTACTGGATGCAGGAACTCGGCGTGGGCGAATGCGCCGATGGCAACAAGGGCGAAATATTTGCCATCAAGAACAAGAACTCCGCGTACTATGCCGCGAAGGACTCTGCATTTACGGAAGGTGACAGCAGCCGGGTGCGCCTGATTTGCGATGCTGATGGCGCATGGCGTTTTGCGACCGACCTCGAGAAGGATACTGCAGCATTCGATCCATCTATTGCCAATGCTACAGCGATGGCCGGCAATGTCAATACCAACTTTGTGTATGTGAAGGAAGGTGCTTGGCGTCGCGGAACAGAACTTGACAAGGTGATGAAATTCAGCTGTGTTGCGGATAGCGTTGGCAAGGTTGACAGTATAATCGTAAAGAACGAAACCGTGTGGTACATTTGCGACAGAGGCTATGAGGGAGTTCCCTATGCCTGGCGTGAGCCGACTACAGCCGAGGCAGATACCATAGGCTTCGGCAACCCCGATGGGGAGGTTGCAAGAGCCGGTAATGTAGACGAGTCACATGTTTACGTTTATGAAGATACCTCGGGAAAGGGCGATTACGCATGGCGCCGTGGGACGAGCCTGGATATGTTGGATAGCCTGGGTCCCTGCACGAAAAATAAATTGGACACGGTCAAGAGTGTTACGGTTGGTAAAACCCAAGTCTGGTATACTTGTGCCTCTGACCAAGTTGTTCTTGTGAATAACAAGTTGTTGCCCTATGCATGGCGTGAGGCAACCGACATTGAGGAAGATCTCACGAAGCTGCCTAAGAACGTTAGTGGAGTGATTGTTCGCAGGGGGCCGCTGAACCCGAATATGTACTATGTATATCAGAATGGTTGGCGTTACGGGACAGCCTTGGATAGTTTGCTGGGGAAGGCATGTACTACAAATGGAGCCTATTCTACGCCTGCCAAGTACGATGGCTTGTATTATGTGTGCACGAACCAGGTCGCGTCGGATACCGTGCGCAAGTGGGTGCCTGCTTCGGATATCTACAACGACACGCATGACGCACTAGACAGCTGCAAGAAAAAGATAAAGTATGCGGATGGCGCTATTATGGTTGGGCGCGTGAATACCGAAAGGATGTATGTTTGCGATAATGGCGAGTTCAGGCCGGCAAAAAGCGATGAGATAAGTTATAACCGTGCTTGCGTAAGTGATATTAAAAGTCAAATTTTTAAAGTGAATGGTGTGTTACGTAGGTGTACTGAAACAGGGTGGAAAAGTGTTGTTGATAAGGCGACAGCAATAGTGAAGGATGCTGCAGGAAAAGAATATAAGACTATTGTTATTGGTACGCAGCATTGGATGAAAGAAAATCTTGATTATGCCACTGCCAATAGCTACTGTCATAGTAATGACGTGGCCAAATGTGCCAAATATGGTCGTCTTTATACCTGGACAGAAGCAATGTCTGCCTGTCCTGTTGGCTGGCATATACCAACACTGATGGAATGGAATGCTTTGTGTCAAACAGCCGAGATAGGAACACATTATGAAGGTGCAGAGAATCCGAATGTCACCAATAAGGGGCTTTGCGCCAAAAGGCTCAAGTCGCAAACAGGTTGGAACGTGACTACAGAATACGACGGCAATGGTTTAGATGCTCTAAATTTCACGGTTTTGCCGGCAGGGGCAGGGGCTTCCGATGGTTCGTGGTTTTACAATGAAGGTGTAAGAACCCACTTCTGGACTTCTACAATGAGTAGTTTGGGCGATGTAGTTACTGGTAATGCGTTTATTATGGAATTTTATCAAGATGATGATTCGGAGCATGTGAGTACTGTAGGTAAGGACGTGAACCTATTTAGTGCACGTTGCATTCAGGACGACTAGAAATAGCTCGTTCTAGACAAAAGATCCCCGGTCGCCAAGCCGGGGATGACAATTGAAGCGATTAGAATTACGGGTCTAGCAGTTCGCCGCGGATGCCTATGGTTTTTCTGTGTATCCAGAAGCAAACTTTGCTAATAAAAACTCTGCTTCGGCTTTATTTATTATGATGATACGTATGCGAATTTCTGGACTTCTACGTGGACTATTAAAAATTAGCACTGCGGAATAATTATTAAAAAAGCCAGCCTGAGTGTATTCAGGCTGGCTTGAACGTTTTTTTTTGCTGTCTGCTACAAGGCAAGGACTTCTGCTTCGGTCAGGCCGGAAACGGCCATAATTTTTTCGGTAGAGTCACCCATGGCCTTCAGCTGACGTGCAACTTCTACTTTGCCTTCCGTAAGCCCTTCTGCACGTCCTTCGGCAAGACCTTCAGCATGCCCTTCAGCGTGCCCTTCGGCACGAGCATGCTTCTTTTCGACGTAGAGTTCATAATTGTGGTCGCTCATTTTCATGGCCTCGCTTACAAGAAATTCTTCTGTGAAGATACTCAATCTTGCCTTTTCTTGCAAGAGGGCGAAAGTTTAGCACTGCGGAATAACCTGTGTGCCTTCGAATGCTCCCTTGAAGTGCTCGAACTGCACGGGCTTTACGTGCATGCGGGCGCTGAGCACGTCAAAACGGCAGGGCTGCTCGAATCCCTTGGGGGCAGCCTCGCTGTGCGTGTGCAGAAAGTGGCACGCCGTCTTCCAGATTTTCTTCTGCTTCGCTGCGTTCACGCGGGCGGCGGGGTTGCCTTCGCCTGCGTTCCACACGGACTTCACTTCCACGAACACGATTGTTTCGCCCTGCTTTGCCACAATGTCGAGTTCTCCGCCGCAGTAGGCGTAGTTGCGAGCGATTACCTGGTAGCCTTCGCGGATTAAGTACGCGGCGGCCTGCGTCTCTACGAAGTTCCCTTTCGGACGATTCGTGGCCTTGTTGCCTCCGTTTTGCCTGTTTTTAAATTTGCGAATCATTTGCAAATTGCGTCTTTCTCTTTTTATCATGTGTTCCTCTCCTAAAAAAAAGAACACGCGAGTTTTTCGCATGTTCTAATAAGGTCGCCCCTGCGGGCTATGTCAATTCGTGACTAGGGCAGTTCCATGCCGAGCATTCTCACCTCGGAAATTGCGAAATCCTTGTTGTCGGCCTCGTACACTTCGTCGAGGTATATCTTGATTTCGCTGGATTCCATCGCCTGGAGTACCGGGTACTGCATTCCCTTCACGTTCTCGAGCTTAATCTTCTGCTTGAATCCTTCCTTTGTTTCGAGGGTGAGCGACTTGGGCTTCTTGAAAATGCGGAAGCGGTCGCCGAACGGGTCGTCGACGGATTTCTGGTAGCCGACGGCAAATCCGATGTGCGTGATGAGCGTCTTCTTCTCGAAGAAGAGCGTGAGCACCGGGTTCTGCGGCTTTGCGGGCATCGCGGTGAGCCATGCCGTCTTGAGGTCGCCATCCACGAGGTTGTCGATGGGGTAGCCGCCCGAGATGTCCGCCTCGATGGCCGACTGCTCGAAGTTGCCGAGGGCGTCGTCCCACTCGATTTCGCGGAGCGTGCTTTCGGGCTTGTACGTGAGCATCAGGAGCACCATCAAAAGAATCAGCAGCGGGAACAGCGAGATGGCGAGTGCGGTGAGTCGCCTGCGGATAACGCGCACGCTCGCGGGTATGCGCGTGGCGGCCTCGGCGATGGAGGTCGGGTGTCTGAGCAGCGACTGTTTTTTGCCGAATCTCGTGTTGTTATGCGCGTCCTTGGGCGGGAACACCTGGTCGCATTCGTCGAGGAATTCCTGCATGTCATGGAATCGCTCGTTCAGTTTTTTCTTGAGGCACTTGAGGATAAGCTCCGAAAGGCCCTTGGGCATGTCGGGGCGGAACTGCTTGGGGTCGGGGGGTGGTTCCTGCACGTGCTTGAGCGCGATTTCTACGGGACGGTTTCCCTGGAAGGGGAGGCGGCCACAGGTCATTTCGTACAAGATAACGCCCATGCTGTAAATGTCGGACTGGAGCGTCACCTCGTCGCCGTGGCACTGCTCGGGGCTCATGTATTCGGGCGTTCCCATGGTCATGCCCGTTTTGGTGAGCCTGTCCTTCTCCATTTCCTGGATGTACGAGATGCCGAAATCCATCACGTACACGCGGTTGTCGCGGGTGAGCATGATGTTCGAGGGCTTCACGTCGCGGTGGACAATCCCTTTGCTGTGGGCGTAGAGGAGGCCACGGGCAATCTGGCGGATAATGACCTCGATGGCGTCGAAGGGGAGCTTGCTCTGGCGTTGCAGAACGTCGGAAAGCGAGAACCCCTGAACGTAGGTCATCGCGATGAACAGCTGGTTGTCCTGCTTACCGAAGTCGAACACGTGCACGATGTTCTGGTGGTCGAGTTCCTTCATGGCCTGTGCTTCCAGGTAGAACCTCTGGATGGCCTCTTCGTCGGCGGATGCGTCTAGAATCTTGAATGCGACTTCGCGTTTTAGCTTCTTGTCGAGTGCCTTGTAAACAAGTCCCATCCCGCCCTTGCCGAGTGTGCCGATGAGGTCGTAGTTCTCGTTAAAGGGGCGCGGAAAATTCTGTGCAGCATGTTCGGTCATTTTGCTTTTTTCGATCTAAGTAGAATGAATGCGGTAATAATACAAAATATGAGGGCGAGTATAAGCGCCGAAAGTTTGTTCCAAACGTCATCGGGGCGTTCCAGCAGCAGGTTCAGGAGCGTGCTCTGGTTGTAGCGCGACCACACGACGGTCGAAAGCCACTTGCCTACCTGCTGCATCTGGTCGAAGGGCACGAGCGCACCGGCGAGCGCCACCTGCGGGATAATGAGCAGCGGGAGGAACGCGTTTGCCTGCCCGGAATTCCGGGAGAGCGAACTTACGAGGATGCCCATGGCGACTGCGGGTGCAACGGTGCAGGCGAACGCTACCGCGAGCAGGGCGGGCGAGGGGTGTACCGGGATGCGGTAGGCGACAAACGCGTAAACGATGGCGGTCTGCAGGAACGCGGCTACGGTCGGGAGCGCGAGTTTGCCCGCAAGGTAGGGTATGACCTTCGCGCCCTTGCGGAATTCGCCCTGGAGGATGTCTTTCTCCTGCACGATCTCGCGTATGGAAAGCGATAGCGCAAACCAGTTCGCGCAGAGGATTATGGCGAAGGATACCGTCCAGAGGGAGGATGTCTTCGAGAAAATCTGCGAGAAGAGGAACCCGATAATGAACGGCTGTAACAGCAGTGCCGCCGTTTTGCCCTTGTCGCGGAACCATTGCCGGAGCGTGAGTGCCATACCGTAGGCGAGCGACGCCTTCGCCTTTTGCCTTGTGAAGTAGATGTGCCCGTAATGGCTCTCTACCGTATCGCGGCTCACGGAGCCCGACTTTTTCCAAATGGAGGAAGAATCCTGGTTCAGGCCCGAGAGGATGCTTTCGGGGTCGTTCGTCTTGAAGAACTGGTAGGCGGCCTGCGGCGTACCGTAGAAACTCTGCTCGCCCGCGTGCAGCACGAGTACCTTGTTCGCAATGTGGAGCGCCTCGTAACTGTGCGTGGTGAGGATTATCGTGTGCCCGAGGAAGGCGAGCTGCTTGAGGTGGGAACAGAGTATGCGCGAGTTGAACGGGTCCAGGCCCGAGAGCGGTTCGTCGAGGATGATGAGCCCGGGGTTTCCCATGAGTTCTGCCGCGAGGGCGGTGCGCCGGAGTTCACCGCCGCTGAGGGTCTTGATGCGGTTCTGCCTGCGGGCAGAAAGCCCGAAGAGTTCGCAGAATTTTTCGAGCTTTGCGCTTGAGGTTGCCGCGTATTCCCGCCGGTCCATCGAGATGCGCGCCCCGTGAAGGAGCGTTTCCTCTACGGTAAGGTCCTGACGGAGGGGAGGGTCCTGTGCCAGGATGGCGATGTGCTTGCGGACTTCCCGGTGCCGGTAATCTACGCCGCCGATAAGCACGCTGCTGCGTTCCCCCTTGCGGTAACTGCCCTCGAATAACTTGAGGAGGCTCGATTTTCCTTGGCCGGAGCGCCCGATGATGGCGAGAATTTCGCCCGCGGGGAGGTCGAAGTCTATGCCCGAGAGGAGCTGCTTTTTGCCTGCGAAAACGTCCAGGTCGCGCACGTGGATGTCGAAACCCGCAGATGCCTTGCGGAGCAGAATTTCGCCGTCCTTCGCGGTGATTTCGGTCTGGTCGTATCGCGTGGTTTCGCCCGGGGCGAGCACGAGCTTGCGGTGCGTTTTCCCGTTCTCGTCGACGGCTCCCTGCCGGAATGCGATTTCGGCGCCATCGCCCTTCTTGCTGATGACGATTTCGCGGGGGGATTCCTCGTCGCCCACCTTCCGCGTCTCGGGCGCATCTCCCAGCGTCACGCGCTCCACCTCGTCGTTCGCGTCAAAGAGGAGCAGGGTGAGTTCTTTGCCCTTGAGGTTCACGTGCAACTGCTTTACGCCAATCCCGATAACGTCGCCGTCGCGCAGGGTGGTTTCTTCTACCTGCACGTCGTTCACGAGGGTAAAGCTGTTCTTGGTGAGGCTCCGGATGTGCCAGGCGCTGCCGCCCGCATCTTCGCTAAATTCTATGATGGCGTGTTCGCGGGATACGAAACGTTCCGTGAAGAGCAGGTCGCTGCCTTCCTTGCGGCCGATGGTAAACGGCTTTGCCTTATCGGGTGTGATGATACGGAACATTCGTGAAACCTTCTTGTGCCGGGATTTATTCGTGCAGGCCCAGAATCCCCTTCTCGAAGCGTTCGCATGCCTTCGCGAGCGTCTCGTCGCTTGCGGCGTACGAGAAGCGCACGCATGTGTCGTCGCCGAAGGCGGCGCCCGGCACGATGGCTAGCCCCTGAGTTTCGAGCAGGTACTTGCAGAAGTCTATGGACCCGCTGACGGTTGTGCCCGCGGGAGTCTTTTTGCCGTAGTACTTTGCGACGGGCGCGAACAGGTAGAACGCACCCGCGGGTGCTGCGACAGGCGTGCCGAGAATGCGCGAGGCCTGCGATACCATGAAGTCGCGGCGCTTGCGGAATGCTGCCTGCATCTTTTCTACTTCGCCCATGCCCATCTGGAGCGCCCCGAGGGCGGCGTACTGCGCGATGTTGCTCGGGTGGTGCGTTGCCTGGCCCTGGATTTTCCCGATGATTTTCGCGATGGGTGCGGGGGCTGCATCGTAACCGATTCTCCATCCCGTCATGCAGTGCGATTTCGAGAAACCGTTTATGACTATGCTGCGCTCCGGCATGCCTTCAAAACAGGCAATGCTTGTGAACGCGCCGTTGTAGACAAAGTATTCGTAAACCTCGTCCGAAATGCAGTAGATATCCTTCTCGACAATCACATTCGCGAGGGCTGCGAGCTCGTCGCGCGTATAGACGCTTCCGGTGGGGTTGCACGGGTTGTTGATGAGGATGGCCTTTGTCCTTTCGGTAACGGCAGCCTCGAGTTGCGCTGCGGTAATCTTGAAATCGTTCTCGATGCCTGCCTGCACGAACACCGGGCAGCCCCCGAGCCACTTTACCAGTTCGGGGTAGGTCACCCAGTAGGGCGCGGGTATAATCACTTCGTCGCCGGGATTGATGAGGGCGGCAAGTGCGTTGAATACGGCGTGTTTCGCCCCGCTCGTCATGATAATCTGTTCGGGTGCGTAATCGAGTCCGTTGTCGCGTTTTAGTTTATCGCAAACGGCTTTGCGGACTTCGAGAATCCCCACGGGGGCCGTGTAGCGGGTTTTGCCCTCGTTTATCGCGTTGCAGGCGGCGTCGCGTATGGGCTTGGGGGTAGGGAAGTCGGGTTCGCCCGCCCCGAGGCTCACGACGTCCTTGCCTTCGGCAATCATCTGTTTTGCAAGGGTATCTATGGCGACTGTAAGCGATGCGGCAATGTTTTCGGTGCGGGTAGAAAGAGCGCGTGTCATCTTGATTCTCGTTTCTTTTTCCAGATGCGGTAGTGGTCGAGTGAACCCGCGATAAGCGGGAATATGGTAAACTGTGCGGTGAATATGCAGATGAGCCCGACAAGCATGACCTGGCCTATGCTCCGTAGCCCGGGGTGCGATGAAATCAGCAGCACGTAGCAGGCAATAAGCGATGCCATCTGGCTAATCGCGATGCCCGAGAATTTTTTCTGCATCACGGTGAGCGCGGTGCCTTCTTGCTTGTTGTAGAATGCGGTCCATAACTGCAATGAGCCGTCGACGCTTGCCCCGATGATGATGGGGAATGCAAGCGAACTGTACACGGAAAGTTCTATTCCCAGGATGCGCATCAGTATGAGCAGCCAGCTCATCGCGAACAGCGATGGGAGGATCGTGAATATCGCACGGCTAAAGCGGTTGTAGTAAAGGAGCAGGAAGAACCACACGAGGAAACTCCCGACGGTAATGGTCTTGTCGAGGTTCTTGAGGATAACGTCGAGCACGGTCGCGCGTATGACGGGGATTCCCGTTACCCTGTATTCGCCGTCCTGGATGCCCTGCAACTTCTTGATGTCGCTGTTCAGGTGCCTGCACTGCAGGCCGTCGTCGGGGTCTATGTTGTGGAACAGGAATGCGAACACCCCGTTGTTCCCGTTCTTGTCGCTGAACTTGCTCAGGATATTTTTGGGCTGGTCGTGCGCGTCCAGGTTCCTGCGGTAGAGCGATTCGCGGATGAGCGTGAATGTGCGGAGCTGGCCCGAATCCAGTTGCGAGATGACGTTCGGCGTGAGCATCGCCTGCAGGGAATCGAGCTTTGCGGCCCGGCTCTCGCTCATGTGCGGCGAGAACTGTGCGAGCGTGTACATCTTCTTGATGTTCGGGATTCCTCCGCGCTCCTTGAGTTTCGTGAAGTTGCGGTAGAGTTCCTTGCCCGATGCCTCGTCCGGCACCTGGATGATGATGGGGTCATATTCGGGGAACCCCGTCTGCGCGATGAGCGAGTCTGCTGCAGAAGGCGGCTTCTGGATTTCGGTCTTGTCGAAGTCGTAGAAGAACTTGAGGTTCTTGCCGCCGTAGATAAGGCAGACGAGGCTTATGACCGAGATGATTGCGATGAGCACGACGTTCAGTTTTTGCGGGAGCAACTGGATCTGGAATTCACGGCTGAAGCGGAAGTCGCTCACGGCGAAGGGCTTGTTCTTCTGGAAAACCAGGAGGAGCGAAGACGTGACTAGGATGGTGACGAACCAGTTAAGCAGAATGCCGAGCGAACCGAGTACGGCAAGTTCCTGCAGGCCCGGGAGCGGTACGAAGAACATGCAGGCGAACAGGGCCGCCATGATGCAGGTGAACGCGCCGGTCGAAGGCCCGATGCCAAGTACCGCACTCTCGATGCAGAGCTGCGGGCTCAGGTTGCGCGCCCGCTCGATAAAGTAGCGCTTGAGTACGTGGCTCACGACCTGGCATGCCTGGCCGGGGAGCACGAGGGCGAGGAGAAGCGTGAACAGGTTTATGCGGCCGTAGATGCAGCCCGCGAGCGCGAGCGTGTAGAGAATCGGGAGCGCCGTCGCGATGGACGAAACTACGATGAGTTGCGGCTGCCTGTAGAAGTTGATGACGTACAGGAGAAGAATCAGGAGGGCGGTCAGCTTGCCTGCGAGCTTTGCTTCGGGCAGGAGCGTTTTTCCCTTGCGGATGGTGTCGTACACCTTGCCCGTGTAGTACACCTGGATGTCGTTCCCTGCGTTGATTTCGGCCAGGTGGTCTTGCGTGAGTGCAAGCAGGGCGCGGCTAGCCTTGAGGTCGGTGTGCGATTGCGTGGGGTAGATGTCCACGACGCGGATTGTGCCGTCGGCGCTGGAATGGCTCTGCGCCATCATGTCGAAGTACTTCTTCTGCAGGTCGCCGAAGTTTTCCGAGGTGCGGCCCGTATCGCTTGCGGTTGTTCCGGATGAATCCTCGCTTGTGAGTTCCACGATAAACGGGTTGTTCTCTTCTATGGCCTGCTTCTTCAGTTTGGCCACGCGGGCGATAATCGTATCCAGGTCGCTCTCGTCTATGTAGAGCAGGCTGTTCCTGGTGTAAAAGTCCGTTTCGGTCTCGAATTCCACGAAGTGAACGAGGGGGTCGTTTTGGAGCTTGCCCGCAAGTGCCTTCGCCGTATTGTAGTTGAGCAGGCTGTCGCTTGAATGCAGGACTACGGTAAGGCTACCGAGCCCGCCGAAGTCCTTCTCGATTTTCTTGTAGTCGCTGTTTTCTTCCCCGTTGTACGAAAGCGTATCCTGTAGCTGGATATCCCAGCGCAGGTTCATGATGGGCGGGACTGACAGAATGGCGAAAATCGTGCCGATAACCAGGATGGCTATCGGAAATCGAGTCAGTCTTTTGACTATTTTGCTGATAAGCGAAAACATCGTGTACAATATAATTATAAATTGCTTTATGATGAATCGCATGGGAGTGAACACGACGATGCATAAGCGCCTTGGGAAGGTTTGCCTTCTCCGGGCCCTGTTCGCGTTGTTCCTGTTGGCCTGTGTAGTGCATGCCGAGGACGCTCCAGTTCCGGCGGATTCCGCGCAGGTTGATTCGGCTGCCGTTGCCGCACCTGCCGATTCCGCGCAGGTTGATTCGACTGCTGCAGATACTTCGCAGGCCGCTCCGGAAGAACAGTCTTCTGGCGGGTGGAAGCGCATTTTTTACTGGCCCTTCGAGCACATTGTCCAGCCCGTGCTGAACGGCGTCGTCTACCCGATTGCGGCCCCCATCCGCTACGCCTTCGATAACGGCGTTATCGAAACAGCGGTGGACATGATTACTTTCGGCGAAAAGAAAAACGTGCTCCTGTACCCCATAATGAACTTGAAACCGGGCAACTCCACGATGCTCGGCTTCACGTACCGTCACAGGAGCGTTTTCCTGAACAAGGACTACCTGGTGGTCTCCCCGCAGTATTTTGCGAATGGCGACTTCTACGGCGATTTACGTTATACGAAACACGAACTCTTCGGTACGCGCCTGTTCGGCGGATTGCGCTTGAGGCAGTACCTGGACCGCGATGGCGTTTTCATTATTCCCGGCACCAAGGAATCGTTCGTAATGCCGGATTCTTCGACATACATCGACTTGCGCACGGGCTTCCCGTTGACCGAAGATGGACGCTGGAGCCTGGAATTCTCGGGAAGTGTCGAGTTTATTGACAGGAGCCTGCCCGAGAAGGCGCAGGACAGCATTCTCGTGGACCCGAAGTTCGATATCTCCGGGCGCGGGCTGTACCAGAAGTTCAGGCAATACCCGCTGAAGATGACGCTCCTGTACGACAACCTGGATTTCCCGTTTACGCCGAGCCGCGGGTCCCGTATGGAACTTGGGGTAAGGTACGTGTTCGTGAGCGACTACGACGGGCTTTCGAACGACGATGTCGCAAAAATGATTGGGCATAACCGTTTTGCGGATGTGAGCGACAAGGGCTTGAACCACGACTACATCCGTACCGACCTCATGCTGCAGCATTACTTCTACTTCGGCAAGGCGGAAACCTTCCATTTCTCGAAGAAGGAGGCACGGCTGAACAGGCGGTTCTATACGGATTTCAACTGGGATGCGGCGCTACGCATGTGGCGGCCCGAGAACGTGCGCGAAACCTTGTTCGAAAGGCGCGTGATTGCGTTGCAGTACAGGCTGGTCGATATCTGGGAAATGGAACAGGGTTCGGCGAGCTTTGATGCGTTCCCGTTTATCGGCACGCGGTTCCCCATGCGCGGGTACAAGGATTCGTGGGCGGCAAGGCACGTGATGAGCCTGAGCGCCGAATACCGCTGGCCTATAGACTATTACGTGGATGGCGTGCTTTTCGATGAATACATGATGCATGCGCCCGGGTTTACGGACTGGTCGTTCAAGCGGTTCTACAACTCGTGGGGATTCGGCGTGCGCGTGCGCAGGCCAGACATGTACTGGTTCCGCGTTCAGCTCGGGTTCCACGGCCTGCACGGCGTGAACCTCGTACTTACCATCGCGCCGGAATTCCGCTAAAATATTCTTCGCAGAATCAGTTTTTAAAGTTGTCACCCTGGAGGGAGTGCGAAGCACGACCGATAGGGTCCATAAGCATTGTCAGAACAGGTTCAGCTGGTCGCCCTCAATTTCCTTGTTCTTGGGAATTGTCTTGTGGAACATCATGTAGGCGTTGCGTGTGGCGACTCGCCCGCGGGGAGTGCGGTTCAAAAGGCCCTTCTGGATAAGGTAGGGCTCGTAAACCTCCTCGATGGTGTTCGGTTCTTCGCCCATGGCCGCACTGATGGTGCCGATGCCTACGGGCCCGCCGTCGAACATGTCTATCATCGTCGTGAGTATGCGACGGTCCGTCGGGTCTAGCCCTTCGCTGTCGATTCCGAGCATGTCGAGCGTCTTGCTTGCCGCCTGCACGTCGATGATTCCCGTGCCACGCACCTGCGCCACGTCGCGGCACCGGCGGAGCACGCGGTTCGCGATGCGGGGCGTGCCGCGACACCGCCCGCCCAGCAATTTGGCCGCATCTTCGGAAAGTTCTACCCCGAGAATACCCGCACTCCTCATCAGGATCTTGACGATGTCCTTCTCGTTGTAAAGTTCAAGCCTGTATTGCAGGCCGAAGCGGTCGCGGAGCGGCCCGGTAAGCTGGCCGCTTCGCGTCGTGGCGCCCACGAGGGTAAAGTGCTTGAGCGGCAGGTTTACGCTCCGGGCGGCAGGTCCAGAATCCAGCATGATATCGAGCCGGAAATCTTCCATGGCGGGGTAGAGGTATTCCTCTACGGTGCGGTTCAGGCGGTGAATCTCGTCAATGAACAGTACGTCGTTCTCTTGCAGGCTCGTGAGCAGCCCCGCAAGGTCGCTTGCCTTCTCGAGTACGGGCCCGCTGGTGATGTGGATGTTCACGCCCATCTCTTTTGCGATGATGCCCGCGAG
>JAEEGK010019990.1_pt1 | contig 14294 bp, 4 predicted proteins | sample 8958771 | NCBI WGS metagenome assembly JAEEGK01 (sample SAMN16246547, study PRJNA631951) | gut metagenome | biome: gut microbiome; feature: rumen; material: SC-attached | host: Bos | place: Iran: Karaj | collected 2018-10
AATTTATTACTGAAAAAATAAAAGAAAATAAATCAATCGAAAAAAATATTATATTTATTGATATAGGTCATTCTAAAACTTCTTTTATATTTTCAACTTTTAATTATGCAGAATTTAAAATAATAAAAGTTAAAAATATATATAATTTAGGAGGTAGAAATTTTGATCAAAAATTATTTGGAGTATGTTTTAAAGATTTTGTATCAAATTTTGAAAATTCAGAATATAATAAAATCTCTGAAATATTTCAAAAACAAAAAAAAAGAATATTAGAAGCAATCAGAAAAGGAAGAAAAATACTTACATTACTTAATGAAACATTAATTACTGTAGAATCATTACATCAAGACAAAGATTTAAAATATAAATTAACAAGAGAATCTTTTAACAAAATTATTAAAGATGAATTAATGATATTGAACAAAGAACTTGTAAATTTTAAAAAAGATTTAGATATAAATAAAGAATATATTGTAGAAATGGCAGGTGAAATAATGAGATATCCTTTTTTACAAGATTTAATAAAAAAAATTTTTAATGTTTCTATTTCTAAAACAATAATTATAGATGAATGTACTAGTGTTGGAGCTGCTTTATATGGATTTTATTTAAATAATGGAAATAAATTACCAACTTTTCAAAGTATTAAAAAAATATTGGATCATAATTATCATCAAGTTGGATGTAAATTAAAATATGGTAATAAAAGTGAATCTTTTATTTTTAAAGATGATTTAAATGAATTTACTAAAATAAATATTAAAGATATTCAATTAATAAATAGAATTGAATTAACATATTATTATGACAAAAAAACAATTAAAAATTTTTGTAAAAATCCTATTTTATGTTATTATTTAATAGATTTGAATAAATTAAAAAATGATAATCCTAATTTAAATCAGATGAGTAAATTAATTATTCAACATATTTATCATAATGATATAATAAATATTGAATGTTTATTTATTGAAGAGAAAAATGAAAGTGGGAAAATAAATAAGATAAAACATAAATGTAATTATAATAATTCCGTTTCTTTAATTGAAGGTGGATTAATAAATAATGATAATTCAAAAATTAAAAAATATATTACTGATTATATAATAAAACATTCAGAAAAAGATGAAGAATATCATAATTATTCTAAAGAAAGAAATGTCTTATCAAAATTATTATATGATTTAAAGGATAAAAATAAGAATAATAATGAAAAAATAAAAGAAATAGAGAGTTATTTAAAAGAAATTTCTAAATTAGAAAACAACAATGATTCTATTAAAGAAAAAAAAAATAAATTAGATAAATTAAAGAAAAAAATTGAAAATAAAGAAATTCAAAAAGAAGAAATTGAATTTGCAATAAATAAAAATATTATTATTGAAGAAATTAAAAAATCTCAAGAAAAAAATAGGACGAATAAAAAAGAAGAAATTAATATTTTTAAATCTATTAAATTCAATTCTTTTTGTTTGTTCCAAGATGATGATGATGAAATTGAAAAAATTACTGAAAAAGAAAATGAAAATTTATATAATAGTTTAATTAGGGAAATTAATGAAATTCAATTTTTTGAAAAAGATAAATTAAACAAATATTTTAATTGGAAAGAAGAAATTGAAAAAAAAAAAAATCTTTTGAAAGAAAAGGAATTTATTGAAAAAATTGATATAATAATTGAAGGAGCCAAACAAAAACAGGAATTAAAAATAGTTGAAAGATTAGAAAAATTAAAGAAACAAGTTTTAAATAAAGAAATTGGTGTTGAAAGAGGAGAAGATATACTTTATTCTATAAATAATTCAGAGAATTTTGTTTAAATTCGAAATAATATAGTTTAATTATTTTATTAACGTCTTAAAATTAAATCATTTTTTCAGTGACTTATAATAAAAACAATTGATTTTTTATTTTTTTAATTTAAGATAAATCTTCTTAAATGAAAATGGTAAAATAATTGTTATTTTAATATATCCCAAAACAATATAATATATTATTTAATTATTATTATTTTAATCCAATATAAAATATAATCTGTAAAATCCTTTATATATATTAGAATTTATGATTTATTTAAGTAGATGCAATAATAACTTCATTGTCTCTGGAATATTATTCTCTTTATTTTTAGTTTTCAGCCTTTCCTCTTTTTAAATATGATTAGGTTTTATATCTTATAAACTATTTTTCATTCTATATTCAAATAATAATGAAAAAATAAAAGAAAGAGATAACTATTTAAAAGAAATTTCATAATAAGAAAAAAGTAATAAAATATATTGAAGTAAGATGATTTAAAGATAAATATTTTATTTTACCAAATATTTTGATAAAAAATATATAATAATTAAATAAAAATATTTACTTTTTATCATTTTGTGTTTTATTATATTTTTCTAATTTATTATTTATTTTTTTTATTTCTTCATCTCTTATTTTTTTATCTGGTTCATGTTTACGAAGATAATTTAAATATTCATCTAATTGATTATGAACATTTTCTTTATCTTCAGGTTTAAGTAAATTAGAATTTTTTATTTCATAAATTTTTTTAGATAAATTTTTTCTTTCAATTGAATAATCAAAATAATCTTTTTCAAAATCTTTATGTTCTTTTAATTTTTCTTGTATTTTTTTTATTTCATTTTCTTTATCATATTTTAAAAAACCTCCAACGACTTTAATATCTATATCTTTTTGTATTTTATTTTTGTTTTCAATTTTTGGATTTTTAAAAGAAAAATCAATAATTAGAAAAGGATCTTCCGGTTCATTTAAATTAATTTTATATTTAATAATGACTGGATTTTTCAAACAAAAATTGACTTCATTTTCATCATAAAAAAATTTAATTTTTATAGAATTAGTTTTAGGTAATATTATTCTTTTTTCTTTATCTTTAATCATTCCTTTTTTAAAAGCAAATTCTGGAGGATTATCAGATATAGAATAATATATATTATAATAATTATATTCATAAAAATTTTTAAATAAATTTTCATTTTTATTATATAAATTATGAAAATAAAATCCAGAAATTGCTCCTCCAATACTTATACATTCATCAATACTAATATTTTTTTCTAAACTTAAATTAAAATTGTCTTTTAAAATTTTTTCTAAAATTTGAGTCCTCATAACTTCCCCAGCCATTTGGACAAATTTAATACTATTTTCTTTTCCTTTTATTACTTTTAATAAATCAGTTTTAAAAGTATCTAATTTATCACTTATCATATAATTTAAATCTGATAATGATAATATCATATCTAAATCATTATTTTTATAAAAATTTGTTATTTGAATCCTTGATTGTTCATTTATTGATAATTTATTTCTTGCTTTTGAAATTTCATCTAAAGCATCAATTTTTTTTTTTTGGTTTAATTCAAAATTATCAATATTATTTTTTGCTTCGTATTCTTTGATTATATGTTCTAATATGTTTTCATCTAAATTCCTTCCTCCTAAATAAGGATTACAAAGTACTTTTTCAACTTTAAATTCATTTTTAGAATATGAAGAAATAATATATGATGTTTTTGAGTGACCAAAATCAATAAATAAAATTCTTTCCATTCCATCAAACTCTTCTTTTTGAAAAAATAAATTATTATATTGTATAAAACCATAGTACATTGTAAGAGCAGATGATTCATTAATTATATTAATATTTTTAAGATTAAGAGCTTCATTTATTAAATTTATTTTTTCTCTTTGAAATAAAGTATAATAATCAGGAACAGGGATAGTAAAATTTATAATATTTGGATTATTATTTATTGGATTATTATTTATTTGAAGATAATCATTTATTAAACTTAAATAATCAACTAAAATATTTACATCTGTAAGTTTTTCTTTTTCATTATTTTTAGGAAAATTAATAAAAACTTGTTCAAAAGATTCTACTAGTTTTATCATAAATGGTAATTCTTTGTTATATATTTCACAATCATCAAATCCTATTAACCTTGACAAATTATTATATGAAGAATTTAAAAATTTTTTGATATATGGGGAAGATGAAAAACCAAATAATCTGCGTGAATCTGTATAACATATTTTTGAAGAAAAATGCCTTTTATAGTTATCACTTTCAAAAACTTTTTTAAAATAATTATTATCAATGTTTGAAAAAAGAGAATAAACTGTTTTAAAAGATCCAATATTTATTCCTATGAATTCACCTTCATAACTCATATATTTTATATCTTTTTCCTTTCCTTTTTCTAAATCTTTTTTAATTTCTGCTTTTTTTATTTTTATTATTTTCAATGCATTATTATCATCTTTATTATCATCTTTAATATCATCTTTAATATTTTTTTCAACTTTAACTCCTTCTTTTTCTTGAAAATTATCATTTTGTCTTTGATTTAAATTATTTATATCATTAGATTTTTTTTGATTATTTTTGTATTTCTCATTCTCTCTTTTTTTTTCATAATCTGTGTTTTCATCATTCCCTATTGATTTTTCCTGATTTCCCAAATGTTGAGTATTATTCATTATCTATTAAATCTTTTTTTTATATTTTTAAAAAATAATAAATTGAAATAACACAAAAAAAACAATAAAAAATGTCATTAAGTGATTTTGAAGTAATAAAACAATTAGGAAAAGGTGCCTTTGGTTCAGTAAGTTTAGTTCGTCGAAAGAAAGATTCTCAAACATATGCAATGAAGAGAATTAGATTAATTCCATTAAGTGAAAAAGAGAGAGAAATATCATTAAATGAAATCCGTATAATAGCCTCATTAAGTCATCAAAATATAATTTCTTATAAAGAATCTTTTTTAGATGAATCATCAAAAACTTTAAATATCGTAATGGAATATGCAGATGGAGGTGATATAGAAACAAAAATAAAAGAAAATAAACAAAAAAATTTATATTTCTCCGAAAACACAATATGGTTTTGGTTAATGCAAATATTAGAAGCGTTATTATATCTTCATCAAAAAAAAATTATACATAGAGATATAAAAGGAGCAAATATTTTCTTAACTAAAAATAATATAATTAAAATAGGAGATTTAGGAGTATCTAAAGTAGCAAAAGTAGGTTTTGCACAAACACAAACAGGAACACCATATTATTGTGCTCCTGAAATATGGAGAGATAAACCATATACTGATAAATGTGATGTTTGGAGTATTGGTTGTTTATTATATGAAATTTGTGCTTTGAGACCTCCTTTTAGAGGAACTTCTTTAAAAGATTTATGTGCTAATGTTGAAAGAGGTTATTATATTGATATTCCTAATATTTATTCTCAAGATTTAAGGGATGTTATCAAAAGAATGCTTGTTGTTAATGAAAGAGAAAGACCCACTATTGAAGATTTAATGAATTGGGATACTTTAAGGAAAAGAAGGTCTTATAACCCTGGTAATGATAATGGAAAAGGGAATAATAGTTTAATTCAAACTATTAGAATGCCTAGGAATATGAGGGATGTTAATATGAAATTACCTAAGGCAAGGTATGGAGAAAAAGAAATGATGGAAGGAGCTGATTTTAATCAAGGAAAAAAAAACGAAGGATTTATTGGAAATAATAATATTAATAATAACGGAAAAATTGAAGAAAAAAAGGAAGCTAAGCAAATTAATAAATATGAATATATTAGGTATAATTATCCTAAAGTTGGAGGCAATGTTTATGGAAATTATAACCCTTATATCCCTAGTAGTCAAAATCAAAACATTTATAATAATGGAAATAAATATGTTTATCCTGATTATAAGAATTATCCAGATAGATTTAATAACATTAATAATAATAATAATATTAATAATAATATTAATAATAATAATAATAATAATTATAATAATAATAATAATAATAATAATAATAATAATAATTATCATTATTTTTTGAATAATAATAATCAAATCAATTCAAATAGACCTGTAAATCCAATTATTAATGACAGGAAAAAATATGCATATTTAGATAAATTTGATAATAATATGAAACTAAAAAAAGAAGTAAAAGTTGATAAACCAGTTGTTCCAAATATAGGATATAAAATTAATGAACCTTATAATAATAATCCAAATAATAATAACATCCCATATTATAATAATCAACAAAATAATAATATATATAAAAACTACAATTATTATAAAGAACCACCTAAAAGTGATAATTATAATTATGATAGAGATCAATTTAAAAAAGACATCAATTATAATAATTATCGAAAAGAACAGCCAAAAAATAATTATGTTAATTATAAAGAAGAACCAAAAATAGAAAAATATAATTATAAAAATGAAGATGACCTTTCAAAAGCAGTAGATGAAATTTTAGGAGGAATAAATGAATATGATGAAATTAAATTAGTTGAAAAAAAAATTGACCCAAAGAATGATAGCTTATGGAGAGGTGCTTATAATGTTATTGAAAATAAGGGAAAAGAAATTCAACCATCATCAGAAAAACAAAATAAAAAAGATAGATATAGAGATTTATTTTCTTAATATTTATTTTGAAATACTATTATTGTATTAAATAATTATTATAAAATGTATTTACTTTTTCTAATTTAAAATAATAAATTTAATTACTTAATTTCTTTAATTTTGAAAAGGAATAAAATATTAATTTAATTATAATTTAATTAAAAATCAAACTTTTAACATTTAATAATATTTTTTTCCTTTTTAAAATAAAAGGATTAATTAATTTTGAAATTTTAAATGCTTTTAACTTCTTTTTATCTATAAAAAAATTTGAAAAAAAAGTAATTTAACTATTTTCAATCGTAAAAAAATGAAAGATAATATAGATGAGATTTCCGAAAATTTAAATCAGTTAACTATTTTAAAGAATGAAAACCATAAACTTCATTATATTCCTAATGGAATGGAAATTGATTATGAGATTAAAAAACAAATAAAATTTGATAAAAATCAAAATCAAAAAGAAGATTTAATATTCAAAATAAATAAAGAAAAAGATATTAAAATCAGTAATCAAGATGATAAAATAGAATTTTCAAAAATAAAAAATCAATCTCAAAATTTTAACAAAGAAAAAGAAGAAATAAAAGATAGTGAAACCCAATTATGCCAAATAAAATATAATAAAAAGGATTTTCTTGATTTTTATCACTTAATAATAGATTTAAAAAGTTTAACTTATAATCATTTAAAAAATGGAATAAATATATTAAAAAGAAAAGAAATAGATATAACAAAGTATTTTGAAGATATAATTACAATAGGTATAATAGGAGAATCAAATGTTGGAAAATCATATATTTTATCTCGTATATGTGAAATTGATATTCCATGTGGAAATAGTATAATAACAAAAGGCTTAAGTATTGTTTTTCCAAATTTAAATAATAATTCATTAAAAAATATAATAGTTTTAGATTCAGCTGGAAATGAAAGTCCTTTATTAGAAAATGATGAAAGTATAAATGAAAAAGTTGATATTTCTGATTTTGAAGCTTATAAAAAGAAAATAAAATATTATGGAACAGATAAACAATCAACTGAGTTTTTTTTACAAAAATATATTTTAGAAACTTCAAATATTGTAATTGCTGTTATTGGGCAATTAACTAGTCAAAATGAAAAATTTATAAATAAAATTAAATTGTCTTGTGATAGAAAATTATTATTTATCATTCATAATTTGAAAAATTTAACAACTATTAAAGATTGTGAAAATCATATTAAAAACTATATAGAAAAATCTATTTTTTTTAATTTAAGAAAAGAGATTTTTTATTCAAATAATAATGATAACAAAAAAAATAAAAATCAATATTATTATAGTGAAAAAGTAAATAATAATAATTATAAGAGTTTTTATGTTGTTCATTTAATTATAGCTCAAGAAAATACTGAAGCCGGGAATTATTATAATAAACCAACTTTTGATTTTTTAAAAACACAATTAAAAGTTGATTTGAAAAGAAAAAGAAAATTTAATATTGTTGAAGATTTTAGGCAATCTCTCGCTTTATTTTCTCCACAATTTTTTGAAAATAGAATTAATTTAAATGAATTAGAAATTAAAGATGATAAAATTATTTATAATTGTAAAAAAGAAAATAGATTAAATAAATGGAAAACAAATGAAATTGGAATTCCTGATTTTTATGATAATATTTATAATACAAATTATTCTTGTGAAAGAAAAGAATTTAAAGAGAATGATAAAATTATTCATATGATAAAATTTATAATTGAAATTCCTGGAAGAGTGAATAGTGATTTTAAAAATCAAATCAATGATTTTATACCAAAAATCATTAGAAAAAAATTTACATATTATTTTGAATTTAGTGGATTTTTTTCTGTTGATCCATATTATGATGATGTTATTTTATTATATGATCAAATTCATGTAAATGATGATAATCATTCCAAATCTAAATTTTATTTACATTTTCAATTTGAACTTCCTAATTTTCATATTGATAATCAAAAAACTATAATTAATAATATTCCAAATGAAGGAATTTATTGTTTTGAGTATTATTTTTATAAAGGAGATGATAATAGTGATGATATTATTGATATATAAATTTATAAAAATTCAATTTTTTTAATATAAAATTTATATTAATTGAATTTAATACATTTTATAAAAAAATATTAAAATATTTTCATATTCATCTATTTTCCTTAAAACAAATAGAGAATAGACCCAAATTATAAAAAAAACCAAAATAATAAAAGAATAAGAAATCAAAGAACCATTTTTTTTAATATTATTATAATCTTTTTCAACTTCTTCAATAATAACTTTAGAATAACTTTCAAAAATATAAACAAAAGCATGAGTACAATCATTATTAATTCTATTTAAATCATCACTACTAATTATTTCTACTCCTTTTATAATTGTATTATTTTTTACATAATCATAATATAAGTTTGTTAATTCTTGATAAATAAAATCTAATTCAATCATTAATCCATTTTCATTTAAACTTCCACAATTCGTTTTACATTCATTTCTCCTAATTTCGGGATCAGTAAAAAAACCATTTCCTATTGAAGAATTTGCATTTTTATCAATTGATGTATTTGCTGCTATATCACATAAATTATTTTTAATATTTAATGAATATTCTAATTCTTTTAATTTTTTTAAAACTTGTTTGTTTTCTCCAATAAATATTTTAATATTTGATTCAAGTATTGCTCCTTGAACATATAATATATAATAAAAGGAATTTTCAAGAAATTTTAATTGAGAATTTTCTTCTGGATAAATATTAACTTTATAATAATTCAAAAAATCTTCATTAGGAAAATATGAGTTTCTTGGAATAAAATCTACTTTATTAATAATTGAACTTATTTCAGCATAATATACTAATTCTAATACTTTTGGAATTCTTTCTAAAAAGTTCATTGATATAGAAATTGAATATGAAAAACTATCTTTTATTTTTATTGTATAAAAGATATCTATTATTAAAATAATATTCATGAAAATAAAACATATTACTACTATAATTAAAGAAAAAACAAAAAAATTTGGCAAAAAGATTTTTTGCTGATTATACCCATCATTTTTTTCAATATCATCGATTTTTGATTCTTTTGCATGAATATTTAATATTTTATTATTATTTAAACTACTGCTATTCCTAGAATTAGTTTCTTTTTTGGAAATTCTTTTTGGATTTCTTGACATTCTTTTATTTCTTTTTTTTTCTTCAAATAACATTTTAATTTCTTTTTCTTTATTATTCTCAAAAATATAAATATTTTTACCATTAAATTCTTCTAAAATTAATTTAAAATATTTTACTTGTTCTTCAAAGTAATCTTTTCCTGAAGAAACTTTAAATAAATGTAATAATATATGTTTTATTATTTTTTTATCATCCATTAATGATTTCCAATGAAAAACAAAAACAATTAAAGAAAGGATAATCATTGCAACAGAAAAGAATAAAATAATAAGTAAAAAATCAGAATAAAAATCTAATAATATTTTACTTGAAAAAAAAGACAATTCTTGAAAAATATATTTTAAATTTTGAATTACATTATATGTATTATAAAAATTTAACTTTTCAAAATTAGAAGGAGGACTAATTTTTTCATCAAAATTTAAATAATTTTCGTTATAAAAATATTCAATATTACATAAATCTTTTTCTTCATAATAAATTTTACTAAGTAAATATTGATATAAACTTATCTCTTCAAAAAAAGAAGAATTCCTTTCTATAAAATCCCAATTAAATCCAACTATATTATAAATATTTTGTTTATATAACAAATTATATATTTTATTCATTCCTCTATTGGAACTTAAAGAATGAATAAAAGAAATAAATTCATTTGAATTTTCTCTTAAATTTTTTAATTTCCAAGCAATTAAGGCTTTAAAATTATAATTTTCTTCTTTCTTTGTTGAAATTAGGAAACATTCTCTTAATATTATTAAAGATGAAAGATATATATTAGTTTTTACTCTTTCTAAATATACATTACATGTAAATAAATTTTTATGTTTCTGTAATTTTTTTATTTTTATAATTTCTAAAACAAAAGCAAGAATTATAATGATACAATATATATAAATTATTATTTTATTTATTATTTGACTTCTTTTTGGTAAATTTTCATTTACACTAAATATTTTTTTTATTAATTGTTCATTAATTAATTCTTTTGATTCTAAAGGTTTAAATCCTTTGATAATAGTAATTTCAGTTAAATCTTGTTTTGGTTCTTCATTTCTTCTTGTACTTGGAACAAGTTTAATTTCATTATTATTGTTAGAAAAATTATTAGTATTATTTTTGTTTATATAATTTGCGGATAAAGAATTATTGTGTAATAATCCAACTTTTGAATTTTGAAAAGAATTACTATTATTTAAATCTAAAATATTAACACCGTTTAAATTTTCTAAAAATCTTAATCCTTTTTTTGCCGAAGGTAAAGGAGTTATAGGAGATTTTGGGCTGAATAATTCAGTTTTAGTTTCTCTTTTAAAATTAGATTTTTTTTGGAGGTTTAAATAATTATTCATATTTGAATTTTTATCATCATTATTATTTTCATAAGTAAAGTTTTCTTCTATCATTGATGAATTAATTATAGGATTAAAATAAGAATATCTTCTATTTATAGGTAAAATATTTTTAATAATATCACTAGTTCTTTCTGCTAAATCTTTTGCAGTTGTCTTTTCTTTTATTTTTACTATATAATAAGAAACATGACCAATTATTTTAGAATAAAAAGTTGCTTCAAAACTTTTTGAATGTTTCCCTTTATAATTTGGAGATGTATCTTTTATAAAATTATGATTTGGAGGAGAAATTTTTAATCTTTCTCCTAAACATTTTACTCTTTGATACCATTCAATATCTAATCCTATTTCATATATTGTTTTAATTAAATTTGATAATCCTTCTAAAATTTGTTTTTTTTCTATATATTGTTTATATACTCTTGAATTCTTTTGTAAATTTTTTATTGAATTTTTCATACTTCTATATTTAAACATTTTTTCTTGTGGAACATTTGAAAAAATTGATAGTGCTTTATCTTCTTTTTTTAGATTTGGTCCTAAATTCATATTTTCTTTTTTTAATTTGGAAGAAAGAAATGATTCATTTAAACCAAAAAATTCACAAAAATTTAAATGTAATATTTCAAACATTTTCATATTAAAAAAAAACAATTGTTCAAAATCTCTACATAAAGAAATAAAAGAGAATTTTTGGTCTAAGAAAACAGAATAAATTAACAAATTTTCATTATCATTAGAAGTTAATTTATAATTTATTATTATATGAAAAGAATTAAGAAAATTAGGTAAAATTCTACATTCAAAAAAACAATTGACTAAATATTTTTCTGAATCTAAAATAAAACTTCTTTTAGTAAAACTTGCATTAGGAATAAATAAAAATTGTTTCATAATATAATTATGTGCTTCTTTAATTTCAAATGGAATCATTTCATGAAAATCATTTTGAATTATTTTAGATTTTGAATAACCTAATGCTTCTCTAAAAATATTATTAATATAAGAAATTAAAAAAGTATCAGAAGAATTACTTAAAGTTATTATCATTGGATATTTCATATTAAATTCTTTTTCATCTTCATCTATTTCATTAATGATTGATGAATATTGATAATGTTGATCAAATGCACCTTCTAATTTTTCTGGAATTTGATGATGAATTAAAAAAAAATAATTTGTTAATAAATAACATATTTCACAATTACGTAATACTCTTCCTTTTAAATAATTTGTTAAAATATTTTGTAATTTTTCATCATTTTCTTTTATTATGTTACATGATAATAAAAATTTATTAAAAGTTTTTTGATTTAATGATGAAAATTTTAAATTTTTATTCATTTTTTTTCTAAAAGAAAATACTATCTCAAGGTTTTCAAAATTATTTAAAAGTAATTGTTTTATTATTTCATTTACTATTGAAAAAGTTACAAATTTATTTAAATGCTTCATTATAAATTGTTGTCTCTTTTTATTTATTAATGTTTCATTATTATAATATTTTTTTTCAACTAATACTTTTTCATAAAATATTTTTTCTAAAATTATTTTTTTTATTTCATAAAAATAATAATTTGTCAGGAATTTCATTTTATTAGAATATTGTAAATATTTATTGGCAAAATATAAAGATAAATAAATTTTCTTTGAAATTGAATATATATATTGTACATGTATAATACAATAATCTTGAAGGATCTGTGTAAATTTTCTGATTTTATAAAGATTAAAAATTCTATTTGTAATTTCTTGTTCTCCAATAATCAATAATTGTTCATTGAAAATTTCAGATTGATTTTGGTTATTTGAAGAAATAGTTTTGAATAATGAATTACAAATACAATTTGATAGAATACATTTTTGTTTATGAATATTTATTAATTCATATACCTCATCTATATTTGTAAAATTAGTATTACGAAATTTAGAATAAGCACTTATAAATTCATAAATTTCTCCAACATGTGTATTTTTTTCTTCTGTATTAAATAAATTAACACTAAATAAATATGAATAATATTGTTTATTTTTATATAATATAATAGATAGGATTAAAAGTGATGTACCAATTGAAGTAATTAATTTTAAAATTGAAAATTCTTGAGTCATTTTTTCTTGGTTTTTTATAACATAATATAATATTATTTCTATTATTCCACTATACCAACAAAATATTATAATTCCTAGATTATAAATTGGAACTAGAGAACTTGAATAAAAACAATATCTTTTTATATTGGAAATTATAAAAAAAGAAAGGAAAGAAACCAAAATAATACAAATTATTAATCGTATTTTACTTCTTTTTGTTTCATTAAAAATATAAGTGTAACCATAAATAGGCTGAAAAACAATAAATATTAAAATAAAAATATCTTGTCTTCTACTATAATATAATGGAATTCCAAAAGATGAAAATAAACAATAAATATTATTTAACCTTAGAAACAGATATGCAATAAAATATAAAATAACAAATGAAAATATGTTTAATATCATTGTGATTTTTACTGAAAATATATTATTATTTGAAAAATAATTTTGAATATATTTAATATTTTTTCTTTCTATGTTTGATGAATTTGTAATAATATTTTTTATTATTGGAGATATGATTCCAAAAGATAAATATTCACATATTAATTCAGAAAAAAAATTTAAAATCAAAACTAAATATGTTACCATTCTTACATATATTTCAATATTATCAGACATACTTAATAGTTTATTTGTTTCGTATTTTATTAATGTTTTTGAATCTCTAAAATTGCTTTTTAATTGTAAATAAACAATTGAATAAAAAATTATAATTCCAATACAAATCAAAAATATTATTAATGAGAATAATTGATAATTTGAGTCTGTCATTTTAAAAGAAGATTCAAAAATTGTTATTCTTTTTAAAATTGAATGAATTGAAGTAATATTATTTATATTGGATTCAAAATTTCTAATATTATTAGTTGAAAGTATTATTCCTAAAAATTTAAGCAAAAAATATGAAAAATAATATAAATTATTCCTTGGAAAACTTTTTCTTATCAAATATATTAATTCTAAAAGAGATTCATTTTTTGTTTTATTTTCCATTCAAAAATATATAACATCAAATATTCTAATTATTTAAATTACAAATTCATGATTATTTAATTTATTTTTTAATTTTATTGTATAACATTGAAAGAATTTAAATAAATTTAAATTCAATAATAATATTTTTATATAAGAACTATTAACTATAATATAAAAAAAGAGTTTAA
>JAEEGK010019992.1_pt1 | contig 14293 bp, 4 predicted proteins | sample 8958771 | NCBI WGS metagenome assembly JAEEGK01 (sample SAMN16246547, study PRJNA631951) | gut metagenome | biome: gut microbiome; feature: rumen; material: SC-attached | host: Bos | place: Iran: Karaj | collected 2018-10
CAATCCCCAATCCCCAATCCCCAATCCCCAATCCCCAATCCCCAATCCCCAATCCCCAATCCCCAATTTTTTATTTATGAATAATATTTTTTTGATTCATATTCAATTTATTTTGTAAATTTATAAAAAAATTTTTATCTTAAGAATAAAAATAATAAATTATTTGCTTAATTTTCCATATGATACTTCTTAGTAATCATAATCCCAATTGTTATTAAATAATTTTAACTTTTATATATTTTACAATTACTTTAATATTATATTTAAATTTTTCAAATTGATTTACTCTAATTTTGTTCATGAAGAAATATTTGAGTTGACTCTATTAGTGTTTGGATGTTCAACTAATATTAAATGTGTTTCTATTTGATCAAAATTAATATCTTTATTCTCAAATATAGAGAAAAAATTAAATTTACACATAGGACATAAATGAGCTTTACTTTCTATAATATATTTACTTAAACAATAAAAATGAAAATAATGTTTACAAGGAGTTATACAAATTTCTTTTTCATTATTATATGTTTCTAAACAAATTGGACATTTTTCATATTCAATTAATTTTTCTTTTGCAAAAGAAACTGGTTTTATTTCATGACTAAATAAATAATTTATTTTTTTTTCTAATAATATTCTTTCTTGATTAATTCTATTAATTCTATTATTCCTTTCTCTTTTATATCTTATTAAATTCCTTATACATAAAATTACACAAATTGCAAAAATTAAAAACACCAAAACCGTTATTATAGATGAAATTATTGTTGCAATTTTAGAACATACCACACTTGTTTTATGAGATTCACAATATGCTTTACTTCCTATTGAATCTTCAACTTGTGGTGATATTATAGTTTTAGTTATTATAAAAAATATGAAAATAATGGTTTTCATTTTTTTATAATTAAAAATACAAAAATCACAGAAATTAATTTAGTATAAAATAATTATAAGAAAAGAATTGTTAAAGATTTATTAAAATTTATTTTTATTTAAATGTAACCTATAGACCAATTCTTTAATTAATATAGGAAGTTGATAATCTAAGTATATAATATTTATATTTATATTTATTTACATTTTTTTATAAAAATATTGAATGTTTTCATGTTTTAATATTAAATAGCTTAATATTTTGGATTAATATTATTTTATAGTAAATTTTAAAAAAACAATGAAAAATACAATAAAAGATTTTTTCAAATCCCTTAAATAATTAAATAACCATTATATTACAGCAAAAACATTTAATAAGTATCAATATATTATACATCAATGACAAAAAAGTATTAATTAATTAATTTTTTCAAATCAAAATTAATGAAAAATATATAAAAAAATTAAATAAAATTATTCTAATTTTATATTTTTAAATTCTCCAACAATATTAATCGCATTATTTGACAATTTACTTTTAGAAAACTTGACAATAATATTTTGATTGTTTTTGATTTCTTGACAAAATAATTTTAAATCTTCATCAGAAAAAGTATTATTTTTTAAATCTATTTTTTTTAAATTTGACCAATCTTTTAAATTTTGAGCAACAGTATTTAATAAAGTTGGATTAACTTCACAAAATTGAAGACTTAATTCTCTCAGAGAAAAAGTAGCTCTTAATTTATTTAATATAATTAAAGGCCCCATTTCTCCGAATTTATTTTCATCTAATTCAATAGAAGATATTTTAGTTTCATTCATATAATTTAATAATTGTGGTGCACTTTCTTCATTTAAACCACAATTATTAAATTTTAAACAATATAAATTTTTATTTTTTCTTAAGGAAATACCAAATAAATTAGCTGATTGGGCATCTATTAAATTTCCACTTAAATCTAAATATTTTAAATTCAAATTATTTGATATATATTGTCCAATTAAAATAAATTCTGAACGAGTTAATTTATTATATGATAAGTCTAAGTTTTTTAAAGTTGAATTATTGTTCATTAAAATATTGATTAAAGTGCTTAATCCATTTTCATTTAAATTATTATGAGATAAATATAACTCTTCAAGTGTTTTATTTTTTGATAAAAAGTCTGAAATATAAAATCCACCTGAAGAAGAAATATTATTTCCATTTAAAAGTAAAATAATAATTGATTTATTATCTTTTAAATAATCAGAAATTAATTTAATGTCATCATCATGGAGTTCATTATTTGAAAGATTTAGATATGTTATATTTTTTAATGACTTGATAACTGTCATAATTTTTGAACTAAAAATATGAGTATTCAATTTATTAGAATTGAAAGTTAATTCTTTAATATTTTGTTGGAACAATGAAACAGTAGATAGAATTTTATTCATAGAATTAGTTAAATTAAAATTTGTAAAAGCAAATTGAATTTTAGAATTAGCAATTCCTGTAGCTAATTTTTCAATATCATTTGATTTAATATATTTATTTATTTCATTTGGTTCTTTTGGTGAATTAAAGCATTGATTAAAAACAATAGAGCGAGGATTATAAAATTTAAAAGTATGAGAAACATTATCAATTGCTTCTGCTCTTAAAATTTCTCCAGTAATTTCTATTTTAATATTTCTATCAGTTATATTTGAATATTTATTATATATTTCAAAATAATTTTCAAAAGAATAAGCTTCTAAATTATTTAAATATAATCTTCCATTCTTTATATTATGTAAAAGTAATTCAACTAAATTTCTCATATCTTGAAAAACTTCATTATCATATCTTTGTATTCTTTTATTTACATTTGGAATAATGTTTTTTGAAATAAAATCTTCTAATTTTATATCAAAATCAAATTTCTTATTATATTTATTAATAAAAAGAGTAGATATTTGTTTTATACTTTTTGGATTTTTTAATCTTGTGATAATATTTTTGTTGATTAATTCATAACAAATTTCACAAATAGTACTATCATCAAAATCTTCAAAATTTATTCTTCCTATTGAAGGATCTAATTTACCATTAATTAAAGGTAATTCTCCACTTAAAAATATTTTTTTAGAAACTATTTTATCAAAAGCATTAAAAAGTATATCTTCGATAAATTCATATTGCATTGAACTATTAGGGAAATTTGAATGATTATTATATGAATTTTCTTTATTTGTTAAATCTTTAAATGAAAAATTAAGATATGAATTTAAATTATTAATAATATTGTTTGTGATATTTTGAAGTGATATTCCTGATTCATATAAATATAAACAAAATATATAATCTATAAGAACTTCTTTTGTAAAAGCATATTTATCAAAAGTAGTTTTAACCTTATTTTCTGTTAAATTTTCTTCTTGAGAAGTTTCCTTTTCTATACTTAAATTTATTCCACTTTTATCTTTTGATGATTCATATTTTTGTAATCTTTCTTCTGTATATTTTAATTTATTTAATATATTATCATATAAAATGTTTAAGTTTTTAACCATTTCAGATTTTTGATTAAAGTCTTTTAAATATTGAATGTTATCATTTTGTAATTTTTCAATTTGTATTTTTTGTTCTTTAATGATTTCATCTTTTGATTTTATTTCATTATCTAATTTCAATATATTATCTTTATTTTCTTTTTCAATTTCTTTCTTCATTTTATCTATAATGTCTTCTCTTTCTTTTGTTAATTTTTCAATTTCTAAAGTATAATCTTTTTTTATTTTAATAATTTCACTTTCATATTTATCTGTTAAATGTTTAGTTTCTTTTACTCCATTTTCTTTTAAAGAGTCAATTTCAATTTTATATTTTTCATTTTCTTCTTTAAATTTATCATAATCATTTATTTTAAAAGAGTTTTGTTCATATTTAATTTTTATTTCCATTAAATTATCATTTTCTTTTTTACTTTTTTCTAAATTTATTTTGGTGTTTTCTAAATTCTTCATTAATTCAATTTTTAAATTATGTAATTGAGTGTTTTCTTCAATATATTTATTTAAATTTTCAGTATTTTCTTTTAAATCTTCTTCTAATTTTTCAATTTTTTTAAATGATTCTATTATATTTGTATCCCATAAAGACCATTTTTTAAAATTTTCAATTTCTTTACTTTGATTTTTATATTCTTCCTCCCATTTAATATTATCATTATATAATATTTTAACTTCTTTTTCTTTTTCTTCTAAATTTTTTTTTAATTCATTAATCATATTATCTTTTTCATTAATACTTTCATTTAATTTATGAATAGTTGTTTCATTAGTATTTATTAATTTTTCTTTATCTCCAATGATAATATTCTTTAAATTTAAATTATTATTTAATTCTTTTATTTTATCATTTAATTGTTCAATTTCCCTCATATTTAAAATTTGAATTTTATTAAATTCTGTGATTTCATTATCTTTTTCAACAATAATAGATTTTAATTGAGAATTTTGGTCAAAAACCCCATCAATTGATTTTAATTTATTTTCTAATTCTAATTTTTCATTACTTTGTTTATTATATAAATCACCTAAAAAATTAATTTTATCTTGTAATTTATTAATAACATCATAGGATAATTTATCAATTAAATTTTCCATATTTTTATTTTCTTTATATAATTGAATTAATTTTTTTTCATATAATTTTTTAATTGCATCAACAGATTCTTCAACACTAATTTGTCTATCATATTCAGGAATTAATTTAGCATATATTTTTATTTTTTCAACAGTTTGTTCAAATACTTTTTCATCAAGAGGAATTATACTAAAAAAATTTGTAGGATTTGGTTTTCTTATTTTTAATCTTTCTTCTTCTTCTATTCTCTCCCAATCAGTTAATGTCATTTTTAATTCATTTGGATTAAACATTTTTAATTTTTTTTTATAATAATCTATTTGTTTTTCATAATTTTTAAACATATCATTTGCTTGTTTTATGAAAAAAGCAAATTTTTCTTTCCCTGGATTATCATTTGACGCATTTTTAAATTCTAATTTAATATTATTTATTTGATTATTTAAATCTGTCAATTCTTGCTGGGATAAAAATGGGGATGAAGAATTTGAATTTGATTCTTTTAAATCTATTAATTATTAATATATTATTTACCTTTTAATTTTATTGAATTTAATCTGTCTTTAATTGAATTTGAATTTTCCATTAATTCGATTATTATATTTAAATAATAAATAATTAGATTTTAAAATCTCCAAAATAATAAATTTTATTATCCAAAAAAATTTTAAAATTTATTTACACATATAATTTTTTTTGAAAAAAACTATATATAATTATTATATGAATCAATTTTTATTCATTGAGTAAATAATTTTTTAAATAATAAGTTGCAGTACAATGATTAATTATATTATTTGTTAAAGATTTAATTATATAATCTCTTTTATATCCAAATTCTTCAACAAATTTAATTGCAATTTCATTAAAGTTATCATTATTATTATTTATTATTTCTTTATAATTATTTTTTTCTTGGTTTGAATCATCTTCTTTTACTAATTTATTATTTGATAAATCATTTTGATTAACATTAGACTTATTTTCATTTTTCTCTTCTTCATTTAATGAATTATTTAAAGATCTCATTAATTTATTTCCTCTATTTTCATTTCTAATAAAACCTTGATCAACATCAGCATTATATTTAACTTCATAATTTAAATTTAATTCTCTAACTTTTAGGTTAAATTTTAAAATATTATCTCTAATAATTAAATCAGAAAAATAAATTTCTTCTTCATCATTATAATAAGGATTAATAATAGAATTATTAGGAGTAATTATATTAGATGATGTTTTTACATTTTTATTTCCATCATCAAATTCACTATCTAAATTTTTATAACTAAAATTTTCCAATAAATCCTCACCATAACCTAATCTATAATCAATATTTAATTTTCCAAAAATAATTTTTTCTGCTTTAGTAAATAAATGAATACTTTTTTTATCATCATAATTTTTAAACCATTTATGATTCAAAATATCATCTAAATCTAATCTTTTATTTGGATCAACTTCTAATATTTTATTTAATAAATCAGAGCATTCATTAGAAATATTATCAATTGAGGGGAAATTACCTTTAATAATATTATTATGTAATTCTTTATCATTTTCTCCTCTAAAAGGTACAAAACCACTTAACATAAAATATAAAACGACTCCACAACTCCAAATATCACTTTTAAAAGGGTCAAAAAATTTTCCAGATAATAATTCAGGAGAAACATATGCTGGTGTACCACAAGTTTCATTTAATAAATTTCCTTTTGTTATTTCTTTTCCTACTCCAAAATCACATATTTTTATATTATCATTTAAATCTAATAATATATTATGTGGCTTTATATCTCTATGTACTATATTTTTGGAATGAATATATTTTAATGTTTTTATTAATTGTTTAAATATGTTTTTTGATTGAGTTTCTGTTAATTTTGTCATTTTTTTTATTGTTTGAAGTAAATTTCCACCTATTGCATTTTCCATTACTATAAAATAATATTTATTATTTTCAAATTTCTCAAAAAGAGTAATTATATTTTTATGTCCACGTAATTTTTTCATTAAATTTATTTCATATTGAATATTTTTCTTCGAGAAAATCCCATTTTGTTTTTTTATTGATTTAATTGCTACTATTCTTCCACTTAAAATATGAAGACATATATTTACTTTTCCAAAAGCTCCATGTCCTATACATCTTCCTATTTTATAATAGTCTAATGTTGTTTTTGGATATTCATTATTATTTTTTAAATTATATTCTATTATTTGTTCTGATAATTTTTTACTTTCATTTTTATAATAATTAAAATCTTTAAATGATGATAATGAATTTGATTTAGAAATTGTTTTTTCTTTATCTATTTTTTCTACTTTTTCATTTTTTGATATTTTGTTTTTTATAAAATTATCATATAATAAAGATGAGTTTGAAGTTTTTGGTTTTTCATTTTTTGAATTATTTTTATTTTTTTTTATCAATGTTGAACTAAAATTATTTCTATTTAAACTATTATTTATACTATTATTTACTTTATTTATAATTTTTGAATTATTATTTCCAGTATAACCTTTTTTCTTTAAATGAACATTATAATTAAACATATTATTATTATTTTTATTGTTCTTATTTTTTTTTTTTGTTTTTGATTCATTCTTTAAAGTATAATGAGATGAAGATAAAGGAAATAAGTTATTACCTAAATTTATATTTACTTTATAATAAAAGCATTTATTTTTATTTGAATTATTACTATTTTCTTTTTTTTTATAATTAATTTTAGTTTCTTTTGCACTTTTATTATGTGCATAAGATTTTGATAAAACAGAAATATTATTTTCTTTTTTTTTACCACTTTGTTCATGTGAAATATTATTCTTATTTATTGTTTGGGTTGTTAAATGAGAAACCACAGAATATTTTGATAATAAATTCTTGAAATTATTTGTTGTTGGAATTACAATATTTTTTGATTTACTTTTAGAATTTGAAAGTGAAGAAGATGGACCATTTAAATTTCTTTTTGAATTATTCTTTTCTTTTGAATTATTTTTTTCTTTTGAATTTTTTTTTGATTGATATGCTGTTATTGAAGTTGTTTTATAAGAATTTATATTTATTTTTTTCATTATATCATTTAAGTATTTTAATCCAGTTTGTGAAGATTTATTATTTGAAAATGAAGATGAAGTTTTTATATTATTACAATGATTTACTTTTTCATTTTTTGATTTTTTTGAATTTATATGATTTTTAACACTTTGATAATTATTATTTATTTTTTTTTCATTTCTTTTTAAAATATTATTAATTGATGAAAGATAATTTACTTTTGGCTTTATTTTTGTTTTTGAATTTTGATGAGATTTATTAGTTTTTTTTTCTTTAGATTTTGATTCACTTTTATTTTTACTATTATTTATTTCTAATTTATGTTTAGAATTTATACTAAAAACCACAGTGGGAGTACTTTTATCTATTTTTTTTAAATTATAATTATTTTGATTTTTATTATTATTTTTTGATAAAGGAGAAGGTTTGGTTGTTTTATTTTTTTTATTTATCATTTTATAATTCAATTTTCCGTTTGAAAAATTGTATTTATAATTTGTGAATTTTATGATATTATTATTATGATTGTTTATATTTGAATTATTCGAGGAAGAACAATTTGAACATTTCATGAATTAAATATAAAATTTTTTAATTATTAAAAAATTGAAAACTTCAAATATTTAATTTATATTATTTTTTGTTTAATTTGGTTAATTAAGAGAAATTTATTTGAACATTTATATTGTTAAAATTATATAAAAATAATATATATCATTTACAGAAATATGTAAAAAATATTTAAAAATAAAAAAAAAATAAAAATAAAATGCTAGGAGAATCTTCATTTGAAAAAAATCAAAAAAATAATAAGGATTTAATTCAAACAAATGATGAAATGAATCAAAAAGAAAAAATATTTAATTATTTTCATAATGTTTTGAAAAAAAAAAATTTAAATGTTTTTTTTATGTGTCTTTTATTAGTAATAGAGACAATTCAAAATATTTCATATGGATTTTCTGATCCTCATAAAAAATTTTGGAAAATTAAAGATTCAAAAATAAAAAATATTAATTCTTTTGTGGGTGTCTTAAGAATTACTCAAATATTAAAATATGTAAAATTTGATATTTATTTAGTTATTTGGGCAATATTATTAGTTATAGTATTTGTCTCAGGATTATTAATTGCAATGGCAATTAAATTTAATAAACCAAATTCTTCTTTTTTTAAAATTGTAGTTACTTATGGAAAATATACATCAGTAATAATGACTTCAATTGGTTTAATTCCTACTACAGAAATTTTATTATTAATGTTTAAATGTGTTGATAACAAAATTGATATAGTTAAAGACCCAATTACATGTTATAAAGGAATTCATTATTTATATGCAGCTTTATCAATTGTTTTTTTATTAGGGCATATATTTTTAATTTTATTTTTTGGAATTTTTTGCTTTGTTCCTTTTAATAATAGAAATTCAACATGTAAAATTGATACTGGTGCAGATTTATTTTATTATATATTATGTTTTGTTAATTGTTTAAGATATGTTTTTATAAAAAATGAATGGATTAGTATTGCTATATTATTAGTTGGTTCTTTATTTAATTTAAAAAAAGGTTTTGATGAACCTTCATATTCAAATTTTATTATACAATGTTTTGTAATGATTAGAAATAGCTTATTTTTATGGACTTCTTTTATGATTATGATATGTAAATTAACATATGATTCTAAATTTGATGGAAATATATATTTATTTTTATTTGGAATGCCTTTGATAATAATTACTTGTGCTATTTGTTATAAAAAAGAAAGTGAAAATTTAATTATTACTAATGTGAATTCAGGAAGTGCCAATGATTTTATTAGCAGAACTAAAAATATTATTGCTTTAATTGATAAATTTATAGAAAAATATAAATCTGTAGAAAATGCTAAAAAAGGGTATGATAAGAATGATATATTTTTAAAAGGTTTAGTTTCAAGACATTTAGAAACATGTATTGATGAAGAATGCCCACTAACAAAATATATGGAAAATCAAGGTAATTATCAAATTCAAAAAGCTTGTTTATTACATTATATTAATACTCTTTTAATAAATGGTATGAAAAAATTTCCTAATAATAAAACAATTGTAATGACATTTATTCAATTTAATTATTCTAATAAATTTAATTTAAATGCTGCGAAGACATATTTATCTAAATTAGAGAAAGAAAATAATACAATATCTGAAGATTATATTTTATTTTGTATTAAGCAAAATGTAAATTCTTTAAGTAATAATAAAGTAAATTCAGGTTTAAACGGGGAAAATGATGAAATGGAAAAAATGGAAGAAATGACTGAACATAAGTTTAGAAAATTAAAATATTTAATCGAATCTACAACAAAATTATATGGTGAATTTTGGGGTGTTTTAAGCACAAATTTAACAAATAATTTAAATTTAGAAAAATTATATTTTTTAGGAAATAAACTTAATATTTTATTGGATGAAATAACTCAATTATGGGAAAAAGATTTAAAATCAAAAAAAATAGATTTAGAAAATCAATCTATAGTCCAATTATATGCATATTTTGTGAGAGAAATATTAAGAAATAAAACAAAAGCAGATGAAATAACAAAAAAATTAAATGAAGAACAGCATTTTGAATCAAAAAAGAATGAAAGCGACAAATTCGATCCAGATAATTTAGATATAATTTTAGAAGATCAAGATTATGTAATATATAGTAGAACAAATGAAAAAGGAGATTGTTCAATATTACAATGTTCAAATTCTATAGTAAATTTATTAGGTTTTACAAAGCAAAATTTAATAGGAAAAAAAATAGAAACATTAATGCCAAGTATATTTGTAAATGGTCATGCAAAAGTAATATCAAATAAATTAAAATTTTTAAGAAAAACAAATCCAGGAATGAATAAAACAAGTGATAAAAAACAAATATTTCTATTACCTAGAACAAAAGTGGGTTATATATTACCAGCTTTAGTTAAATATACTGTATATAATGATGATGATTTTTCCAACACATTTATAATAAAAGCTAAAATGGAAAGTAAAGATCCAAAATCAGTTTATGCTTTCTATATTTTAGCAAAAGATGATTTTACAATTGATTCTTTTTCCTCTTCTGCTTTAACTATGGGTTTAACTATGGATTTGTTAAAAAAATATGTTGTTAATTTAAATATATTAATAAGATCTTCTGAAAATTCTGAAGCAATAAATTTATTGGAAAGATTCAATGAATATGAAGATGAACCTAAAAGAATTACTTGGGTTTTCCCTGATATTATTTATCCTAAAAATGATACTATTAGAAAAAATGAAGAAAATGTTGAAGAATTAGTTAAACAATCTGTTAAAAAAGATTATAATTTATTAATTACTAAAATGAAATTAGGTGAAGAAGAAGTTGGTTTTTGTTTAAGATTTACAACTCCTGAAACTAAAAAAAATAATATTGATTTCAATGATTTTAAACAATCAACTAGTAAATTAATTATGTATGATATTCTAAAATTAAATTTTATCAGAACTCATTTAGTTACTGAGAAAAAAAATCCAAATGAAGAATATTTTTCACAACCTAAAAATAATGTTCCTATTATTAATGTTCCTGAAACTAATGAAAGTATTGGTAAAAAATCTAAAAAAACTAAAAGCAATAGAAAGGGTGAAAATAATAATAACAGTGAAGATGAAGATGATCAAGAAAAAAATTCATCAGATGAAAATAAAAATGTATTATCAAAAGAAAAAGTTTTAGAATTCCAAAGTAGAAGTTCTCAAGAAATAAATAATTTTATTAATTCTTTAAAATATTATGGAGCAGATGTAAATTTAGAAAAGCATAGACCAAATAAAGAATTATATCCTGCAGGAAAAATATCTGAACCAAATATAAAAATATCAATTAGTTCATTTGTAAAAAGAATAGAAGAAAAATTAAAAACTCTTCCAGAATATAAGAATATAAAGCATAATAGAGAAGTTGCCCAAATGCAAAATAATAATAATACTCCGGATATTCAGGAAATAAGTCCAAATAGTAGTCCTATTTATGAACAAAATCAAAATATTAATAATGAAAATAATAATAATGAAGTTAATGCTGATATTTCCTTTTCTTTAAATCATATATTTAATGAAAAAAGTGTTACTTATATAAAAATTTCTGCTGTTATAATATTTGTATTGATTCTTGGTTTAATTAGTGCGGAATTTGCTTTATCTTTTGTTAAAACTAAACAATGTGCAGAATATATAAAATATTTAGATGACTCATATATTTTATTAAATTCTTTTTTATATACCAAATATTTTATTACTGAAGTTGTTTTAGCACAAAATTCTACATATACTGATGTTTTAAAAGTAGATCAAAAAGAATATATTTTACAAGCTAAAAATGAAATGGCAGAATATAGACAAATAATAAATGATTATATTTCTTTTTTTTCAAATGCAACTGTAAGTTTTAACAAAGAATATAATGATTATATTGAAAATGTTCTAATATGTGTTAGAACATTAAGTAATTCAAATCCAGCTACTGAATTAATATCTTATTCAGCTGCTTTAAATAGAATTAAAACTTCAATTTTTTTTGTAAGTACAATAACAGATAATTATCAAAGTATTGATATGAATAATAGAAATGCATATGAATTAATGATGAATTTATTAAATGATTATTTATTAATGATGAGAAATGTTACTTTTATTTTAGCTAAAAATGCTAGTGAAGAAGCAAAATCACCTTCAATTTTATTAATTATATTTATTTTAAGTTTTGTTATTGTTATAATTGAATTATTTGTTATTTGGAAATTAATAAGTAAGTTTATTGATGATAGGGAGAAGCCTGTAGATTTATTCTTAACTATTAAAAAGAAAAAATTTGAAGAATTAAAATCTACAAGTGAAACATTTTTAAATAAATTATTAAATAAATTTTTTGGAAATGAAGAAACTGAAGAAGAATCAAAAATAGAATATACTTCAACTTCTAAAAATGAAGATATAATAATGATTACTAAATTCAAACAAAAAAATGATTATAAACAATCAATTAAAAATTCTTCAGAATACTTATTTTCTTTTATATATATAACTTTATTTTTAACTTTTATTGAAGCATATATGAGTTTTAAATTTTTTTATGTTGGATATGTCATGTCAAATATAAAAAATTTTGATGATGTATTTAACATAACTCATTATAGTGAAAGTGATTTAATAATAACAACAAATATATATAAAAGTTATTATTTTAATTCTTCAATTCCAATACTTAATTCAACAGATACTTTATCGTTATTTTATTTAAACACATTAGAAATTTCAGATACAATAGAAAAATTATATACTAAAACTTATGAAACTTCTTCGTTCTTAAAAGGAAAATATTTAGATGAATTTTCTGATAGAATGGCTAGTGATATTTCTGATATTTTGACTAATGTTTCTGCTGATGATATTGATTATAGAGGAACTATTCAAAACGGGTTTTCTTGTGTATCTACAAGATTTTTTGAAATGAATAAATTTTTAGCTGTTTTATATATTAAACAAAAAGATGAATTAAATGCAACTAATTTTTGCCACAAACCCAAATTTGCTGAAATTAATAAAGTTCAAATTAATGTTATTAGACCTTGGTTTAATTATATGATTGAAGAATTAAAAAATCGTTTTTCTGATTTTAACGATAAAACTAATTTAATTTTAGATAGTACTTATGTTGTTCTACTTGTTATTGTTATTGTAATGTATTTCCTTGTTTGGAAAAGTTATGAAGAAAAATTAAAAACTTTATTAAAAACTAGTGTTGATTTAATTAAATTAATACCTGATGAAATTAAGAGAGAAATTGTTAAAAAATTAAATGAAGAAGAAGAAAAAAATGAATAAAAATAAGAGCCTAAAACAAAAATTAAATTTTGTATGAATAAATATTATAAAATTAATATTATATATAATAAATTCAAAGAAAAAATACTAATTTTAAAATTGTGTATTATAAATTAATACATTAAATAATTTATGTAACTTAATATAATTATAAATTTAACAAAAATTAAATAATTTTATATTTATGGAAACAATACAAGTGTCAATAAGAATTCGTCCTTTTCTATCATATGAAGATGAAACAAATACAACAATTCAAACTTTTGAAGATGATAATAGAAAAATAATTTTAGCGAAAAACAATAAAAAATTTGTAAGTCATTTTGATAGAATTTTTCCACAAAATTCAAAGCAAGAAGATGTTTATAATTTTATTAATCCAATTATATCTTTAACTTTAAAAGGAATTAATTCCACTATTCTAGCTTATGGTCAAACCGGTAGTGGAAAAACATATACAATGTTTGGAGAAGATTTTACAATGAATGATAATTATAATGGAAAATTATTTTCTAAAAGAATAAAAAAAGATAAATATAATTTTTTAGTTGATCAAGAATTTGTAATTGATCCTTTTTCAAATACAAATGGAATTATTCCAAGAGTTATTTTAGATTTATTTAAATATAAAAATAAAAGTAAAACAGTAATAACTTGTTCTTATATTCAGGTTTATAATGAAAGAATATATGATTTATTAACAGATAATACTTTTAAAAAACCAGAAAAAAATTTAAATTTTGAAACAGCAATAAATAACAATAGGTCAGAAAAAGTAATTGATCAAGGAAATTTAAAAATAAGAGATGATAAAAAATTAGGACCTGTAGTAGATGGTGCTTTAGAATTA
>JAEEGK010019993.1_pt1 | contig 14292 bp, 13 predicted proteins | sample 8958771 | NCBI WGS metagenome assembly JAEEGK01 (sample SAMN16246547, study PRJNA631951) | gut metagenome | biome: gut microbiome; feature: rumen; material: SC-attached | host: Bos | place: Iran: Karaj | collected 2018-10
AAATTTATAATATTAATAAATTTTACAATTTTTTAATTATTTTTATTTATATTTTTAGCATTAATAACAATTTTTTTTTTCAAATAATAATTTTTATTAAAATATCTACTATTATTTTTACTATTATTATTGGAAGATTTTAAATATATTTTTGAATTAGGAATAGTTTGACTTAAAACTAAATTATTTTTATCATATTTATTTTCCTTAACAATAATTTTATCCACAATTTTTTGATAATTTTCAAATTTTCTTTGTTCATCTTCATATTTAGTTTTATTTAATCCATTTTCTTTTTCTAAATTTTTAATTTTATCATTAATTAATTTATTTTCAGTTTCTAATTTTTGAATTTTTTCTTCTTTTTTATCAATTAATTCTTTAATTTCTTTAAAAATTAAACTAGGTTGATATTTTAAATTAATTTTTTCAGGTAAATAATTTCTTGCCATTAAATTTGCATAAGCAATAGTTTCTCTTAATTCTTTTCCAGCAGAATTTTCTTTCATTGATTTTATCATTAATTTAATATAATTAAATAATTCAATGTTACTAAAAATTCCTGGATCAAAATTTTTTTCATTAACATTTAAAAATTCTTTTTTTATTTTTATATTTTTATCTAATCGAAATTCTTCAAATAATAAATTATATATTTGAAATAACATATTTGTTAAAAATTTATTTTCTTCTTCTTTTGATTTATATAAATTAATTTCTGATTCAAATTCTTCGATTTTATTTTTGAAATTTGTTTCTGAATTTTTTTTTAAATTTTCGATATTATCATTTTTTATATTTAAATCGAATATTATTTTTTGATATTTTGAATCAATATTTTTTTTTTCTTTTTCTAATAATTCATATTTATATTGTAAATTATTAAATTCATTTAATAAATTTAATGATGTATTTTTACGAATGTCAATTTCATTCATAATTTCTATTAAATTTTTATTAGGAAATTCTTTTTTAAATTTATTAAATAAATTTTCATTTTCTTGAAAAAAATTTATTTTATTTTGTAATTTTTCATAATCATCTGATTTTTCTTTAAACATTGTTACTAATTGAGAATTTTCTTTATTTAAAGAATCGATAGTTTTTTTTAAACTAAAAATTAATTCGTTATTAATTGAACATTGATTTAAAAATTGTTCTTTACGTTTTATAAATTTATTTAATAAAAATTGAATTTGTTCAAAAAATTCATCTAAAAAGGTTATTATTTTTTTGATTATAAATTTTATTTTTTTTTCTTTTATATTATGAATTTCAAATATTTTTGATAAATGTGTTTTTTCATATTTTGTATTGATATCATAATAATCATTAAAATATTTTATTTTATTCTTAAAAATTATTGATAAAATATTAAAAGTTTGATCTAAAATATTTGATTTTATATTTTGATAATCTAAATATTCATAATTAATTTTTAAATTATCTTTATAAAATAAATTATTAGAAGAAAATGATTTCATATTAATTATTATAATAATATTTATTATTAATATTTATTATTAAAATGTTTTATAATATTAAAATATTAACAAAAAAAAATTTAAATATAAATAAAAATTATATAAATTACATTAAAATTATGGGTGTTTGTCAAGGAGGTGAAAATAGAATACAAAGAATTTTAGAATTAACTAAACAATTTCCTACTTATCATGAATATAGAGATTCTCAAGATTATAAAATGAAATTAATCCAAGAAAATGAAAATGATTTATGGGAACATAGAGAAAAATTTTTATTATATGAATCAGAATTAGCAAAATCAAATCCAATTTTACATAAAAAATTTTTTTCAAAAGATAATTTAAAAGACACTGAATTAGAAATAAATGAATTAAAAAATGAAGATGAAGATAAATTTTATTTTTTTTTTAATAAAAGAAAATATAATAAAGTTTTAATAAAACATACAAATACATTATTTCCTCAATTTAGTTTACAATCATTTCCTTATTATAAAAAAAAAGAAGATTTGTCTTCATTAAAAAGTGTTGCAATTTGTTCATCAATTGTTCAGTTAGATGAAAATGTTAAACGTTACAGATTATGTGAAAATTTAGAAAGATTAGAATTAAGTTATGATAATATAAAAGAAATTCCTGATAGTTTTACTACATTAAAAAAATTACAATATTTATGTTTAAGAAGAAATTCTTTATCAAATTTACCTAAATCTTTTGAAAATTTTAGAGATTTAAAAGAATTAGATTTAAGTGAAAATTTATTTGTTAGTTTACCAAAAGAATTATTTTCTGAAAAAATTGGATTGGAAAAAATTAATTTAAATTCTAATTTAATTGAGAATTTTGAAATTTTTGGAGCTGTTGAAGAATCAAAATTAGAGTATTTATTTTTAGCTCAAAATAAAATTAAAAAAATTCCGATTGGTTTAAAAAGATTTAAATATTTAAAATTCATAAATTTAGATGAAAATTGTATTGAAGAAATTCCTCATAATATTGATGAAGAAATAAGTAATATTTTAATAATATCAACAAAACAAAATGAAGGTTTAAAAAATAAAATTGAAGAAATAAAAAAAAATACAAATAATATAAATTTAAATAAAAGAAAATTAAATGAAGAAAATGAAAATAAAGAAAATGAAAATAATAATGTAAAAAATTTAGCTAATATTAGAAAAACAATATCAAATTTAAAAAAACAAAATGAACTTGAAAAAATAAAAAAAAAAGAAGATTATTCAAAATATATTAAACAATTAGAAGATTTAAAAATTCAAAATCCTTCAACTCAAATTGAAAATGATGTAGCAAAAAAAATAGAAGAATTAATTAATGAAAAAATTCTTACATTCCCTGATGAAGAAGACATTGATATAAATGAAATAAAAGAAAATATTTTATTAGAAAAATATGAATTTATGGTAAAATATATTGAAAATTTAATTAATTTAAATAGAGAAAATGAATTAGGTTTAATTGAAAATATGGATATAAAAATTGATTTTAAAAAATGTTATGGAACTTATTTAAAAATAAAAGAATATGAAACAACAGGAAATAAACCTTTATCTCAAAATTTATCAAAAGAAGAAAATAAAATTTTTGAAGATATTTATAATGAAAATAATAATAAAACCTTAAGTAATATAGATGAAAATAAAGAAGATAAAATTGTACTTCAAAATATTGATAAAAAAAAAATAATTCAAAAACGTGAAGATGTGTCTAATTTATTATTTTTACGTGAATTAAATTCTCAAATTGCTTCATCTAAAATAAAAATAACTTTACAATATTTAAGAAATATCGATTTTAGATTAAGAAAATTTTTAATTAATTTATGGGAAAGTCGAGATTTAAATTCTTTTATTTTAATTCTAACTGAATTAAAAATATTTATGCAAGAAATAATAATTTATTTTGACGAAAATAGAAAATATTCAAATAATATTCATTATGATGTAATAAAAAATCAAAATAAAAATGTTATTCATGACATATTTTATAATGACATAACTATTAAAATTTTATATAGATTAGGTTTAGATGAAAAAAAATCAATTATTCATGAAGGAATTGAACAAGATAATTTTGGTTTTGATATTTCAGATGGACTTAATATTAAACATAAATTATTTGAAAATTTTTTAGAAAGATTTATTTATTTAATTAGACAACAAAAAGTAAATCCTTTTGATTTAGATTTATAATAAATGTAAAATAAATTTTAAATTTATATTTTAATATTTAATATTATTATTAAATTTTTAATTTAAAATAAAATAACTGTAAATTTATTATTATAATAATAAAAAATAAAATGAAATTTACTTTAGTTTGTGGATTAAAAAAATTTCCTTATGATTTAAATCCTGAAAATACTATTGAAACTGTTATTGGATATCATAATGATAATAATAATTTTAAATTAACTTGTCCAAAATTAAATACTAAATATTTAAAAGGAGATCAAACATTAACTGAATGTGGAGTAAAAGAAGGTGATGAAATTTATTGTACTCATATTTTTTCTCATTCGAAAGATTATTATTATACTTATGCTTTAAAAAAATAAAGAATTAAATTATATATTTTTATATAAATAAATTATAAGAAAATAAATGATATTCATATTAAAGTTTTTTTAATATTTTCATTTAGCAATTAATTAATATTTAATTAAAAAAAATTATTATTTAAATAAATAATTTTAAATCAATAAAAATGACATCTTCTTTTTTATCAAATAATCAAAAGAATTTTGGAATTGAAAATATAATAAAATGTTCAATATGTAGTAATAAAATAATTGAACCATGCATGTGTCCCTTTTGTCAAAAACTATTTTGTGAAAAATGCATAAATAAATTTTTAATTGAAAAAAATAGTTGTCCTAATTGTAATAATCCTCTTAAAATGAATAATTTAATTCATGTTTCATTTATGAATTCTAATTATTTAGGAAAAGTTTCAAATCAAAATAAAAAAGAAAAATCAGACATTTGTTCAAAACATGATTTAAATAAATTATATTATTGTGTTAATTGTAAATTGCCTTTATGTTCTGATTGTTATATGTTAGAAAATACACATAAAGAGCATGAAATTAAAAAAATACAAGAAATTTATGAAAAAAATTTAGAATTAATAAAAAAAGAAAAAAATTTATTGAAAGAAAATATTATTTTATATGAAAATGATTTAAATGAAATTAAATCAAAAATTATTGAAATGGGAAATTATAAATATAAAAAAATTAAAGAATTAGAAGAAAGTTATCATAATATAAGAAATAATTTAAATTCAAAAAGTGAAGAATTAATTTCTGATTATTTAAATTATAAAAACGAATTAGAAGATAAAATAAATAATTTTTATAAAACTTTAGATAATATTAATAATGATATTAAATCATGTTCAAAAAATGAATTAATTGAAAAAACAAATGAAATAACAAAAAATATTCATAATTTAAATAATATCATAATTAAAAAACCAAAATTTAATTTAAACAAATTTAATTTTATAGAATTTGAAAATATGTTAATTCCTCCTTACGAAACAGAAATATTCGAAATTAAAAATTTTACAAGCATGAAAAACAAACGAATAATTTTTTCTCCAAATTTAATATTAAATGGAATAGTATGGCGTATAAAATTATATCCAAAAGGTAATAATTCATCTTCATCAAATGAATATTTATCTATATTTTTAGAATTAATAGAAAATGTTCCAGAACCATCGAAATATTATTATATTATTGAATTAATTAATTATAATAATCGAAAAAATTTTTATCAAGAATATTCTTCAAATTTTTCTAATAATGAATGTTGGGGCTATAGTAAATTTTATAGATTAGATAAATTAAAAAATGAAGGTTTCATTAGTAATGATGGAAAATTATGTATAAAAATTCATGTTAGACCGGATAATTATCTTCAATTAAAAAGAGATTTAGATAATTATATTCAAACTTTAAAAAAAAATCAAAAAAATGAAGATGAAATTAAAAATGAAGATGAATATAAATTTGAAAGAATTCAATTAGATAAAAATGAAAAAAATAATAAAAGTTTTGAAATTAAATTTTTAGAATTAAATAGTGCAAGAGACTTTTTATTAAAAAATAATGAAGAAAAAACAAATAAAAAAAATAAATTATTAAATAGCGAAAAACAAGTAATTAAAATACAAAATTCAATTGCAAATGGATTAAGTGCTTCAACTGAAATTTCAAATAATAATAAAAATAATATTATTAATGATAATAATAAAATAAAAAGTAATGAAAAATTAGATAATAATGAAACAAATAATATTGAAAAAGATAAACAAAAAAAAGGTTTTCAAACAATTTCTAATAAAAGAAGTTATAGTAATAATAAATTTGAAAAAAAATTAAAAAATCTTAATATTAATGCTTTTAATATAGGCGATGTTATTAAAGGAGATGAAAATAATAGTATAATTGAACAAAAAAATCAAAGTTTAATAAGTGATGATTCTTTTGTTGATTATATGGATAGTATAAAAGTTTTAAATAATATTAAAGATAATAATAATAAAAATATTTTAAGAAATAATACTAATTTTATGTTAAATAGCAATAATAATTATTATTTAGGAAATAGTTCTTCAAATAATTCAAGAAAAAGCAATGGAAATAGTAATAGTTATGTAAATTATACAGGTGCGAGATTATTAACAACTAATAATAATAATAATAATAATAATTTTATGATAAATTATAATCCAAATAATCAATATATATATAAAGAACAATTCGAAAGATATAAGCAAAAATATAACATAAATTAAAATAAAAATAATTAAATTTATATAAATAATTTTTTAATAAAATAAAAATATATAAAAATATAATATTATTATTAACAATTACAATTTATTTTATTATATAGAATTTTAATTTTTAATTGCTCAAAAATATAAAAATTCATATACAAATATAACATTTATAAATCTCATTTTTTACTTATCATTTTCATATAATTAGAACTTAAAGCTGAAAAATTTTTCTTATTTTCTCTTTCGAAATTATTTTCATCACTATTATTTTTTTCATTTTCATTATTTGATTTATTATTTTCTTGATTATTTAAAGTTTTTTTTAAAGTTTTATTTCTAAGAAAAACTCTTAAATTTTCATCAGCTTTTTTTTCTTCTTCTTCATTTACTTCATTTTCAGAATTTGTATTATTACTTTTAGATTCTGAATAACTATAAACAATTGTTTTCATTTTTTTTTTCTTTTTTTTAGGAGGTTTATTAGATATATAATCTTCAACAGGTTTTCTTGAATAATATAAATCCTCCCCATATAAAATTTCATATTCTTTAAAAGCTAATTCTCTATCCTTTCTAATTTGTTCTCTTTCTAATTTAATTTCTAACATTTTTGAATAAATTTCTTCTTTTGTATAAACACCACATCCCATTATTAATATATATAATATTAAATAAAAATTTAAATATAATTTTCATGAATAATAATAAAGAAGAAAATAATGAAGAAGAAGAAGAACAAATAATAATGTCATCTTTAGATGATAATGAAAATCATATATGTTTTGAATGTAAAAAAGAAAAAGCTTTTATTATTTCGGATAATCTTTATTTATGTAGAGAATGTTTTTATTTACAAAAAAAAGAAATATTAGATTATTATATTTATAAACAAAATAATTTAGTAATTTCATATAATCAAATAACTGAAAAAATTTTCTTAGGTAATGAAGATACAGCAAGAGATAAAAAAGAATTAATTAAAAATAATATTTCAAATATATTAATTTGTGCAGAAGGGTGTGAAATTTTTTATCCTGATATTTTTAAATATAAAATATTATATTTAGATGATGCCATTGATGAAAATTTATTATGTTGGTTATATGAAGCTTTTAAATTTATTGATTCAAGTGAAAAGAATATTTATATTCATTGTATTATGGGAATTTCAAGGTCAGCGAGTGTTACTATTGGTTATTTAATGTTTAAACAAAAAAAAAATTATGATGAAATATTTAATTATGTTCAAAGTAAAAGAAAAGAAATTAATCCAAATTCTGGATTTGTGAAACAATTAAAAAAATTAAATGAAATATTAATAGAAAATAATTATAATATTGAATGTTTGAAAAAATATGAAGAATGTAAAAAAGAAGAATAATAAAATCTAATAAAATTTTTCATTATTATTATAAATTATTATTTTAGAATTTTTTATTTATATGAAATCTATTCTATTTTAAAATAATATAATTTGAAAAATATTATTTATATATAAAATATTTAAATTATAGTTTTATAAATAATTAAAAAATCAAACAACAACCACATCCATTTCCATCTAAAATAGGTTCATTTTGTGAATATTCAGGTTTATATATTGTATTACATATAAAACTTTTTATTTTACATTGTTCTCCAGAACCTGCTATCATTATTTTATTTTTTTCTTCAGTAGAAGGTAAAAAGAAATTTCCTTTTACTACATTTTCATATTTACTTTCATTTAATTTTGTAGAAACTATTAAATTTTGATTTCCTGAATCAAAAATTTTTGTATTTACATAAATTGTATCATTTTTTTCATATTTTTCATTTTGTGGATTTTGATTATCATTATAAATATCATCTGAAAAAATTAATTGATGTTTATTTAATATTCTAAATGTTAAATTACCTTCAGAATTTTTATGAAAAATTCCTAAACATAAATGAATTCTTTGTTTAAATTCAACTTTTGAAAAACATATTGCAACAGTTGATATTGAAAAAGAATAATTACTTCTTAAAAAAATCCAAAATGAACTTTCACCTTTTAATATAAAAGATGATTTTATTTCACAATTTACAATATTATAATTAATATCTTCTTCACTTTGAAAAATTAAATTTCTAATTTCTTCTACTTTTTGATGTTGAACATCCCATTTTTTATTTTTTATATTTGGACATTCTATTTTATTTTTATTATTATTTGTTTCAAATGATGTGTACATCCAATATGAATTTGAATCCATAAAATTTATTGTTTTTTTATTATTTAATATTTCTTCATTTGAATAATTTTTTATATGATTTAATTTTAGATTAATTTGATTTATTGATTTTTGATATGCCCAAAAAATTTTTTGAGAAGAATTTGTATTAAAATTTTCCATTGGAATTTTTTCATTTTTTAATGACATTTTTAAAATATAAATTAATATTTTTTAAATAAATATGAAAAAAATATTTTATTATTTATTTAAATTTATTTTTTGTATTTTCTTAATATTTTATTCAATTAAAAATTTATCATTTCAAAATTATATAAAAAATGATACAATAAATATTTATAAAGATATTATTAATAAATATAATTTACATAATTATATTCAATATTTAAATAAAATAATACAATTGTCATGTTTAATGACATTTTATGGTAGTATTTTAATGATTTTTGATGGAAAACTTGGAAAATTATTTACTATTTTAGGAATTATAATTGAGTTTATTTTATTATGTGATTTTTCAATTATTGAAAGTGATTTAGGTAATATTAAAGGTTTAACTTATATTTCTTTAATTGCAACTATAATAAATATTTAATAAACAACTTAATTAATGCAATTAATATTATTTAAATAAAAATTAAAAACATATATTATTAAATTAATATAATAAATTTTATTAAACACTATGATTATTATAAGTTGGAATTTTATTTCTTATTAATTTAGATGCTTCTTCACCACAAAATGTTTCCATAATATTACATAAAGCAAAAATTTTTTCTTTAAATTTAGATTCAAATGTTCTTTTATTTAATGGTTGTAAGATTAAATTTAAATATTTTGTACAATTTTCTTGTTCTAATTCTATTAATTGTTGACAAATATCTAAACTATCTAAAAATACATCTATATCATTATTTGAAATAGATATTCTTAAAGAAACAAATATTTTATTTAATAAAGGTAATATTTTTTCTTTAGAATTTGGTGCACTCATTAATTCTTTACAAGCTTGTCTACCAATAAAACAATATGGATGTTTAGTTTCAATTATTCCTTCAAAAACTAAAGGAATTATTTGATTATAATCAATTTCATCAAAATTTTTTTCCCATTGAAGAGCCATTTTTACACCTGAATGTTTTAAATGACATGGAATTCCATTATTATCATAAACTTGACTAAATTTAGTTTTATGTTTATTCTTTGAACTAAAAGGATTTGCAGTTTTAACATTTTTATATTTTTCTGATGGTTTACGTGAAAATGCATCATAATTTTTAAATTTATTTTGATTTAAAATATTGTGTTTTATTATAATTTTACGATCAGTTGAATATTCATTTTCTTTTTTATTTTGAGGAAAATTATAATTTAATGCATCTGTTGAATAAATATCTACTTTATTATCTGAAGTAATTTCTTTTAAAGTTATTTTATTTGTAAGTTTTTCTGAATTTTTTTTCTTCATTATAATTAAATTATATTTTAAAAAATATTATATAAATTTAAATTATATTAAAAAAACAAAATTAAATAGAAAAATTTTATTTAACTTTTTCGTAAATATTTTTTATTTCTTCAATTTCATCTTTATATAAATTTTCATCAATTACTTTTAATAAGCTTTGAAATTTTATAAGAATAAGTAAAGCATCTTCTTTAATATTATAATTTTTAACTTCTTTTATTTTATAAAAATTTTCAGTTGTTTCAAGCGCATTATCAATATTACATGATTTAATATATGAATATTTTTTTTCATTATTATCAATAATTTCCAATATTTTAATTGCATATAAATAAATAGAATCAGTAATTTTTTGATTGAGATATAATTTTTTTATTTGTTCTTTATTTAATCCATTAAATAAAGAAATTACATATATTTTAAATAAATTAAAAATTTCAACATAATTTTCTGTGCTAAAATAATTTAAAATTTTATTTTTATTTAATTTAACAATTGTATTGAATTTTAATTTTGAATTTTTTATATTTGCATTTTCAACTGTGTTTGGATATATATAAACAAATTCTGATTCATTTTGAATAGATAAATTTTTTCCTTTGGATATTTTATTAGATAAAGGGTCTACTTTTATATTTAAACGATTAATATGAATTTTTTGAAATTCTTCTGGAACAAATTCACTATTTATTCCTGTTACATGATATAAATTAATATTATCATCAGAAAACATTTTTTTAATTATAAAAAATTTAAAAACAAAAAAATTATTTAAATATGGAAAAGAAAAAGATTAATTTTATTTTAACGAATATTAAAAATATATTTATTCAATTAAGAAATTTTATTTCAGAATCATTTAATTCATATAAAGAAATAAATAATAATATTAAAAATATTCTTAATATAAATGATAAAAATTATTTTAAAAATGAAAATTTATCTAATTTAAATTTAAATGTTCAAAATAATTTTAATAATTATTTAAAAATTAAAGAAAATATATTTAATACAATTAAAGAAATTAATAATAATTTATTAGAACTTGAAAAAAATATTGAAATATCAAATTTTTTTTTAAAAAATAAAAAATCAACTAAATTTATATTAGATGTTCCAATTTATATAAAAAAAATAATATCATATATAAATTTATTAGAAAATAATATAAAAAATAATGATATAGATAATATCGAATTTTTATATACTTTATTAAATAATATTATAATAAAAAAAATGAATTTAATTGAAATTTAATAAACTATATGATAAATTATTATTAAAATTTTTTATAAAATTAAAAATATTATTATTTATAATTCAAAAATAATAATTAATTAAATAATTTTTTCAGTTTTTATATATTTTTTTAAAAAATACTTCTTTTTATTATCTTGATTATAGGAAGAAAATTCTTTAAAAATATTATTATTTATATTATAAAAGGGAATAAATAAATTTCTATTATCTATATTATTATTAATTTCTAAATTATTATTATGAATTGTTGAATTATTATTTATAGATGAAATATATTGATTAAAAATAAAATTATTATTATTTAAAATAAAAGTATTATTATTTGAATTAGTAAAATTTATATAATTAATATTCAAATTATTAATATTATTTATATTATTATAAATATTATTAAAATTGTTATTATTATTTTTTTTATATTTTTGATTACCTTTTTTACTATGTATTTTTAAATGATTCTTTAATATACCTTTTCTCATAAAATATTTACAACAAATATTACATTGAAATTTTTTAATTTTTAAATGAGAATTTAAATGATCTTTTAATTGTCCAAAAGTTTTAAATTTTTTAATACAAATATTACATTGATATGGTCTTTCATTTGTATGAATTCTTAAATGAATTTTTAAATTTCCATTTTCATTAAATCTTTTTTTGCAGATCATACATTGAAATGGTTTAATATTAAAATGAGTTCGAATATGTGAAAGCATTTTATTTTTATGTTCATATTCTTTATTACATTTTTTATAAACGCATTTATATTTATGAATATTATTAAAATTTTTTTTATATTCTTTATAAATAAAAAAAATATGTGAATTTGATTTGATAAAAGATTCATTATAATTCTCATTTGAAGACATTAAAAATAATAATAATATATTATAATTGATTAATTGATAGTGCGTAATATTAAAATATTTTAAATAACAGAAAAAAATAAATTTAATAATAAATATTACAATATTAGAAAAAAAATTAAAAATTAAAAAAACATTAAAAATAATAAATAAATTATAAATTAATTTATTAAAATTAATTTGTATATAAAATGAAACGATTCACAATTTTTTTATTATTTTTAATTTCAATCTTTTGCTTAAAAAAAGAAACAATTAAAGATGAACCTTTAACTGATAAACAAACTGAAGAAATTGAAATTTTAATTAATAATTATGTGAAAGAAAATAAAAAAGTTTTAGATGATTATTTTAAATTAAAAATGGCTAATTCTGATATATGCAATTCTTGTCAAAATTTCATTGATATTCTTCAAACAATTTTATTACAAAAATATGGCGTTGAAGGTGTTTATGAAGGAGCAACATTATTATGTAGTATTTTCTTAAGAAAAGATGTTTGCTATGGAGCAATTTCAAGATATGGTCCTTATTTATTAGATAGTTTAATAAAAAGGTATGTTGATAAATACACAATTTGTAATGCTGTTAATCTTTGTAATACTACAATTGAATATATTGACATTGAAGAGTATGCACAAAATATTTTAAAAGATAAACCAGAAAGAAATGTCCCAAAAATTAATGAGACTGCAAATGTATTAAAAGTTTTACAAATTTCTGATATTCATTTAGACCCTAATTACAAAGAAGGAGCTATTGCAAATTGTGATATACCTTTATGTTGCAGAGATATGCCTGAAAAAAATAATTTAAAAAATTATGTTTTAGCTGGTAAATATGGTCATATTGGAAAATGTGATAGTAATGTTGAACTTGTTGATGCTTTTTCCCAAGAAGCCTCTAAATTAAAACCTGATTTTATTTTATTTACAGGTGATAATATTGCACATAATGTTTGGGAAGATACCCAAGAAGAAGTTGTTGAAGCAACTAAAATTCAAATTGAAATAATGAAAAAATATTTTAAAGATATTCCTATTTATCCTGCTCTAGGAAATCATGAAAAAGCTCCAGTTGATGAATTTTATGGACCCGAAAGTGTATTATTAAATGGACTTGCAGATATTTTTAAAGAATATTTACCAAAAGAAGCAGAAGAAACATTTAGAAAATATGGTTTTTATACTTTATTACATAAAAATACAAATTTACGTATTATTTCATTAAATTGTATCATTTGTGATACAATGAATTTTAATTTAATATTTGATGCATCTCAAGCTAAATTTCAATTTGATTGGCTTGAAAATGTCTTAAGTAATGCCGAAAAAAATGGAGAAGAAGTTTATATTCAAGATCACATTCCAATTGGAAGTCATCAACATACATATCAATGTTCTTATAGAATGAAAATTTTAATGGATAGATATCAAAATATAATAAGAGGATATTTTAGTGGTCATACCCATAGTGAATATTTAAGAATTGTAACTGAATATTATAACAAAAATAAACCTATTCAAGTTGATTATATTTCTTCAGGATTAACAACATATTCACAATATCAACCTAGTTTTAGATTATATGAAGTAGATAGTGATACAAAATTAATTAAAGATTATATTCAATATAGAATGAATTTATCAGAAAGTAATAGATTAAAAGAACCAGTCTGGTTTATTTCTTATAATGCAACTAAATTATTTGGTGTTAAAACATTGAGTGATATTGAAGGAATTTATAATTTTAAAATAAATGCAGATTATATTATTAAAAAATATACTGATACAGAAGAAGGTTATGAAAAATCTAAACAACAATCTGTAATCGATGAGGAAGTATGCAGTTTTAAAATTGATTTATATGAAGATTATTTGAAATGTAGTAATAGTTGGGTTATTTTTGACCCAGAAAGTTTATTAACTAAAGTTTTAAATTATTTAATGGGAGATTGGAAAAAAAATTAATTAACTATAAAAAGAAATAATTTTTTATAAAAAATTAATTATATAATAGAAATAATTTTTTATAAAAAATTTAATGAAAATTGAAATATTAATAATATATATTATTATTATTTTTAATATTAAATTTAATATTTCACAATAAATAATATATCAACAAATCATATAATTAATATATATTATTTTTATTTTATAAAATTAATATAATAT
>JAEEGK010019994.1_pt1 | contig 14292 bp, 14 predicted proteins | sample 8958771 | NCBI WGS metagenome assembly JAEEGK01 (sample SAMN16246547, study PRJNA631951) | gut metagenome | biome: gut microbiome; feature: rumen; material: SC-attached | host: Bos | place: Iran: Karaj | collected 2018-10
AACCGCATCTTCTAAGATGCAGGAATTACAACCAGAACTCGCTAAGATTCAAGCGAAGTATCCAAATTCCAATACAAATCAGTATGAGAAACAACGCTTAGCGATGGAAACGCAAGCTCTTTATAAGAAACACAAAATTAATCCTCTTACCTCTATCTTGGTAATGATTGTTCAATTCCCTGTGTTCATCTGCGTGTGGGGCGCAATGCAAGGCAGCGCGCAATTATCATCAGGTGAATTCATTCATTTGAACTTATCCACATCCATCAGTTCTGTTTTGACCACTTGGTCAAACTGGGCACACCCAACATCAGGTGTATGGACTGCATTAGTGTTGTTCTTATTAATGGCAGCTGCACAAACAGTCGCTATGTTATTACCACAATGGCTCAATGCGGCGAAGAAAAAGAAAATCGCCAAATTAGGTCGTAACCCAGCACAAAAAGAATCTGATAATAAGATGAAATGGTTCACATACATTATGTTGGCCATGATTATCTTCATGGGATTCTCTCTAGTGTCTGCTTTAGGTGTTTATTGGTTCGTCGGTGCTTTGTTCTCCATTGCACAAACACTAATAACACATGCGATTATGAATCGCAAAAAATCCAAATAAAGGAGAAAAACGATGAAATCATATACTGGAAAAACAGTTGAAGAAGCGTTAGCCGCAGCCAGTGAAGATAGTGGAACTCCTGTTGAAGAACTTATCTATGTTTTAACTGATAAAACAAAAGGTATTTTCGCCAAGAAAGTTGTTGTTGAAGTATACGACTTATCTGATGTTATTAAATATGCTGAAGACTATGTCTTATCAGTTGTTGATAATTTGGGTATCGAAAGCACAGTAAACACCAAATTAGACGACGATATTATTCGTCTTGTTATTGATTCCACACATAACCCAATTTTAATTGGTAAAAACGGCAAAACACTTCTTGCTTTAAACGAATTAACCAAGCTCGCTGTTTGTAATCACTTCCACAAGAGATTCAGAATCTTGCTTGATGTTAATGGTTATAAAGACAATAAGTATGATCGTCTTGCTCGTATTGCTCGCAAGTGCGCTCACGAAGTCCAAAGGACTAAAGCAACTTATACATTTGATCCTATGCCAGCCGATGAAAGAAGAGCGATTCATAACGCATGTTCTGGAATGCCTAACATTCGTACTGAATCAGTCGATGCCGGCACACGCCGTAGAGTTCAAATCATTTACGTTGACTAATTAAGAATGCGCCCTTTTATGGGCGCTTTTTTGGAAAGGTATTTATATGTTCGAAACAATTGTCGCATTAGCAACTCCTCCAATGAAGTCTGCATTAGCCATCATCAGGGTATCCGGTGATGATTGTTTTGCTATTGTCTCTAAATGCTTTTCCAAAGACATAACAGAAATCAAAGAAAGAACCCTTTTAGTGGGGTATATTGAAGACAAAAACAGAAATCAAAAGATAGATGAAGTGGTGGTTGCTGTTTATAAAGGACCAAGGAGTTTTACTGGTGAAGACCTAGTAGAGATTATTTGCCATGGTTCTATGTTAATTTCCCAGCAAATTATCGATATTTTGATTGCAAATGGTGCAAGATTAGCCACAAATGGCGAATATTCTTCACGTGCTTTTATACATCAAAAAATAGACTTAATTCAAGCTGAAGCCATCAACGATATCATTAATTCAAGTACTAAAGAATCAAAAGATTTGTCTATGCTCTCTTTAACAGGCAAAACTAGCGAATTATTATTGCCTGTAAAGACACGTTTAGCTGATATTATTTCTTTAATTGAAGTAAATATCGATTATCCGGAGTACGAAGACATAGAACAGGCCAATAAACAGCAAGTTATAACCATCTGCGAGGAAATTATCAATATGATAAATAAACTCGTTGACGAGGGCGAAAAAGCGCGAATTATTAAAGATGGCATCAAAGTTGCGATTGTTGGTAAACCAAATGTTGGAAAATCCTCTCTTTTAAACGCCTTAGTTGGGGAAGAAAAGGCAATCGTTACTGATATTGCTGGAACTACAAGAGATGTTGTTGAGGGTGAAGTCAACTTAGGTGGCGTCGTTTTACATCTTTTAGATACTGCCGGAATCAGAGATTCTAGCGATGTTGTAGAAAACATTGGTGTAAATAGAGCAAAAAGATCTATTGATGAAGCAGAATTAGTAATTGTTGTTTTAGACGGTACCAAAAAGCTCGATTCTGAAGACGAAAAAATTCTCAAACTTACAGAAAAAACTAATAGAATTATTATTTATAATAAAGCAGATAAAATTTTAGACAAAAACAGTAATAATATCTATGTTTCTGCGTTAACCCAAGACATCACGCCATTAATTAAAGAAATCCATCGTATTGTTGGTTTAGATGAACAAACATTTAAACAACCAGCATTAGCTAACACCCGTCAAATCGGATTATTGAAGCAAGCCAGAAATTCCTTAATTAAAGCAAAAGAAGATTCCAGCAACGATTTACCAGTTGATTTAGTATCTATTAACTTAATGGATGCATATTACGCCATCTTGGATATCTTAGGTGAAAGAAATAAAGCAGATTTAAGTAAAGAAATCTTTTCAAGATTTTGTGTGGGTAAATAATAATGATTTTTGATACACATTGTCATCTAAATCACGAAGATTTATTAAATAGATTAGATGAAGTTTTAGAATCCGCTAAAAAAGTTGGTGTAGATAAAATTTTGGTTGTTGGTTGGGATAAGGCGAGCTCTTTGAAAGCAATTGAGTTAGCAGAACAGTATGACAATATTTATGCCGCAATTGGTTTCCATCCAACTGAATTAGATGGTGTTACTGAAGCAGATTTCGAGGAATTGATGAAAAATATCGACAATCCTAAAGTAGTTGCTGTTGGAGAGATTGGTTTGGACTATCATTGGGTCAAAGATCCAGAAGCTAGAGAAATACAAAAGAAATGGTTCATTAAGCAAATAAACTTCGCAAATCTCCATCAAAAACCTATTTCTATACATAATCGTGATGCTTTTGAAGATTGCTTAAATATCCTAAAAGAGCATAAGCCTTTATATAGTGGAGTGATGCATTGCTACTCTGGAAGTGTCGAATTATTAAAAGAAGTATTAAAACTTAATTTATATATTGGATTGGATGGACCTTTAACCTTCACTAACGCAAAAACACCTAAAGAAGTTTGTGAAGAAGTTCCACTTGAAAAACTGCTTTTGGAAACTGATTCTCCATACCTTGCTCCTCATCCTTTGAGGGGAACGATTAATGAGCCAAAAAATATTGCTTTAGTGTTAGATGAAGTTACTAGAATTAAAGGCTTATCTAAGAAACATATTAGTGACGTGATTTACCATAATTCTTGTGAGTTGTTTAAAGTGTAATTATGAAGTTATTTTTTGATGGTGTTATTGTTGTTGAAGGAACTTCCGATTCCTCATACTTATCATCTTTTATTGATGCCTTATTCATTGAAACTAATGGTTACGATATCAAGCAAGGTGACTTAGATTTTTTAACGCATTTTAACAAAAGAATAATCATTCTTACAGATAGCGATGAAGCAGGTAATAAAATAAGAGAAAAATTAAATAAATCTTTAAATAATCCTATTAATGTTTTAGTTGATCCAAAGCAATGTAACAAAAACGGAAAGCACGGCGTAGCAGAATGCTCTAAAGAAGAAGTTCTTAATAAGTTAAGTCTTTATTTAAATAAAGACAAAGCAGTAACAAATGTTATCTCTTTAAGAGATCTAATAGACATTACCAACAATGAAAAAAGTATTAAAGAATTTATATCGTTGTTTTTCCATCTAGGAACCACGAAAAATAAAGAAATGTTAAAAAGATTAAACGTATTAGAAATTAATAAAAATATGATTGAAAGAGAGGTTGAGGCACATTATGGAAATAAATAGATCCAACGTAGTGGAAATAGTTGAAAAATCGGGACTAAAACCAGATAAAGATTATGGCCAAAATTACCTCCTTGAACCAACAATTTGCGCAAGGATAATTGACCTCCTAGAAATTAAGGAAAATGAGAAGGTGTTAGAGATAGGTCCTGGCATAGGTTCATTGACACATTTTTTAGCTTTACATGAAGATGCTTATATAGACCTTGTTGACATAGATCAACGCATGATAAATTTTCTTAAAATTATATATAAACTTGAAAAAATGAATTTGATTTTAAGTGACATAAGAAAATATGACGTTTCTGGGTATGATAAAATTGTAGGAAATCTACCCTACAACATTACAACAGAAACAATAACCTATTTGTTAGAAAACGCTAAAACCGCTAAAAGGATGATTTTGATGTGCCAAGCAGAAGCATATCCTCATTTTTCCGATGTCAGTGGAAAAGAGTATGGACCAGCATCAATCCTTGTTCACTTACTTGGAACTATCTCTAGGAAGCTAACAGTTAAGCCTGGTTCATTTTATCCGGCGCCTAAATGTTCTTCTGTTGTCTTTCAAATAGATCTAGATGCGAACAAAAACAGAGATGAGATTTTTTCAATCTTCAATTTTTCAAAATCCATTTTTTCAAATAGAAGAAAGACCATAAATAATAACTTAAGTAATTATTTAAATGATAAAGACAAAGCCTCAAGAGTTCTTAAAGATTTAGAAATTCCTGATTCCAAAAGACCAGAAGAACTCTCTCCAGAGACGTTTGTCCGTATTTTTAACCAATTAAAAAAATATTAGTAAATTGTTTTCTTTGAAAACGTTATATACAATAGAATTGCTTATTGAAGTGAGAATAATAATTTATGAAGAGTTTACTATTAAAAAGTTACGCAAAGATTAACATTTGTTTAAATGTTGTTGGCAAAAGACCTGATGGTTACCACGAATTAGATATGATAATGCTTCCTTTAAAGTTGCATGATTCTATTTTGTTTACAGAATTACCTAATGCTAAAGATCACTTTGTTACTATTGATGATTTTTCGCTTGGTTTGTTCCAATACAATATTGCTACAACATCTTTACAAAAGATGGAAGCAAGATATGGCTTCACAAATAAGTTCAGAATTACAATTCATAAAGTTATTCCTATGCAATCTGGGTTAGGAGGAGGTTCTTCCAATGCTGGATGTGTAATTAACGCAGTTAATTCATATCTTAAATTGAATCTTCCATATGAAGAATTAGTTGCTCTTTCAACAGGTTTAGGAGCCGATATTCCATTCTTCTTAACAAACAAACCAGCTAGATGCACTGGTATTGGAGAAAAAGTCGAATTTATTAACGTTAAAAACGATTACTATGTTTTACTCGTCAAACCAGAAGCTGGCTGTTCCACTCAAGGTGTCTATCAAGTTTCTGACAAAATGGAATTACCTATGGGAGATGTAGAGAAAGTTAAAGAGGCATTAGAAACAGGCGATGATGATTTGCTTGCCCAATCTATTTTTAATGCATTAGAACAACCAGCAATCTCATTAGTTCCTGAAATCCAAATTATTAAAGACAAGCTTAAGCTTGCTGGATTAAAAATTGTCCAAATGACAGGTTCAGGTTCATGTGTCTTTGCGTTAAGTACAGATAAACATCTAATTCACAGCGTTGCTAGACAATTAGAAAACCAATATTTAGTTGAAGTAACAAAAGTTCTTAAGTAAAAGGAGAATTGTATGAATAAATACGCGATTATTTTGGCAGCTGGTAAAGGAACCAGAATGCAATCTATTGATCCAAACCATTCCAAAGTTTCTTATCCAATTTTGGGTAAACCAATCATTAATTATGTTTTAGACGCTCTAAAACCTTTAGGTTTTAAAAAAGAGGTTGTTGTAGTAGGATTTGGTGGTGAAATTACCAAAAGTCTTGTCGACAAAGAATGTGATGTCGTATGGCAAAAAGAAATTCTTGGTACTGGACATGCTGTTCAACAAACCGCTCCTTTATTAAAAGACTTAGATGGTGAAACATTAATTATTTATGGCGATACACCATTGGTGAAACCAGAAACCATTTCATCAATTCTTCATATACATGAAAAAGAAAACAATGCTTTAACAGTTGTGTCTTCTATACTTCCTGATGCTACTGGTTACGGAAGAATGATTCGTGAAGAAAAGAGCAATCATCTTCTTGCGATTAGAGAAGAAACCGATTGTTCTGAATACGAGCTTGGTATTTCTGAAGCTAACACTGGTATTTGTGTTTTTGACAACAAGCTTTTATTTAAATATTTAAATAAGATGGATAATAAAAACACTAGAAAATTGTATTATCTATCACAATTAGTCGAATTAATGTTAAAAGACGGCCTTCCTGTCGGCTCCTACGTAGTAGAAGACATGGTAGAAGTATTTGGTATTAATGACCGTGTTCAACTCGCCTACGCGGCTAAAATCATGCGTAAACGCATTAATAATAAATTAATGTTAGAAGGTGTATCGATGGAAGATCCTGATTCTACGTATATTTCACCTACTGTAAAGATTGGTAAAGATACCATTATTTTGCCTAACACAACTATCATTGGTAATTGCGATTTAGGATCAGCGAATGAAATTGGTCCAAACGTGGTTTTAGAAAACGTTAAATGCGGCAACAATAATAAAATTTCTAATTTCACAATTAGAAACAAAACTCTTGGTGACAACGAAAAACTCGGAGAATAATAATGCTTATTATCGATTGTTTTGGCCATAACATCTATGTCGATAAAGATCTTATTGGTTATATCCAAGCCAATGAGTTAATTATCAGTGGCAGAAAGTTTGCTGATATTACAGATGATGGAGTTATTTCCTTTGGAGAAAAAGAACTCGGCTATGTCGATGACGATGGCTCTATTATTATTAACGGAAGAGAGATTGGATACATCGATGGAGACAACAATTTTGTCTTCTATAAATCGTTCGCCAATATAGCCAAATAATCGCAATTTGCGGGGAAATTCGATGAAAAAAGAAGAAAAAACACTTAAAAGTAACGTAATATACGACGGAAAAATACTTCGTCTTAATTGCGATGATGTTTTGACAAGCAAAGGTGTTAAAACCAAAAGAGAAGTCATCCATCATAATGGTGGTGTTTGTGTTTTGGCTATAGTGGATGGAAAAATTCCGCTAGTTAAACAATATAGATACTCTTATGGAGAAGAAATGTATGAACTTCCCGCCGGCAAGCTTGAGAAAAATGAAAATTCTTATGAAGCTGGTATTAGAGAACTTGAAGAAGAAGTGGGATTGAGGGCCGAAAAACTAACATCATTAGGTTGTATGTATCCTTCTTGCGGATACACAAATGAGGTTATTTATCTTTATAAAGCAGAAAATGTAAAAAGAACCGAAAGACATCTTGATCCAGATGAGGATTTAGATGTGTATTTTTTCACTTTAGACGAAATTACAGACATGATTATGTCGAATCAAATTAAAGACGCTAAGACAATTTGTCTTATATTTAAATATAAGACATTTTTGAAATAATTTTCTTGAAAGAAAGGATTTTGATTTATGCAACTAGTTATTTTAGCAGCAGGAATGGGTTCCAGATTTGGTGGATTAAAACAAATGGAACCAATGGATGATTATGGCAATTTCATCCTCGATTACTCTATCCATGATGCGATACGTGCAGGCTTTGATAGTGTAATTTTCATCATTAAAAGGGAACACCTTGAGATTTTTAGAGAAACAATCGGAAAACGTGTCGAGCCATTAATTAAAACTGAATACGCGTTCCAAGATCTCAATGACTTACCTGAAGGATTCGAATGTCCAAAAGATAGAGTTAAGCCTTGGGGAACAGCTCACGCAATTTTGGCCGCAAGAAATTTAATCAACGATAACTTCATCATCATTAATGGTGACGACTATTATGGCCAAGAAACTTATGAGGTTGCTGCCAAGTATTTACGTAGCTTACCAAAGAACAGTGAAGGCAAATATGCAAATATAGCCTTTGATGTTGCCAATACATTAGCGGAAAACGGCTCTGTAAAGCGTGGAGTTTGTTTCTATGATGAAAATCACTTCCTTACAAAAATGATTGAATCAAGCGTCTATAAAGATGAAAAAGGAGCCATTCAAGCGGAACCTCTTGATGAGAAAGAACCTAAATTCGTTTGTGCTCCAGGACAACTCGTTTCAATGAACTTATTTGCGTTTTCAAGAGATATAATTCAAAAACTTCAAGAAAGATTACCAATCTTCTTGAAGGAAAATATCGGAAACCTCAAATCAGAGTTTTTGATTCCTGAAGAAGTTTCTCGTTTAGTGGGTGAAGGAAAAGCTACATTAGAGTTAATTAGTACTCCATCAGTTTGGTATGGTGTTACTTATCGTGAAGACAAACCATCTGTTGTCAAAGCACTCAAAGAATTAACTGATAAAGGTCTTTATAAAAAAGGTCTCTATTAATACATTCAATTTTACTAAATAAATCAAAGGAAATAGGCTTTGCCTATTTTTCTTTTGGCTTGAATTCATATGTATTGATTTAAAACATAAAGAAAACCCCCGGTCGAAACCAGGGGTCTATTTAGCTAAGAGAGCAATTATTTCTTTCTTGGGAATCTAATTGCGGCTTGAGCAGCGGCTAATCTAGCAACTGGCACACGGAATGGTGAGCAGGAGACATAGTCTAAGCCAGCTTTGTGATAGAATTCGATGGAGTTTGGTTCGCCACCAGTTTCACCACAGACACCAACGTGTAAGTCTGGTCTTGTTGAACGACCATCTTGGACAGCCATCTTAACAAGTTTGCCAACACCTTTTTGATCGAGTGTCTTGAATGGATCTTCTTCTAAGATCTTATTCTTGTAGTAATCTGGTAAGAACTTACTAGCATCATCACGTGAGAAACCAAATGTCATTTGTGTTAAGTCATTTGTACCAAATGAGAAGAATTCAGCTTCTTGAGCAATTTCATCTGCTAATAAAGCAGCACGTGGAATTTCAATCATTGTACCGATGTGGTATTTGAGATTGACGCCAGCTTCTTTAATGACTTCGTCAGCTGTCTTGCAAACGATAGCCTTAACATATCTTAATTCCTTAACTTCTAAGGTAAGAGGAATCATGATTTCTGGTTCAATGTGTAAACCGCGTCTTGCATTAACAGCAATAGCTGCTTTGATGATAGCGCGTGTTTGCATTTCACCGATTTCTGGATAAGAAACGTCCAAACGGCATCCACGGTGACCCATCATTGGGTTGAATTCGTGTAAGTCAGCGATTCTCTTGTGGATGTATGCGACTGGATGACCTGTAGCTTTGCTAAGTTCTTCAATCTTATCTTCTTCTTGAGGTAAGAATTCGTGTAGTGGTGGGTCTAATAAACGAATGTTAACATTGAGATCGCCCATTTCTTCGAATAAACCTTCAAAGTCTTTTTGTTGTAATGGTTCGATTTCTGCTAAAGCAGCTTTTCTTTCTTCGACGTTGTCAGCTAAAATCATCTTTCTGAAGTGGAAGATCTTGTCTTTATCAAAGAACATATGTTCTGTACGGCAGAGACCGATACCTTGAGCACCAAAGATTTTTGCTTGGTGAGCATCTCTTGGTGTATCAGCATTAGCACGGACTTTTAATTGGCGAGCTTCATCAACCCAAGCCATTAAACGACCAAAGTTACCACTGGAGAGGTCTGGTGCGACTTTCTTGATATCGCCAACATAAACATTACCTGTAGAACCATCTAATGATAAGGTGTCGTTAACACCATAAACTTTACCATTAATGGTAAGTGTTTCTTTTTCTTCATCGATTAATGCGGCCGCACAACCTGTGATACAGCATTTACCCATACCACGAGCAACGACTGCAGCGTGTGATGTCATACCACCGCGCATTGTGAGAATACCTTCGGAAGCAATCATACCGATTAAGTCTTCTGGAGATGTTTCAGCACGGACTAAGACAACTTTTTCACCAGCTTTGTGTCTTCTTTCAGCATCTTCTGCTGTGAAGGCTAATTTACCTGTTCCAGCACCTGGACCAGCTGGGTTACCTTGAGCAATTAAACGATCTTTAGCAGCAGCTAAATCGTCTTTGTCAAAGTTTGGTAATAATAATTTATCGAAGGAGACTGGATCAATTCTTAAAACGGCTTCTTCTTTAGTAATTAATCCTTCATCGACCATGTCGCAAGCCATCTTTAAGGCAGCGGCTGGTGTTCTCTTACCACTTCTTGTTTGTAAGAAGTAGAGTTTTCCTTCTTCAACTGTGAATTCCATATCTTGCATATCACGATAGTGGAGTTCCATGTTTTTGATTGTTTTGACGAATTGGTCATAAACATCAGGCATTCTTCTCTTTAATTCATCAATGTGTAATGGTGTACGAATACCTGCGACGACGTCTTCACCTTGTGCGTTTGGTAAATATTCAGCAGAGATGACTTTTTCACCTGTAGCAGCGTTACGTGAGAACGCAACACCTGTACCAGATGTTTCACCTTTGTTACCAAAGGCCATGGATTGAACGTTAACTGCGGTACCCCATTCATATGGAATGGAATATTGCATACGGTAAATGTTAGCACGTGGGTTGTCCCAGCTTCTAAAGACTGCGGCAACAGCTTCCATTAATTGAACTTTTGGATCGGTTGGGAATTCTTCACCAAAGGTGTTCTTGTAATATTCTTTATAGCGTTTAACTAAATCTCTTAATTGATCAACTGTGACTTCTGTATCGAGTTTGTAACCGTTATCTTCTTTGATCTTTTCAAGCATCTTGTCCATCGCATCTCTTGGATGACCTTTGGCGATGTTTGTGAACATAAGAATGAAACGACGATAAGAGTCCATAGCGAATCTTTCGTTGCCTGTTTCTTTTGCAAGAGCAGCAGCAGTTGTTTCGTTTAAACCTAAGTTTAAGATTGTATCCATCATACCTGGCATACTAACGCGTGCACCAGAACGGACGGAAACTAATAGTGGGTTGTGTGCACCACCAAATGTTTTTCCTGTTTGTTTTTCAACGCGTGCGATAGCGTCAAAAATTTGTTTTTGGACAAATTCTGGGATGACTTTTCCACTTTGATAATAGAGTGTGCAAGCTTCGGTTGAAATTGTAAAACCTTCTGGAACTGGGACACCGATATGTGTCATTTCAGCTAAGCCAGCACCTTTACCACCTAAGATTTCCTTGCCTAAGCCATAAGCTTCATCAAAGGGGTAAACGTATCTTTTTTGTTCAGCCATATATTTCCTCCTAATAGGCATGTTGTGTTTGCGCATTTTAATAGACGCTTACACCAGCGCTTATATCGTATCACACGTAAAGGGTGTTTTGTTATCTTTTTCATAAAAAAATGAAATGTTGTAATATATAAGCGGTGGAGGTCGGGTATGAAAATGAATCCATTAGTTTTAACTTTAGATTTTGGTACACAATCATTAAGAACCGCTCTTATTGATAGCACCGGAAATATTAAAGAAATAGTCAAAGCTCATTATGAACCAGCATATTTTTCTAAAGAAAAAGGTTATGCTGAACAAGATCCTGATTTTTATTGGAATTTAGCTATTAAGTGTTTAAAAGAATTAGCTAAAAAAGCTAAAACAATGCTTCCAAGCGTTGTTGGTTGCACAATTACAACGTTTAGAGATACATCAGTTCAATTAGATAAGAACTTGAAACCACTTAGACCATGTGTTTTATGGTTAGATCAAAGAATGGCTCAAGCTAAGGAAAAATTACCTTTCTTACATCGTTTTGCTTTTAGACTTGTCGGAATGACAAACACAATTGAATTAAACAGAAGAAGAACTGTTGCTCATTGGTTAAAAGAAAACGAAAAAGAGACTTGGGATAAGACTTATAAATACGTTAACATCTCCACATATTTAACTTACTTATTAACCGGAAATTTAGTTGATAGTGCAGCATCAGTTACTGGTCACTATCCAATATATTTCAAAAAGAGAAAATGGTATAAAGAAGGTGCATTAAAAGGCCGAATTTTTGGTATTCCTAATAGAATGCTTCCAGAACTCAAACAACCTGGAGAATGTTTAGGTGAAATTAAAGATTCAATTGCTGATGAATGCGGATTACCACACGGAATTAAAGTGTACGCAACTGGATCTGACAAAGCTTGTGAAACTGTTGGTCTTGGTGCTTTATCTAAAGATATTGGTGCGATTTCTTATGGAACAGCATCCACAATTGAAGTTTCTAACCAAAAATATCATGAACCAGAGAAATTCTTACCTGCATATCCAGCAGCGGTACCAAATTGGTATAACATGGATGTTCAAATTTACCGTGGATACTGGATGTTGACATGGTTCAGTAGAGAGTTTGCTCCTGAATTAGTTAATGAAGCCAAGATTCAAGAAATGGCAGTTGAAGAATTATTAAACAGCAAGTTATGGACAATTCCACCAGGAAGTGACGGTCTTGTCCTACAACCATATTGGGGACCTGGCCTTTCTAGACCATTAGCCAAAGGTGCAATTATTGGTTTCTCAGATGTCCACACCATGGAACACTTATATCGTGCAATCATCGAAGGTATTGCATATGCATTACGTGAGGGATTAGAAGGTATTGAGAAATCTCAAAAGCATAAAGTAAAAAGGTTAATGATTTCTGGTGGTGGATCACAAAGTGATGTCATTTGTCAAATTACATCAGATGTATTTGGTCTTCCTGTTTCTAGAGTCCAAACTTTTGAAACAACATCTTTAGGTGCTGCGATTTCCACCTTTGTCGCGGTTGGCGTTTATTCTTCAGTAGAAGAAGCGATGGCAAAAATGAGTAGAATTACATCTACATTCCAACCAAATCCAGTCGCTCACAAACAATACAATTATCTTTATAGAAAAGTATATTTAAAGATGTTCCCACAACTTAAAGATGTCTATAAAGACATTAAGAAATTTGACAAGAAAGAATTCTAGTATGAAAAACTTTGTTTTTATATCTCCTCATTTTCCAGATTCTTTTTATCGTTTTGTTGTTGCTTTAAAGAAAAATGGTTTTCGTGTTCTTGGTATTGGCGATGATCCTTACGAAAATTTAAGACCAGAACTTAAAGAAGCATTAACTGAATACTATGTTTGCTATAACATGGATAATTTCGATAACGAAGTTAAAGCCGTGAAATACTTTGAAGACAAGTATGGACACATTGATTACCTAGAAAGTAACAATGAGTATTGGTTAGACAAGGATGCTAAGCTTAGAGAAATTTTTGGCATCACTACAGGACCAATGGGTGAGGAAATTGACTTCTATAACCACAAATCATTAATGAAGATTGGTTATCTCAAAGCAGGAGCTAAAGTTGCTAAATACATCTTAGTTTCTGATCGTGAAAACCTTGAAAAATTCATTGAAGAAGTGGATTATCCAGTGTTCATTAAACCTGATCACGGTGTTGGTGCTGAAGGTACCTATAAGATTGAAAAACCTGCAGATATTGACTATTTTTTCGCAAATTACGACAAAAAAGTGCCATATATTTGTGAACAATTCATTTCTGGAAACATCATTTCTTTCGATGGAATTTGCAATTCTAAATCAGAGGTAGTTTTCTGTGCCTCTAACTTCTTCCCACCTTCAATTGCGGATATGGTGCACGAGAAAAAAGACCTTTTCTATTTCGCTTATCCACATCCACCTAAGGATTTAGAGGAAATTGGTAGAAAAGTTATTAAAGCTTTTGGCGTTAGACAAAGATTCTTCCATTTAGAGTTCTTTAGACTTACTCAACCAGCAAAAGGTTTAGGCGAAATAGGCGATATCGTCCCATTAGAAACCAATATGAGACCTGCTGGTGGATATACTCCAGACTTAATCAATTTTGCGAATTCAAATAACGTTTATCAAATCTATGCGGACGTCATTGCATATGACGAAAATAGGCAAAAAGACGAATTTGAGCATTATTATGCTCCTGTCGCTTCAAGAAGAGATGAATTCTCATATTTGCATAGTGATCAAGAGCTATTAGAGAAATATAAAAATAGCATTTGCCATCATGGTAGATATGCGCCAGTTTTCTCTGGAGCAATGGGTGATAGATTCTTTATGGCTAAATTTAAAACCATGGAAGAAGTTGAAGAGTTTAGACAATTCGCGGAGGCTCGTGTTTAATGGACGAAACTAAGAAGAGAAGAAAACGCCGTCACAGAAGATTGACAGGCGAAGATATTGATATGTTCCACGAAAGAGAACACGATAATCGCAAAAAAGATTACATCCCAATCTGTGATAGACACATAGATGGCGCATAATTCTTTATAAAATAAACATTTGTTTACAAGTGTAACAAAAATAACAAAATTAATAGAAAAATCTTCTCATATTAAG
>JAEEGK010019995.1_pt1 | contig 14292 bp, 11 predicted proteins | sample 8958771 | NCBI WGS metagenome assembly JAEEGK01 (sample SAMN16246547, study PRJNA631951) | gut metagenome | biome: gut microbiome; feature: rumen; material: SC-attached | host: Bos | place: Iran: Karaj | collected 2018-10
GGATTGGGCCCAATCCCCAATCCCCAATCCCCAATCCCCAATCCCCATAACTAATTGATAATTGAAAATTAATTTAAAAAAATTTATTAACAATTAATAAAAATTCTTAAATTTATATTAGAGAAAAATAAAATAAAAAATAAATAAATATAATTTAAAAATAAATGAATATAAATCATAATATATTTTTATTATCATCAAATAATTCAATATCATATAATAATAGTGATAATGAAGATAATGAAAATAATGAATTTTTACAGCCAATTAGTTATAGAAAAAGTATAAATTCAAATAAATTTCCAAATTTTTTATTAACAAAAGAAATAAAAGAAAAAGAAAATAAAATAAAAGAAATATATGAACATGCATTAATAGCTTTTAATGAAAAAAAATATGAAACAATAATATCAACAATTTCACATAATGAAAAATTATTTTTTAAAAATTCAGAAAGTTCATTTAATATGTTAAAAATGAAAATAAGGTCAAAATTAAAATTATTAAAAATAATGTTTGAACCAATTTATTTTGGCAAAAATAAAATAAAACATACATATAAAATTGAAAAAGAATTATTATATATTCAAAAAGATTTTGATAAATTAATGGAAATTAATGATAATAATTTAGATAAACAACAAGAAGAAATTTGTAATCAAATTTATTGTCATATGTTATTTTACTATGCAACTTTATGGAAAATAAGAAATGATTATGTAAAAAGTTTATCTTATATTAGTTTAGCATTAAATTTATTAAAAATTTATTTTTTAAAATATGGTAAAGCAAATGAAATAGGAACTTATAGTATTTATTGTAAAATTTATTTATTCTTTATTTATTTACTTATTTTAGATAATAATATTGATTTAGCAATTTTTTATGAAGATAATTTATTTAATTTAATAAATGTATCTTTAAAAATTGTAAAAGAACATGAAAAACAAATTTATAATAAAAAATTCTATAATTATCTCTTTATAAATTTTTTATTTTTTGGTTTTTGTTTTGAATATATTGGAAAACCAATTGAAAGTATGAATTCTTATAAATTTGCTTATGATTTATTAAAAAATGAATCTTTTTTATCAGATGAAAAATATTTTGAATTAATTGTATCTCTTTATTATCAAATAAGTTTAAAAGTTCATAATAAAACTGAAAAAAACATTAAAGAAATTGAAATTCAAAGTAATAATAAAGAAAAAAAAGAACAATTATTATCCTTAATTGCAAATGGTTATACAATAAACCCAAATAAATTTAAAAAAGTAGAAAATAATATAGCAAATAATATTTTATCTCCTTTTATAACAGATAAAATTAATAATTTAGATAAAGAATTAGAAATATTAGTTTATACAAATAGAGATTTTAATAAAGAATTAAATACAAAACAAAAAAAAAATATTTCACCAGAAACAAAAGATAATTTAAGAAATTATAAAATTTATTCAACATTATTAACAAAAGATTATACAGATTTAATATTAAAAAATAATTTATATTTAAATGACCCAGAAGCTGAAAGGGAAACAATTGAAAGAATAAATTCATATTTATATCATAAAATGACAATAACAAATAATAATATAGAACAAAATTCTTCTAAAAAAAATATTAATAATAGACCATTTACAACAAGAAAATTTAATTTTAAAAGAGTTAAATCAGAAAATATTTTAACAATAAAGGATAATTTAAATAATAATATAGAAAATAAAAGAAAAAAAACAAAACGTAAAAATATAAATAAAAATAAAAGTAGTAATAATTTATTTTCTATTACAAGACCATTAAGTAATGATTTTGAAAAAAGAAATAAATCTGGAAGAACATTATCAAAAAATTATTTTTCTAAATATATGAAACTTGAAAAATATACAAATCAAGAATTAGATTTTCAAAAAACTTTATTAAATATTCGTTCTAGACAATCAAAATATTATTTTGTTCAAAATTCAAAAGATATGATTTTCAATAAAGACAGTTCAAAAAAAAAGGCTTTTAAAAGTTATTTTTTAATAAAAAATAATCTTTCTAAAAAAGTTATTAAACATTCTTCCTCTTCTAAAAATCAAATAACAGAAATAAGTCCTGAAAAATTATATAATAAACTTTTTCATAGAAGAAATAGAAATTTAATGACTACTAGTTTTAATAAAGTTTTTAAAAATTATCAAAAAAAAACTTTAATTGATAGAAAAGAACAAGAAAAATGTGATGATATTAATTATATAAAATTAAGAAATGAAAAAAATATAATAAAACTAAATGGACAAATTAATTATATTTCTCAAATTTTAGAAGATAAAAAAAAAGAATTTAAAAAGAATAAAAAAATAAATAAATAATAAAAACAATATTTTTATAAATAAAAATATAAAATTTAAAAAATAAGAATTAAAAAGCATAAAATCATAAAATTTAAGTTTACAAATAAAAAATATTTTATATAAATTATAAGTATATAATAAACTCAAATAATAAATAAATGTTCAATTTTAATCTTTTAATTTTATTATTAGAAATAATAATTAAAATTCATTCTGAAATAATTTTACCATTTAAAACATTACAACCAACTGATTTAACTGAAGAAAATTATATTCAAAAAATATATGATAATAATATATATACAGAAATATTAATAGGAACACCAGAACAGAAAGTAAAATTATTTATAAAATTAGATCAATTTCATTCTTTCATAACATCAAAATCATGTGAAAAATGTATAGGTGAAAAATTTGATGAAACTATATCATCATCATATAAATTAAATTCACAAAATATAACTGTATTATCAATGCCATTTAATAAATTGAATATAATTCAAGAAAAAATAAAATTAGGAAATATTATAACAGAAATTCAAACATTTTTAGTAACAGAATTAAATGAAGATTACAAATATGAAACTGGTGAATTATCATTTGCATTAAGTTCAAATATATATATTATTGGACAAGAAGGAAATATAATAAGGCAATTAAAAAAAAATGGAAAAATTAATGATTTTGTTTTTTCTTTACAATATATTTCAGAAAATGAAGGCCAATTAATTTTAGGTGATTATTTACATAATTATGATAAAAAATTTACTAAAGAAAATTATACTGAAGTTAATATTTATATGGATCCTATTCTTGATAATTATGATTGGAGAATTTTTTTTGATAAAGTTTACATTGGTGATAATTTAAAATTTGAAAAAAGTAATGGTAAATTAATTTATGAATTTGGTTTAATTATTGGAAGTAATGATTATTATGAATTTATTAAAAAGGAATTTTTTAATAAACAAAATAAATGTGTTGAAAAAGAATTTTTAAAAAATAATTTTAATCACATATATTTTGAATGTTCAAAAGGAATTGATAAAAAATTATTTCCTAATTTAATTTTTTATAATAGTGTATTTAAATTAAATTTCACTTTTACATATAATGATTTATTTATTAATTATAAAAGTAAAACTTTCTTTTTGATTTTATTTCAAAATCAAAATAAAAAATTAATAAATAGTTGGATTTTAGGAAAACCTTTTATAAAAAAAACTAATTTTTATCTTAATAATGATAAAAAAACAATAGGAAAATATCCAGATATAAAATCTAAAAGTTTTTCAAAAGTTTGGATTTTATGCATATTTTTATTTATAGTAATAATAATAATGTTTATTTATTTTAAATTCTATTTAATGAAAAATAAAAGAAAAATAAGAGCAAATGAATTAGAAGAAAATTTTGATTACACACCACAACAAGATTTATTAACTCAAGAAAAATAAAAAAATAAAAAAAAATAAAATAACATTATTAATTTTAAAAAAAAAAAAATAATTTTAATATTTAAACTCTTTATTATTTTAAAAAAAATAATGAAATAAAAAAAGATAACAAAAAAAAATGGAACGTAGAATAAAAAAAGAATTAGAAGACATAGAAAAAAATCCAATAGAAGGATGTCACGCATCATTATTAAAACCAGATGACTTATATCATTGGAAAGCAGATATATCAGGTCCTCCAAACAGTCCATATGAAGGAGGAGTATTTATATTAAAAATAGATTTACCAAAAGAATATCCTTTAAAACCACCAATTTGTAGATTTGTCACAAAAATTTTTCATCCAAATGTAAATGATAAAGGTGGTATTTGTTTAGATATTTTAAATAGAGAATGGAGTCCAGTTTTATCTATTGGAAAACTTTTACTTTCTATCACTTCTTTTTTAACTGAACCTAATACTGATCATTCACTTCGTCCTGAACTTGCTTTATTATATAATAATAATAGAGAAAAATATAATTTAACTGCTAAACAATGGACTGAAAAATATGCTATGGTTCATATTAATAAAAATAAAGATAATTTGGATAATGATAAAAAAAATAATGAGAATTTAAGTAATAATAATGTTATAGAGAATAATGTTAATCAGAATAATAATGTTATGGGAAGTCATGATGATAATAAATAATATTTTATATGGATTTTAAATATTTTAGTTTTATGATTATTTGTATAATTTTTACATTTTAATAAAAATTTTATTATTATCTATTTGAATTTTTGTTTGGAATATTCTATTATTATGAAAAAAATAAAATAATAATTTTAATATTATTATATTCGTTTATTATATTATCATATCTTTTTTTTATAAATTATTAATTTTATTTATTAATTTATCTAAAAAAAATATCAATTATATATAAAAACACAAAAATAAATAAACAAATTTAATTTTTATTTTTTATATTATTAGGAAAAGGTAAATTTACTATTTCAGAAGTCATTATATGACTTCTATTCGGACTATATCTTTGACTTTTAGTAAAATATCCTCTTCCAGTATTTTCAATTTCATTCAAACTATTCTCTAAAGAATTATTATAATTCTGTTGTTTTTTTGGTGTTAAATATGTTTTTACTTTATTTATATAAATATTATCACTTGGTTCATTTATTCCTTTTGAAGAAATATAATTAGAAGTTATTTTTGAATAATTTTTATTATATGAATTAGTATTATAATTATCATTTTTTGGTAAAGATGAACTATTTTTATTTTTAAACATTGAATTATAATAAGATGAAATATTTACTTTATTATTATTTGCATATCCACTATTTAAATTATTTATTGAATTATCCATACTTAAATATCTTGGTTTTTTATTACCTACTTTTTTATAATTAAAAGATAGAGGAGAGTTTGTTAATTTATTTATTTGATTACAAGGATTACGATTGACTTTTATAAAAGATTTTGTTTTGAAACTATTAAAAGTATTTGAATACATATTATTAGGTGATTTAAAATTTTTTGAATACATCATATTATTAGATTTCAATAGATTATTTGGTTGAAATGTATTACTACTTATATTATAATTATTTAAATATGTTGGGCCTTTTGAATTATTTAAAATTATTTCATCATCATAATTTGGTGATAAATTATTTTGAATTTGATTATTTTGAATATTAGAATTACTAATATTTGAATAAGGTTGATTTAAATTATTTTTATTTAAATCATTAATTGTATAAGTATTTTTCTTAACTTTTGTATTTTGAATATCAGATAATGAATAGTTATCTTTATAAGGATAAAAGATACTAACAAATTCTTCATAAGAAATTTTACCATCACCATCTAAATCTAATCTAAACATTATATTTTGAGAATCATTATCATTAATATTTATATTAAATTCATTAAGAAATTCATTTAAATTATCTGAAGTAATATATTTATCAAATTTAACAATTGCAATAAATGCTTCATATATCATAAAATCTTTTGAATTTTTTAATTGTTCTGTTATTTGAGAAAGTGCTTTAACTAAATTTAATTCAAGTTGAATTAATTTTTTAAAAGAATTTTCAATAATATAATCATTTTTATTTTCTTGATTATCATAAGAATAATTTTTATTTTTTATACTATTTGTAATTGATAAATTTGTTTTTGGTAATATTATTCCTAAAAAATCTCTATAATTGATTTTAAAATTTTCATCCTTTGAAAAATTATGAATAAATCTTCTTAAACATTGTTCTTCAAATGGAAGAAATTGTTTATTTAAATATATTCTTAAGTCGTTAAGTGATATAAAATTTTTTTCATCAATATCAATTAAATTAAAAAGTCTTACTGGATTAAATAAAGGATTTTGACATATTTCTAAACGAATTTCTTCTATTTGAGCTTCCATTTCTTTTATTGTTGAGAAATAATTAACTAATAATGGAATCCAAGTTCGACAAGACATATTTTTTTTATAAATATTTGATTTAATTTTAAAATTTATTTTTTTTCAATTTTAAAGATGGAAAATAAAATTTGTTTAAAAATTGTTAAGGCTTATTTAAATAATAAAGATGATTTTTTTAAATATGTTGATACGAATTATCCTAATTTATTTAAAAAGGAGAATAATAAAATAATTGAAGAAATTATCGTTATTAAAAATTATTTAACTACAAATGAATTAAACTCTATTATTCAAGATATTTTAAATTTTCTTTCAAATTTAATTAAGTTGAATTTAACTGCAAATAGTCTTAATTTAATTCCTGAGAATTTTACAAAATTAAATAATCTTAAAGTTTTAATATTAAATAATAATAAAATCACAAAAATTGAAAATTTAAATAATATGAAAGAATTAGAAAGATTAGAATTAAGGGGAAATAAAATTGAAAAAATAGAAGGATTAAATTTTCCACATAAAATAAAAACTTTAACTTTATCATCAAATTTAATAAAATCAATTGAAAAAGATGATATAACAAAAAATGATTATTTAGAAGAATTAGGATTATTTGGGAATTATATAGGAGATAATGAAAATGTTACCAATAATGAACAAATATTAAATAACCTTTGTAAAATCTTATCTCAAAATTTTATAAATTTAAAATCATTATATATAGGTGGAAATTATATTAGTAAAATAAATACATTTAAATTAATAATAAAAAATGAAATTAAATCATTAAAATTATTAGATGGTCATAATATTTAAAAAAATGTATTCACTAAATAAACTAATATATATAATATAATATATTAATTCCACAATAATGAAAAGCTTTCTTTAAGCTAGATTCATACTTTATATAAATATTAATTATATAAAGTTTGGCAATAACTAGCTATTAAGTAAAAAAATTAATATTTTAAATATGAATAAACATAATTTATTTTATGGTAATGATAAATATTAAATTAAATAATTATGAATTATGAAAAGGGTAAATTAAGAAAAGAATTAGAATATTTTCCAGTTGAAAATTTCAATAATAAAATAAACGAATATTTAAAAGATAAAGATAAAAGAAATAACAAATTAGATGAATTAATAGGATATATCATATCATTTAAAAATGAATTATATGAATCAATCATATCAAAAAAAACATATTCAATAAAAGGTTTAACATCAACAGAAGAAAAAGATCACATAGAAGAATTTAAATCTACAATTTATCCTCAATTAGAAAAAATAGTAAATGATGTTTTATATATAAATAACCCACAATTAAGAAAAGATAAAATAGATTCAACTTATAATTGGTTTCATAAAAATTTTTCTTTTTTTAAAGATTTAATGCAAATGAAAGAAAGAACAAAACCATTACCAGATGAAAAATTAACAGAATTAGAAAAAAATCAAAATAGAAAAGATTTTATTAATGATTTTCATAATGAATATATTGAAAGTGTAATAAATAATGGATTAGAACATAGAACTGAATTAAATAATATTTCAAAACCTTCAAATTTAGTTAAAGACTATAAAAGAAAACATGTTAATAAATCTGATATGAGAAAATTAATTGAATTTGATAATAGAAAAAATGTAAAATATAATTCAAATGATTTAAAAGAAATTAAAAATAGTTATTCTTATAATAGACCAAAATATAATTTTAATCAATTACAAGTTGAACATGAAATAATGGAAAGTAAAAATAAAGAAATAAGAGAAAAAAGAAATTTAGAAAATATAAGAGCTTCACTTCAAGAATTTGGTAAACAAAGAGCATTTTATAAAATGAATCTTAGTAATAGAAATGAACAAATGAGAATTATTAATGAATATAAAAAAAAACAAGAAGAAAATAAAATTGATTATTTTTTAAAAAATAATAATTTTAAAGAATTAAAAACTTTAAGAAGAACTTCATCAGTTATTTATAATAATGATATTCAAAATGAATTAATTAATAAAATTATTAATGAATCAAATTTACCAAATTTATCTATTAAAAGAAGATGTACAATAGATAATAATAATGTTTCAAATATTAATATTTATAGGAATAAAAAAGTAATAATATATAATATCAAAAATGTTGTTGAAAATTCAATAATTGATAATGGTCCTGAAAAATTAGTAAAAACATTTACTTTTAAAATAAAAATAAAATTAAATAAATCAAAAAGTTCAAATTTAATTTTTATAAAAAATAAAATAAGTGAATCAATTAATAAAAAAGATATACCAAGTGATGCAATGTTTAAATTTAAAGGTGATGATAATATAATAAATACAAGAACAGCATATCAATCAATGTGTTCATTCAATCAATTTGATGAGTCAAAAAATGGTTATATGCAACATTTTAATCCTTTAAGTGGTTTTGATATGAAAAATTGTCATAAATTTACTATTGTTAATTTAATTCCAAAAGTTAATTCTGAAAAAAAAGAAAGAACAATTACACCTTCAATTTTTGCTAAGAAAAATTTTAATAAAGATGATTATCTTGAATTAAGAAAAACAATGAATAGTTTTAAAATTAATGAATTACAAAATTTAAAGAAATCACTTAATAAAAGTTCTAATCATAGTAATAATAAAATTAACATTACTAAAGAAGATGAAATTAATGGTAAAAGTTCAATAAATGATGAAATTAATATGAATAAAACATTAAATCATGCCTTTTTAAATAATATTAGAGATTCTTTTTATCCTCAATTATTCCTTCCTAGAAGTGGAAGTAGTTTATTAAATATTCCAGAATCACTCCAAATAGCAACAAAAAGGACAAAAAAGAGAAAGAAACAATAAAAATTTCCCTTATATAAATTTAATAAATTATATTATAATTCCATTAATATTTTATTTTTTTAAAAAAAACTAAATAATAACATTTAAAATTAAAAAAAAAAAATAAAATAAATAAAAACAATTCAAAAAAAAAAAATAAATTAAAAAAACCAATTTCAAAAAAAAAAAAAAAATGAACACCCTTTCAAACAACATAATAGTAAACGAATCAGGTGCCTCAGCTCAAATAGAAAATTACAAAATAGTAATAATAGGTGATCAACACGTAGGAAAAACTTCAATATTATCAAAATACAAATACGAAACAATAGAAGAAGGATATGCACCAACAGTAGGAATAGATTTCATAACAAAAAATGTATTTTTAGAAGATAAAACAATAAGATTAATAATGTGGGATACAGCAGGACAAGAAAGATTTAAATCACTTATTCCATCATATTTAAAAAATGCTCATTCAATAATATTAACTTATGATATAACATCAAAACCTTCTTTTTCTTCTTTATCAAAATGGATTGAAGATATTAAAAATCATGTTCAAGATGGAGTTTTTTTTGTTTTATGTGGAAATAAAGTTGATTTAAAAAATAAGAGACAAGTCTCTTTTGATGAAGCTGAAAAATTTGCTAAAGATAATAATTTAAATTATGTTGAAACTAGTGCTATTACTGGAGAAGGAATTAAAAAATTGTTTGATATTATTACACATAGTTTTTATGATGGGGGAAATAATATTGTTAATGAAAGCCAAATTAAAGATAAACCTATTGTTTTAGATACTACTTTACAAAAAGTTGATGATGTTAAAGTTAAAAAAAATTGCTGTGGGAAAGGAAAAAAAAATGAGAAAAATTAATTTTTTTTTTTTTTTTCTTTTTTTTTTTTTAATTTTTTATGTGTTTTTTTTATTATTTATAAATTATATTATTTAATTGTTCAAATATAATAAATATTTTTTGAAGTGATTTTTTTTTTTTTTTTTTGAGTTTTTTTATATTCTTGTTTTTGTTATTAGGAGTTTTTGTGTTTTGTTATTTTTTTTCTTTTTGGAAGTTGATTTTGAAGTTCCTTTTTTTTTGTTTGATGTTGATTTTGATGTTGTTGTTGTTGTAATTGAGATGATTGATAATTTTTTATATTTTTTAATATGAAATTTAATTGTGATATATTTAAATATTTTTTATTTAAAACATTATTATGTTTTAAAATAATATTACAGAAAATTTCATATAACTTCATTTTTTTATCATTTTTTTGATTTGAATCCCATGAACCTGCAATTTTAATTAAATTACATTCTAAATTAAATATATTAAAAATTGATTTATCATTTAAATCAATTTTATTTTCTTTTTTTTTAGTATTGATTTGGAATTTATTTCAATTTTTTTCATATTTAAAAAATCATTTAACCATAAATAATATTGATTTTTATAATAATAATATCTTTTATTTTTCTTTATAATTGCATTATGATAATTGTGTGATAAGTCAAATAATTTTTCTAAAATCATATCTACTTCTAATTTTAAATTTTCCTTATTTTCATTTTGAATATTTTTTAAATAATCATCATCATATAAAAGGAATAAATCAATTTTATTTTGTTCAAAAATTTTTCTAGCTGAAATTTCTTTATTATTTGGAATTAATATATCTTTATTATTATCACTATTTTCACTAATAGCATCACTTATTTTTTTTTCTTTTTTTTTAATATAATTATCATCATTTTGTATATCTGCAATATTAGTATCTTGAGTCATTTGATTTTCTTCAGTTCTCATTAAATTTCTTAAATTTTTTTCAAGAAAAGGAATATTTTTTTCATAATCTAATTTTTTATTTATTAAATTATCAGATAAAAAACTATAATTATTTACTTTATCATCTTTTATATTTCTATTTTTTTTTCTAGTAGGAGTCACATCAATTGAATTTTTTTTATTTTTTTTAACAGTATTTTTCTTTTCATAATCTTCATTTAAGGAATTAATTAATTCATTATTTGTATTTGTATGTTCCATTGAATTACAATATTTATGTTTTTTCTTTTGATTACTTGATATTATAGAAAAACAACATCTTAATTTTAATCTATATGTACTAAATCTTTTTTTAATTCCATTATTCATTGTAATCCATTTTGTTTCATTATTAAATGGTTCAAATGATGCATTTGACATTTCACTAACTGTATTTTTAAATTTTGAACAAAGAAAAATTTCAATTTTAGGTAATGTAGATTTTTTATCTTGATTATATTGAAGAAAAAATGGTATTATTATATTATCTTTTATACATTCATTTAATGAATATAATTTCCCATTTGATATTTTAAAAAAAATTTTGTCATTATTATTATTTATTGATGGGAATATTCCTAATATTTGAATTTTAATGTCCATTTTTGAAATGAGAAAAAAATATTAAATATAATTAAATTTTAATATTTATTTAGTTTATTTTAATTTTCCTTATTAAAAATTTTTATTGTTCTATCTGAAGAACATGTAATTAAATTATTTTTTTCATCAATCAATATAGTATTTATTGAATGTTTATGAATTCTATTTATTGAAGATGAAAATTCCCATATATTATAATTTTTAATTTTATATTCTTCAATATTAAAATATTCTCCATTATTATCTGAATGATAAATTCCAAGTAAAATTGTATTATCATTTATTTTTGTTATTGAAGAACAAAAATAATCAATTCCTATAACAATTTCAATTTCATAATTAAAAATATTAATTAAAAAAAATCCTTTTTTATTCCCTGTTAAACATATATAATCATTATTTAATTCAATTAATGTATTATATAATCCAATACATTCTACTTTTAAACTTTTTTCTAATATGTACTTTTTTAAATTATAAAATTTAATTGTGCTATCATAATAAGATGTAGATACTAATTTTTTATTTGATAAACTATAAATAGATGTTACTCTTTTTTTATGAGTTTTAAAAATTGAAATATTTTGAAATTTGTTATTTGCATATTCTCCCCATATTTTTATTAATTTATCATCTGAACAAGAAGCAATTAAATTATTATTTAATTTTTTAAATATATTGTTTTATAAATTATTTTTTTATGTGCTTCAATTTCAAATATTCTATTATAAAGATTATTATTATTTTTTAATTCAATTAATATAATTTTTGTACCTATACTTAATAATAATTTTGAATTTTTATATTTTTCTATATAATAAATTATATCTTCAAAATGGATATTTAATTTAATATTTTGATAATTTATTTTTGAATAAATCAAAAAATTTTTATCTCTACTGCATGATGCTAAATCATTATTTTCTAAAATTATAATATGAAAAACAGAATTTGTATGGTATGATAATATTGAAGATAATTTGTATTTAAAAAGAATTTGATTTTCCATTAAATAACAAATATTATTCATAAAGTTAATTCATCAATTTTTATAAATAAAATATTAACTATAAATAAAAAAAATTATAATTTTTATTCTTAATATAATTGAATTAAAATTGAATTAGAATAAAAGCAATTATTTATTAAATAAAAAGAATTATTATTATTTTATTATCTTTATAAATAATATTCCTTTTTCTTTTTTTTTCATAGATATATTATTTTTATATATCTCCTATAATAATATTTCTATTATAATTAAATATTATTAATTTTTTTCAAAATGAGGCAACTATCATTTTTATATAATATAATTATATTCCTATCTTTTATTTTTCTTCATTCAATTTATATAACTTATTTAAGTCAATTAAAATCAGAATCAATTATTTTTATATTTCTTTAAAAAAATTAAATATTTTATGTTTATTTTCCTTTTTTTAAAGATTTTTTCAAAAAAATATTAAAAACTTAAAAAGCCTTTAATAATAAACAAAAAATGTTTGAATATAATTAAGCAATTTTTATAGTATAATAGTCAGATTAAATAGATAAAAAAATAGATAAATATATTTCATATCAAAATATCAAATTCTAAAAATATAAATAAATGACAAAATCTTTGGACGAAATAATTTTAGATACTTTATCTGTTAAATATAGCTTTGAAAATTTAAAAAAAATTGGAAAAGGAGGATTTGGTAGTGTATATTTAATAAAAAATAAAAATTCTAAATTCGCTTTAAAATTAATAAAATTAAATAATAGATTTAAATATGAAAATAAGGAAAGATACAATAATTATGAAAAAGCAATTCGTTTTGAATTTCAAAAATCAATAGAATTGAAAAATAGATATATTATAAAAACAATATTAAACTTTGAACATGAAAAAGATGAAAATGATGAACTCTTTAAATCTTTTCCAAATGTTAAATGTTTTGGAATAGTTATGGAAATAGCAAATTGTAGTGATTTAAATGTTTTAATTCATCAAATTCATGATAAAAAAATTTTTAATATCCTTATTAAAAATCATCCAATGTTTGATCAAATAAATTCAATTATTATTCAATTTTTTGTTAAACAAATTATTTTAGGATTAGAATTTTTGAATAGATCTTTTTTACTTCATTGTGATATAAAACCAGAAAATATTCTTTTAAATTATAATTTTACAACTAAAATTTCCGACTTTTCATTAATAAAACAAATTAAAAAAAATGAAAAAATTAAGTTAACTCATGGAACATTTTGTTTTGAAAGTCCTGAATATTTCACTCAAAATAAAGAAATAAATGGAAAAGATGCTGAAAAAATTGATATTTTTGCTTTAGGAATTATTATTTATTATATGTTATATAAAAAATATAAAATAACAAAATTAGATAAAGATAATAATAAATTAGACTATGATTATGTAACATCAAAGATTTTGGAACAAATTAAAGAAATTGAAAAAGATAAAAATAGCAAAAAAATTAATAAAGATTTAGCTGATTTAATTATTAGTATGATTAAACCTAATATTTCTGAAAGAGCATCATTAAATGATATTCTAACAAATGAATGGATTAATACTAATAATAATGAAATTGAAAGAATTCATAATATTAATGATGGGGAAATCCTATTAAAAATGCAATTAAATTGAAAATTTCTAAAAAATATGGTATTCCTCAATATAACAAATTTAATAATTTATTATTACCTTCTGAAACTATTAATGAGAAAAATATAAATAATGATAAAATTTCTTTTCATAATAAATATTTTA
>JAEEGK010019998.1_pt1 | contig 14291 bp, 5 predicted proteins | sample 8958771 | NCBI WGS metagenome assembly JAEEGK01 (sample SAMN16246547, study PRJNA631951) | gut metagenome | biome: gut microbiome; feature: rumen; material: SC-attached | host: Bos | place: Iran: Karaj | collected 2018-10
AATACGCTTCTCAGATATCATAAGGAAAATCCTGAAGATGATCTTGGTTCGGAAAAGATGGGTTTCAATACGGCAGGGCTTCCGGGTGAAATGTTTTCTGTGACTACTGGCATTTCGCTTGAAAATCGTTTCTGGAATTCTCGAATCCAAAATCTCGCAGGCTTCAAATTCCACTACTTGAATGCCAAAATCTCGAATATGCCGACGAGCCTTCTGATTGAACCTGCGGTAGAATCGAATGACTACACGGATTTCAGTTATGATGAAAATTTGATGTTCAAAATTGCAAAACCGCTTTCTGTGAAGGCTTCGTATCAACATGCGGTGCGTCTGCCGTCTCCCGAAGAACTGTTTGGTGACGGCCTTCGCGTGAGTGCTGCGATAAACCTCAAACCTGAAGAAGCGGATAATTTCAATTTTGGAATTTCTGTGGATTTGCAGGAATTGCCGCTTGTAACAAGGCTTCGCTTTGATGGTGATGTATTTTATTCATACTACAAGAATCGAATCCATTACATGAGTTCATCGCAAATGTCGATTCCTTATTTTAACATGAATCCGATTCGCAGCTGGGGCTACGAAGGCGATGTAAAGTTGGATGTAAATGAGTGGATTTTATTAGGAACGAACTGGACATTTCAAGATTTACGTAATATAAAATACAATGCAAGACAGGGCATTCCCAAGGATGCGATTGTGCCGAATATCCCGCGATTCTTTATGAACTATCTTGCAGAGTTCCATATTGGCGACTTGTTTAGCAAGGAAGATTTTTTGAAAGTCTGGTGGTCTGCAAATTATACGGATGAATATTTCTATGGATGGAAAATTAGCTCCCGCCAGAGCCGCAAAATTAAAGCTTCGTTCACGCAAGATATTGGCATTGAATATTCGATTTGGGATAATAAACTTGGCTGGAGCTTTGAAGTCGATAACTTGGCAGATGCTCGCTCGTATGACAAGTTTGGCGAAAGCAAGCCCGGTAGAAGTTTTGCGACGAAGATTCGCTACAGCTTTAGATAGAAGGAGTTTGTAAGAATGTGTTTGACGGAAATGAAAGAAAATCAGAAAGGCTTGATTCATAAAATTAACGGGGATTCCCGTTTTGTTTCACGTGTCGTATCGATGGGGCTTCCGCCGAGTAGCCAGTTTTTGGTGCTGCAAAACGATGGACGATCTCCGATTCTTGTGTATTCGCACGATACGATGATTGCGATAAACCGCAAGGAATGCTCTCAAATTGAGGTGGCTATAGCATGAGAACGATAGCTTTGCTTGGTCAGCCGAATTCCGGTAAATCTACACTTTTCAATGCTTTAACGGGTTCGCATCAGCATGTGGGCAACTGGCCCGGAAAAACGGTGGAACGGGCGGAAGGTTTTTTTACACAGGGCGAAGAGCTATACCGCGTTGTCGATTTGCCGGGTAGCTATGGACTTACTGCAAACTCTGCCGAAGAAGTAGTGACACGCACATACATTGAGCATGGGTACGCAGACCTTGTATGTATTATTGTCGATGCGGCTCAGCTTGAACGTAGCCTTTACATGCTTGCTGATTTTGCGGGCGTGAAAAGTCCGGTGATGCTTGTGCTCAACATGATGGATGTCGCTGAGCAAAAAGGCAAGAAGATTGACGTTGAAAAAATCGAAAAGCTTTTGGACATTCCGGTGCTCGGTTTTACCGCATCGGATTTGGAGGGCTATCCGAAATTCTTTGAAACGCTGAATCGAGCGCTTGAAAAGAAAGCGACGATTTCGTCGGATAAAATCCGTGATATTGTAGAACGCGAAGGCGATAAAGCTGGCGTTGCGAATTTGAAAAAGCTTGAAAATTTGATTGCAAACATGAAATTTGGCAATCGCGAAAAGTTTTGGATGGCGTCAAAACTCTTGGAAAATGATTCGCTTGTGCGCTCGGAAGTTGAAACGGCTGTGACGCCGGAACATTGGAATGAAATCAAGGAGATTCTTGACTCTGAAGGAACTGATGGCGGCCTTTTGACCGGCGAGGCGAAGTACCGCTTTGTTTCCGAGGTTCTCCAGGATGCATCTTCGAACGATGAAAAACCGGTGAAGCTTTCTCGCTTTGACAAAATTGCGACGCACCGCATTTGGGGAAAGTTTGTCGCGTTCTTTATCTTGGTGATTACGCTTGCGATGAGCATGATGATTGCTGTCCCGATTATTATGGGATGCTTTGGCCTCCAAAGCGTTGCGGAACCGTATGTGGTAAAAATGTGTGAATCGCTTGGCTGGTGGCCCTCTGTGGCATCGTTTGTCAATAGCGTTGTCATTGGCGGGCTTGCCGTGACTGTCGCCATGATGGGTTTTGTCTTTGCCATTCTCGTGACGTTTGGACTGATGGAAGATACGGGCTATTTGGCTAGGTCTTCGTACGTGTTCGATTCATGGCTTTCACGACTTGGTTTGCATGGTAAAGCGTTTATGCCATTGGTTTCGGGGCTTGCTTGCACGGGTGGTGCCGTTTGCGGTACCCGTGTTTTGGATACACGTGGACAGCGCTTGTTTGCAATGGTGCTTTTGTGGTCGATTCCGTGCGGCTCAAAAGTTGCCGTAGTCTTGTTCCTTGCTTCGGTTTTCTTTGGTTCTGCAGCTCCGTTGTTTGGCTTGATTTACGTGGCGTTAATTTTTGCATCGTTCTGGCTTTCGTCAAAATTGTTCGGAAACAAATTGATGCCTGTAAAAGAACGCGTTGGCATGATTATGGAACTTCCGCCGTATCACAAACCGCATTGGAAAATTTTAATGAAGACGGTGGCCCGCAATGTTTGGGCGGTTTTCAAGAAAGCGATTCTTGTGATTTGGGTAGTGTCCTTCATCTTCTGGCTTGTTTCGTATTCGAAAGACGGAAATGTGGAGCATAGCGTTCTTTACACGATTGGAAACGCAATTGAACCGTTTACGCAAATTTTCGGTATGCGTTGGCAACTCTTTATCTCCTATATCGGCGGGATTTTTAGCAAGGAAGCATCGCTTGGTGTGATGAGCGTTGTTTTTGCAAGTACAAATGACGCGTTTTCGCTTGTTTCTCGCAATGCTGCCGGAGCGAATCTTGGTGAAATGATGCGTGCTGTGGTTTCGCTTCCTGAAGCTCTAGCGTTCATTTTTGCCTCGATGTTCAATATCCCTTGTGTCCTTGCGATGGGTACAACATATCGCGAAACGCATTCTCTCAAATGGCTGCTTACTATTACAGGGTATTACTTTGCGATTTCGCTAGGGCTTGCGTTTATCGTTTATCACATAGCATTGTGGGTGCTTTAAAACTCTTCTAAAACCCAGACTACAATAGAAGCGGGTATGGCGTGCCGAACGGTGCGCCATACTTGTTTTTTGCATATCGTCATTCTGAGCAAAGCGAAGACGACTCAGCAGGCGAAAGTTGTGCCTTTAGCCCAAACCAGTCATGTTTTGCACTGGATCCTGCTCCTTCGAACCTAAGAATTGTAAGGCAATAAATTGCCAACAATTCTATATCACGCTACGCGTTCAGGATGACAAACTAAAAAAGTTAACCTTGTCTAATCGGATTGTTTTAAAACCGTTTAGAGTAGAATAATTATGGATGCTTAATTTATTTTTACTCGTCCACGTTGGAATTGGGGTTCCCCGAAGATGAATAAGAAAATTGCATTCTCTGTTGTGTTATGTTCTGCTTGCGTGTTTGCTCAGACTGATGAAGTGACAAGTTATGACGATGCGTTTTTTGATGAATCTGCGACAGTGAGCGAAGAACCTGCGCCGACTGCTCCGAATTCAGAACGTGTTTCTGAAACTTCTTTGCGTAATTCCGCAAAATCGTCCGATATTACCGTTCTTGACGGCTTGTCTGTTGAAGATGAAAGCGAGATGGAAACTGCTCCTGTCGATACGAAAACGAAGGCAGAATCCGTAAAAATATTAGATACGAAGGAATTGCAAGGTTCCAGTGCGACAATTGCCGAAGCGACGAACCGCTCTAGCGGCGTGAAGATTCGCCAGTCAGGAGGCCTCGGCGGTGAAAGTAAAATCAATATCCGCGGCATGGAAGGCAAAAACGTAAAGGTGCTAGTTGACGGAGTCCCTGTTGATAATGGCAGCGGCAACTTTTCTGTAAACGATATACCTATTGATAAAATTGATCGTATCGAAATTTATAAGAGCTATGTACCGGAACGATTTGCAACGGATGGCATGGGTGGTATTATTAACGTTGTTACACATCGTTTGCCGAATAGTTCTATTAGCGGTTCCTATAGTTTTGGAAGCTTTAATACGCATAAGGCATCCCTTGACGCCAAATATGTATGGGTTAGCGATTCTACGAAAAATCGCTCTGTAGAAATTGGACTTTCGGCTTATTACAACTATTCTGACAATGATTACGAGTTTACAACGCCTTATATGGACACTACGGTAACGCGCGACCATGACCGTTACTACAGCTACAATATTTCTCCGTTTGTGAATTTCAATAATTTTTGGTTTGACCGGATTTCGCTTGGAGCGGGATTCGGAAGTGTGGATAAAGAAATCCAATCGAACTTCCATAGAATTGAAGATGCTGTAATGGAAGGCTGGTCATACGGATTTACGTTTGGCCTTGAAAAAAAAGATTTATTTGTTAAAGGCTTGAGCGGTTCTGTCTTGTTTGAGTTCTCGCACAATTTTGAAAATATAACGGATACAACGCACATCTATTATACAGGTTGGTCTAGGGAAAGCTATCGCAGAAGTAAGGCTTTGGCAGGTGAAATTAAACAGGGTGGAGCCACTTTGTATGAACGCTATAATAATTCATTCTTGATTCCGTGGAATTTCGATTATGCCTTTAATAAAAAACACATTTTGAGCTGGAGTGGCATTTATAGATACGATTCCCAAGAGCCTAAGGACAAACTTGCTGTAACGAAGCTCAGCGTTTCTGGGTTCCCTGGACATAGTCATGGATTTATAACGGGATTATCTCTTGAAAATAATTTCCTTGATTCCAGATTACAAAATGTTGTTGGAATAAAGGGCTTTATCTATAAACTTGCGGCCGATGACGATGGCGCTAAGCTGCAACGCCTAGGCGGTGAAAATATAGACTTTGAAAATTTTGGCTATAGCGAAAATATCCGTTTTAAGGTAATTGAGCCTTTTGCCATTAAGGGAAGTTATCAGCATAGCCTAAGATTTCCGACGCATGAAGAGGTCTTTGGGGATGGACTGTATAGAGCTTCTTCGCCGAACTTAAATCCTGAAATATCGGATAACTTTACGGCTGGTGCGGAATTGGAATTGAATAACATGCCCTTGCTTTTACGTCTGCATTTGGAATTCAACTGGTTCTATCTTTTGATGGATGATAGAATTTATTGGAGTAGCCTTGCTGCTGTGCCGCAACCTTACTACAACAGTGTCGGAACGAAAACGCATGGTTTTGAAATTGAAGCTTCTGTTGATGTTAATGAGTATTTAGCGATTTCGTATAATGTTACGAATCAGGATGTACGTAGTCGTGAAAAAGACTTGGTTTATGGCATTGATAAGGATTTAATCGTTCCGAACATACCGCTTTTTTACATGAATTTTGGCGCAGAATTCCATATTGGAGATCTTTTGTTTAAAGATGACTTCTTTAAGTTGTATTGGACTGGTTGCTATACGGATGAGTATTATTACAACTGGAATGTTTCCAGAAAACAAAAAAGGATAATTCCTAGCTCATTCTTCCAAGATATTGGTGTGGAATACTCCGTCCTTGCAAATAAGCTTTCATGGAGCTTTGAAGTGAGAAACTTTACAGATGCTCTCGTGTATGATAAGTATGGGGAATCAAAGGTTGGTCGTAGCTTTGCGTCTAAGATAAAGTTTAATCTTTAACGGAATTACAAACAATAAAAAGGAAAACAATGAACATGTTCAACAACAAATCTAAATCTTGCAATTTCGCAAGTATCGTAAAACAGTCTGCGCTTGCACTTGCTATGGCTAGTGCCCTTGTCGCTTGCGGCGATGATTCCTCTAGCGCTTCGGATGAACCCAATAACGAAGGCAAAAAATACGCCCTTGGCTTCATGATGGATAACTCCATGCTTGTAGGAACCGGAAGTTTTTCTGCAGACCAGAGTTCATTGGTGAAAGACTTTATTGAAACCAATAATTCTGCTTCTGTTGGTTATTTTAACGGATCCTTGTACATCTTAAATGCCGATGAATCTGGAAACGGAAATCTTGCGCGCTATAAACTTGACAAGGATAATAATGTCCCTGAAAAGCCTGCTGCTACAGCGAAGTTTAAAGGCACAAGCGCAATGATGTTTAAATTCGTTGACAAAAAGAAAATGTATGTGAATCAGACCATGGGTAACGCTATTGTGTCTGTAGACCCGGTTACTTTGAAAAAAATCAATACAATTGATTTTTCCAAGTACCTGGAAGAAGGCGCTTTAATGATAGCCCCGGGTTCTTCTGTTGTACGTGATGGTAAACTTTACCAGTCCTTGGGCCAGATTGTCTATATGAATGAGAATAGTATTATGACGGGTGGTTCTGCAATGGTCGCTATTATCGATATCGCAACGGATAAAATTGAAAAAGTTATTCGTGAAGATGCAACCTCATCGCTTGGTATCTATGATGACATGAATAACACCATGGCTTTTGTCGATGAAAATGGCGATATTTACTTCTATGCTCTTGGTTCGCTGGGCTTTGTTGAAGGACAAACAGAAGGTTGGGTGCGTATCAAGAAGGGTAAAACCGAATTTGACAAGGATTGGGTGTTCCACTTGCACGATGCCGCTTACGATGGCAAGAAAAAGAATGAAAACTATCTTATGGCTGGTGGTACATACATTGGCGACGGAAAATTTATGGGTTTCTTCGGAAACTTCTCTGACCCAAATAATTTCTATGCGCTTGAATGGAACTTTGTTGTCATTGATTTGAAGAAGAAGACCATTAAAAAGGTTGATTTGTCTCCGACGATTCCGTGGTTTGCAGCCTCTATCCATACAGATACAGATGGCTCTGTGTTCATTGGTCATTCCGATGGAAAGAAGGGCGCTATCTATCGTTACAGGGATGGTAAGGTCGAAAAGGAGATGGACGTCTCCACCGGAACTGCTTACTATGTTGTTCCTCTTGAAGATTAATTAAAGTTTAGACTCCTTATCTTCTATATCCCAGACTACAATAGAAGAGGGTATGGCGCGCCAAACGGTGCGCCATATTTTGTATGTAGCTGTTGTTTGAAATGTAAAATAACGGATAAAAAGAAGCGCCGGACAAATGCCCGACGCTATTTTTTTCCTAAGGAGAACCTTGGCTACTAGATGAGAAATGCGAATTCCCTAATATTCTTCGCTTGGAGAATTTGGTCGATGTTCACTGTTTTCTTGAGATCAAGCGCAATCTTGTCAACAAGTTTCATCAATGTGATGGAGTCACCGCCGATGGAGTAGAAATCGTCATCAAGCGTGATACTCGGATTTTCGAAAACACTTTGCCAGATTTCAAGCATTGCTTTTTCTTCTACAGAAATGTTCTCGTTCGTGGCGCTCGCGGGCATCACTGTTGCAATAGAAATTTCTGGAATTGGAAGTTGCTTTTTGTCAACCTTGCCGTTGGCGGAAAGCGGGAATGAATCCATCGTAACAATGCGCGACGGAATCATGTACCCCGTGAGCGTCTTTGAAATTTCGGCCTTGATGGAGCTTTCTGCATTTTCGACGCTTGCTCCGAGAACATAAGCGATGATTTGCTTTCCGCTGCCCGGAACGTCCTTGAGCGCTGCAACGGCACGAGAAGCCAGCCCAGTATGCATAATCGCGGCTTCGATTTCTCCAAGTTCAATGCGGAAACCGTTGAGCTTGATTTGCGTATCGGAACGGCCCAGAAATTCAATAAAGCCTTCTGTTTTGAGTTTGCCCAAATCGCCGGTGCGGTATATACGACCAAGTTGCGGATGCTTGATGAACGCTTTACTTGTTTTCTCAGGATCATTGTTGTAGCCCTTCGCCAGTCCGACGCCGCCAATGTAGAGGTCGCCTTGAACTTCTGGCGGACAAAGTTTCAACTCTTCATCGAGAACATAAAACGTCTGATTTTTCATCGGATAACCGTAAGGGATACAATCCCATTCCGGGCGCACTTTGTTAAACGGGTAGATGATGGACCAAATAGCCGCTTCGGTGGCGCCACCGAGACTGATAAGGTCTGCGTTGCAACCCGCCTTCTTTGATGTCGTACAAATGTCAAGCGGGATGCGGTCGCCCGAAAGTAGAACCTTGCGCAGCAAAAGATTGCGTGAATCATTTGCCGAAATGCGATGTTTCATCGCCATGTCGAAAAGTACAGGTACGGAATTCCAGACGGTTACGTTTTGCGTCGTGAGAATTTGACAAACTTCGCTCATGTCGCGTGCATCGCTCACCAAAGCGAGCTTTGCGCCGCAACTGAGTGCTCCAAAAATGTCATAGACAGAGAGGTCGAAGCAAATGGAAGAAATCCCGATGAGGGCATCGTTTTCGTTTAAGGACAAACGCTCGTTGACATCGATGATGGTATTTGCAGTTGCTCCGTGTTGCATGATGACGCCCTTGGGCTTGCCTGTACTGCCTGACGTGTAGATGATATAGGCTTCGTCTTCCGAGGTGTTTATCATTGGGAGTGGTTTGTCGCTGTAGTTTTGGATTCCCTTGGATTCAAGGTAAGACTTTTTCAAGAGACATTTACAATTGCCGTCTTGCATGATAAAGTCTATGCGTTCCTTCGGGTACGAAACATCGATGGGAACGTAAACACCGCCCGCCTTGAGAATGCCGAGAATGCTTGCAATTGTTTCAGGAATGCGTTCGCCTAAAATAGCCACACGGTCTCCGCGGACGACGCCTTTCTCTTGCAAGAAATTCGCGATGCGATTCGAGAGACTGTCGAGTTCGACGTATGTGAGCGAAGAATCTTTCCCGACCACTGCAGTGCGGTTCTTGAACAATGGCATAGCGCTATTGACGAGCCCATGCAATGTTTTTTTCGGTGCCGGCTTGACTTCGGGATTGTAGCGTTCCCAAACGAGATTGATTTCGGGGAAGCATGTTTCAGATTCGCCATTTGCAATGTAGCGGATATTTTCGACAAAGTCATGGAACATTTGATCCATAATTGTCGGATCGAAAATTTCCTTGACAACGTCCCATGTTACATAGAGCTTTTTGCCCATTTCGGCAATCTGGTTGTCGATGAAAATCTGCGGAGTCTGCGAAATGGAGTAGCGCAGTTTTCCGAGAACTTCGTAATAGTTTTCAGGAGCATCGAATAAGACGCAGGTAAACACCACGGGCAAAATGGCCTTGCCAAATTGATTCTTGGATTTTGCCAATTCGCGCATGATTTCGGTGCCGTCGTAAGACAAGTGGTCAAGACCATCGACAATGCGGTTTTGCACATCAGCCGCTTGCTTCCACAAGTCTTTTTCGTTCATTGAAAGCGCAAGCGGCAAGAGTTTGGTGAAATCACCGATAATCTTTTCGACATCCTTATGGAATGGCTTGCGTTCAAATGCCGTCAAGTTCAGCACCATATCGCGCTGGTTACTCCAACGTTCAAGAATTTTGGCGTAGATGGTGCAAAGGAGCGCTGATGGTGAAACGCGATGGGCCTTGGCAACTTCCTTGAACTTGGACCAAGTTTTTTTACAAATAACATCTTGTTTTCGAGTTATGGTGTAATCGGTGCAATCCGAAATTTTCTGTGCAAGTGGAACATGCGGATATTCTGGGAATCTTGGCAATCGTTCAAGCCAATAAGCTTTATCCTCTTCGTAGCGTTTCTCGTCTCGGGAATGCGAAAGGTCTCGGACGTAGCGTTCGTAAGAATAGCCGATGCGTTCTTCAAAAGGTTGCTTGCGCAAAATCCGTCCCAAGTCCGAGAAGAAAATTTGCATGCTGTCGCCATCGCAAACCATCAAGTCGAAACTCACGAAGATAATGCGGTTCGTATCGCCGTAATCGATGGCCTTGAACGTAAAGAGAGGCCATTGATCGTGCTTGTAAATGTGATGCGAAAGTTCGTTGCGGATTTTAAGCGACTCGGATTCGCGTTCAGCGGCGCTACATTGGATGACTTCAACTTTATAATCGGGAACTTCCGTGAGTACTTTTTGCATTCCATTCGGGAGGAATATGGCCCTAAATGCATCGTGCTTTTTGACGACTTTGCGGATGGCGTTTTCGATTTCTGCAACGGAATATTGCGAATCGATTTCGAAATAATAGTGGGCGTTGTATTTGCCAAGTTCAAAATGGTCATTGCGTCCGTTTAAATAGGCGAGCTGAACACCTGTCATCGGAAATTCCGCACCCTTGCCGGAAACTCCAGTGTCTGCATTTTCCGTGGGTGCGGTTTCGTTCTTGGAGACGATTTTATCTTCGACGGTTTCAGCGAATTCCTTTGCGTTTGGAGTATTCAAAACAGAAACGAATGGAACACGGATTCCAAATTTTTGGTCAATGCGCTGAGCGATGCGTTGCGCCTTGATGGAATCACCGCCGAGTTCAAAGAAGTCCAGGCTGCAATCGATTTCTTTCAGATCGAGAACGGATTTCCAAATGTCGATAATGGCCGATTGCGTCTCGGTGAGAACGATGGGGGATTTTGTTTCGACGCTTTCGTTCGTGTTTGCTATAAGCGTTTGCAAAAGCGATTTACGGTCGAGTTTTCCGTTCGCAGAAAGTGGCATTTCGTCCAAGTGTACAAATCGGTGTGGCACCATGTAAGCAGGCAAAAATTGAGACAACTCTTTCTTGAAAACATCCTTGTCCGTTTGCTTGCCAGTGTAAAATGCGACGATATGCTTGCTCGGGTCCAAAAGAACGATGGACGCGTCGACTTGATTCAACGAATTCATACGTTGTTCGATTTCGCCGAGTTCAATGCGGTAGCCGCCAACTTTGACCTGGTTGTCCTTGCGGCCAAGGAAGACGACGTAGCCATTTGCGGAGAAACGCCCAAAGTCGCCCGTCTTGTAAATGCGACCGAATTTGGGATGGTCGATGAATGCGGCCTTTGTCTTTTCTTCACTGTTAGCGTAGCCTTGAGCAACACCGACACCACCGATATAGATTTCACCTTGGATTTCGGGTGGGCAAATTTCAAGAGATTCATTCAGAACGTAGATCGTCTGGTTTGCAAGCGGGTATCCGTAAGGGATGCTTTGCCAACTAGGATCTACGTGTACAATCGGGAAATAAATGGACCAAATGGAAGCTTCGGTTGCGCCGCCCAAACTGTAGATTTGGGCTTCAGGGAAATGTTTGTGAATCCGTGCGGGGAGCGAAACGGGAATCCAGTCGCCGCTCATGAGGACGTTTTTCAATTCACGATTGACGTAGAATTCATCGAGGCTATCGATGAAAAGCTCCATGCCAGCCGGCACTGAATTCCACAGGATATTTTTGGACGAATCTACGAAACGCTTGATTTCGTCTGTCTCGCGGATGTCCTTCGCTATGTCGAGTTCTGCGCCTGCAATCAAGGAACCGAAAAGGTCGTAAACGGAGAGGTCAAAGCAGTATGAAGAAAGCCCAAGAATCGAAGCGCTTTCGTTAATACCCATGCGTTCGTTGATGTCGAGAATCGTATTCATCATGGCCGCATAAGAAATCGACACGCCTTTGGGAACGCCCGTGCTGCCGGAAGTATATATAACGTAAGCAGTCGCATCGAGATTCGGATTTGGAGCGAAGTCTGCACGTTCGCGAGTCGGGGCTTCTACGAGTTTTTGCGGATTGACAAGCAATTTACAATTGGAATTTTTGACAATATATTCCTTGCGATCTTCGGGCCACTTGTCATCAACGGGAATGTATGTGGCGCCCACGCCCATCACGGCAAGGATGGCGATGACTGTCGAAAAATTCTTCTGCGAAAGAATGGCGATGGAATCGTTGCAATTGACGCCCTGCATTTTAAGCATGTACATGGCTTTGCGCACAGAATCCTCAAGTTCGCCGTAAGTCATGGTTGTCATGACGCCATTCTTGAGTGCGATGCGATCATGGCATTTTACGAAGGATTTTTGCAGGTATTCAATCGGGTGCTTGATGTCGAATTCTTTTTTAGTCGAGTTATATGCAATAACTCTTTCTTCGAATTGTGGCGCTTGAGCGGTACATTCACCTGTCTTTGAAAAAGCTTCGATGCTTTCGCTGTAGTAACGGAACATTTCAGCAATGGTATTCGGGGTGAATATCTTTTCGAGATAGTCCCAAGAAATCATGAGCCCGCCATCGTGAGTTTTGCATATCTGGTTGTCGATGCTGACCTGCGATGTCTGCGTTTGCACGTATGAAACCTGTAAACCCTTACCTTCAGGGAGCCTCCCGAAAAGCATACTCGTGAAAACTATCGGCATCGGGTTTTCGTTGTCGATTCGCTTTTGACGGATGAGGTCACGAATGACTTCGACGCCTTCGTAGGCGCTGTGGTCAATTCGTTCGTACATGCAGTCGCGAATAGTTTGTAACGCTTCGCGGAGCGGTAATTGTGCAATTTGTGCGTTGTCGAAATCGAAAATGACGTTACTTGTGTAATCGCCGATGATGTGGTCCATGCCTTCAACGCCGTAAGGGCGGTTGAGCATCGTGATGTTGACGGAAAATTTTCTATTCTCACTAAATCTTGCGAGCGTTTTCAAATAAAGATAGAAGAGAACAACGCTAGAAGTGACGCCGTTTTTGCGTGCGATAATTTCCATGTTGCGGAGAGTGTCCTTACTGAACACATTCTGCATGCGCTTGCAAATATTTGCTTCGTTATTGCGCGATGCTGTAACAGGGAGCTTTGGTGCGGCAGGAATACCGGCTTCAAGTTTGCGCCAAAATTCCGCATCGCTATCGTGCTTGGCGTTGTCCTTGCGCGACTTAATCCAATCAATGTATTGCGGATTATTTTCAAAATCAAAAGTCGGCAAAACGCCTTCATGATAAAGCGATAGAAATTCCGAAGCTAACCCTTGTGCACTCAAGCCGTCAACGAACATGAGCTCTAAATCAACGGTTGCAATATTGCGTTTTTCAGTTGAAATATTTGTGATTTCGAAAAGCGGCCACTTGCCAAGATCGCGCATTTCCGTTTGCGCCTGCAAACGCTTCTGTTCAAGATGTTGCTGTATATCCGCTTCGGGAATGGTTTCGCGTGCAATTCTGAAGTTCTTGCTAACATCCTTTGCAAGAATACACTGGTCTTCATCTTCGACAAATGCTCGGAGAGCCTCATGCTTTTCGATCAATTGACGGAAACATTCTTCGGCCTTGTCGATGTCCAAAGAATGTTCCACTTCAAAATAGATATGCGTGGAGTTTACAGACCCGTGAAAGTTTTGTTCTCTTCCGAGTCTGTAAGACTGCTGCATGGGCGTCAGGGGTATTTTTTTTTCGACATCGGCACCTTTGCCGAGCTTTTCTTGAATCTTGTCAACCAGGTCACCGATGGTTTCTGCTTTCACGAGGTCGAGCATTCCGAATTCTATGCTCAATTGCTTTTTGACTTCTCCCAGGAATCGGAACATCTGTATGGAATCTTCAAAAACTTCGTACAGCGATGTTTCCGTCTGAACGTTCTGTTTTAAAATTTGATTGACAATTTCGAGAATTTCTTTTTGCGAAAATTGCGACATGGAATCTCCTTAGATTTTACCTTCTTTGTAGGCGGCGTACAGTTTTTCTTTGGCGATTTTTCCAGTGCCCGTGAGAACCAAGGATTTTAGCGGGATAACCTCTTTTAACCCAAAACCCATTTCCGAAAAAATGAATTCCTTGAGCGAACTGACATTCACTTTTTCGGGCTCACCGTATTCAACAAAGAGATAAATGTAATTGGTGGAGGCTGCGGAATCGTTTACGCCGCAGGCGGCACAGCGGTAGCCGAATTTTGAAGTGACAACCTGTTCGATATCGCGCAAGTAAATATTTTTGCCGTGGATAAAGAACATGTCTTTTTTACGGCCCACAACGTACAAAAGTCCATTGCTCAAAAAGCCGAGATCGCCTGTATCGAGCCATCCGTCAACAAACATGTCCGAAGAATCTTTGTTCAAATAGCCTGTGCAGATGTAATCGCTGAACACCTGGATGCTTCCCACGGTGTTGTCGGGAAGAACTTGGTTTTCCTCATCGCAGATACGAATTTGCATTCCGGGAATGGCACGACCTTGGCATACGATATCCTTTGCGTTTTCACGAAGGCCTTTCATATCAAAATCAATACCGGATGTTACCTTATTGATGTCTAGTTCAGGATATT